>Ga0208129_1000646_pt1 | contig 14758 bp, 9 predicted proteins | sample ETNtaG_13_FD_185759 | JGI IMG/M metagenome (GOLD analysis project Ga0208129, IMG submission 185759) | Marine microbial and viral communities from oxygen minimum zone, Eastern Pacific Ocean - ETNP201306PF47B (SPAdes) (version 2) | ecosystem: Environmental > Aquatic > Marine > Oceanic ...
CAACGAGACTTTGATGCATTCTTGAAAAGACTGTCCGACAAGGACTGGGTTGTTTACTCCAAGCCATCCTACGTCGATCCAGAACACGCCATCAGCTATCTGTCGCGCTACACCCATCGCGTCGCCATCAGCAACTCCCGCATCCTCGACGTTGACGAATCCTCCGTCACCATCTCCTACATCGATAGAAAAGATTCCAACAGACGAAAGGAAAAGACTCTCGAACCCGATGAGTTCCTTGGCCGATTCATGAATCACGTCCTTCCGTCCTCGTTTCACCGAATCCGCTACTACGGTCTCTTCAACAACCGTATGAAGCGCCGATTGCTTCCAGCGGCCCTGCTTGCCCTCGGGAAAGCTCCTCTCATCGAAAAACCCGAAAGGAAATCGCCCAGGGAGTGGATACTCGAACGCACCGGCGAAGACATCGAACTATGCCCGGAGTGCAGAAAAGGACATCTGACAATCGTGCAGACGCTACCACCGTGGGCCCGGCAACCACATTGGCGCATTCGTCTCTGGCTTCACAATCAACCGCAACCCAGCGCACGCGCCCCATGAAACCAGCACACGGCCGCCGTACACCGCTGATGTCTGAACCCGACGCTTTGCCCTGCGTCATGTGTTGGGGGCTGTACCTGCCACTGTTCAAGGTCAACGTATTACTTAGAGCAATAAATAGTGAACATTTGAAATTGTTTTGCGTCTAATTTTTCATGAGTAAACACGACGCACGCCGATTGCCCGCCACAGCTCAGGAAGACCTGCGACGACGAGTGGTTGATGCAATCGTTAATCAAGGAATGTCGCAGGTGGACGCCGTTCGTAGTTTCGGTGTTTCGAGAACAGCAGTTTACACTTGGCTCAAGAAGTATCGTAACAAGGGCAAGCACGGTCTGAAGTCCGGGGAGCGAGGTAGACCGAAGAAATCGTTGTTTAAGGGGCACGAGGCAGCCACGATTGTTCGCATGATTACTAATCGTTATCCAGAGCAACTATTGCTTCCTTTTGCACTTTGGACTCGGGCAGCCGTCCAGCAACTACTTTCCGAGCGTTTTGATGTTCATGTGTCGGTTTGGACAGTCGGACGGTACCTAAAACGTTGGGGATTCACGCCACAGAAGCCATTGAGGCGCGCTTACGAACGCGACCCGAAGAAAGTCAATAGATGGCTCGAAGAGGACTACCCATCAATCCGGGCCCTCGCCAGAAAGGAAAAAGCGGAAATCCATTGGGGGGATGAAATGGGGATGCGTAGCGATCATCAAACCGGTACGTCCTACGGCAAGAAAGGCCGAACACCGGTAGCCTACACCACCGGCAATCGATTCAGCTGCAACATGATCTCGTCGATTACAAACAACGGAAAGCTGGCCTTCATGGTGTTCAAAGGAAGATTCCACGCGGACGTAATGATCGATTTCCTTCGACGGCTGATTCGAAACGCACAACGAAAGATATTTCTCATTCTGGACGGACATCCAGTTCACCGGTCAAAAAAGGTGAAAGCGTGGTTCGAAAAACATGAAGCAGACATTCGGCTGTTCTATCTGCCAGGCTACAGTCCAGAACTGAATCCTGACGAATACTTGAATCAGGATGTCAAGAGCAATGCAGTTGGGAGGAAACGAGCGCGCGCTCAACAGGAGATGATGGATAACGTCAGGTCATATCTTCGAAGCACGCAGAAACAGCCCCAAATCGTTAGGAACTACTTCAGACATCGCAGTGTCCAATATGCGGCCTAGGTTCACTATTTATCGCTCCGAGTAATAAGTATGCTCGTAAAGATCCTGATGCCGCTTGCGGAGAAGCTAAAACTCAATATTTCCGCGACGGGCAAATGGAAAAGAAAAAGAAAAAGATTGGGTTTGATATTTTCGATGAGGCTACCAAGCGTACGATAAAACATGGCGAAATCGATGCCTCAAAATGCACCCCCGGTAAATATGAACTTTATTTTATTACCAAAACAACCATACCCCGCGGCGGACTTATCGCTTTTGATAATTGGTGGGGCGTACAGGACACCCTGGCTCCGTACTATCCGGAAGGAGATGAATTCCGGGAATTTGAAATATGGGCATCACTGAAATTTGTCGGGCCTTCATTCGGAGTAAAAACCGAAGACAACAAAGACCGCATGTTCTGCGACCGCATATTTATCGTCGACCCAAGTGCAAAAAAATAAGTTATAAAAACATTAATGTTTTAAGGAGGATTTATGACAAACATAGTAAAAGCGTTGTTTTATGTAAGTTTTGCGGCAGTTTTTGTTTCTTCCGTTAAAGCTGCTGAACTTCCGCCGGATCAGGCAATTGTTGTGGAACGTAAGGGAAAACAACAGGCGAGGGATAAAAAAACCGTCTGGGATTTTTACAAACAGCACCCTCGCGCCCAGGATTTTTATCCATGGGGGCTTTATGACATACCCCGTTCAGCAATTACTGACGATCTCAGAGATCAGGAAGATATCCAAAATGGTATTGATGTGATGGCGGAAAATGGATTCAACGCCTCTTGGGGGCATGGCACTTCCGGCTATTTTGTAAATCCCCCTGCATCAAAGGATGACACCCTGTTTGTCGGCCCTGCTTCAGGCAAACCGATGCCCCGAAATCCGGTTTTGAATGAGTTGGGTCGACAGGTCTATGGCGAACTCTATCCCGGCCGTGAAATGAAATCGCTGTTCTGTGCTCAAAATTGGTTCAGATTCAATTTTCCACTGGTTGGCGAATCAGGACCCACTGCACCCGGTGCATACCTGTCGAAAGAAGCGTTTGCTAAAATTGAAGAACGCGCAAAAGGTGTACTTGATTTTATTAATGACCTGGGGAAAAACTATCCCGAAACCATCCAAGGGGTGAGCTTTGACGATGAACCGGTCTTTGACGCGCGTGCGAAAGCAGCCCTTGCCCTGATTGAAAAGCACACCGGGCTTTACGCCACAACCGTACATCCTTCATGGGGAGGATTCAGGGAGTGGGCACCCCACATGCAACCTATTGGCGGAGACTGGTACGTCACCGTAAATAATTTTAGAAAATCATGGGTTATCGCCGAGCGCCTGAGATGGTTGAACAAGAACCATCCTGAAAAAGTGTTTCTATTCACGCCCCTCTTGACACGATATGAAGTCCATGACATCACCTTGCCCGGTCTCAAGGACGCCCTTACCTCACAAACAGAACTTCGTCTGCAAATCTGGCAGGCTGTGGCGCTGGGGTGCAAAGGCGTGTATGGCTGGTATTATGGCGGCGGGGTGGAGTTCGGACGATACAGAGTGAACGGGTTCAGTCCGCTCAACGCGCTGCTGCGGCCCACAAACAGTTTGTGGAAAGAGATGAATGACCTGAGCGGCGACATTGTTCCGGTCGGTCCATTGCTTCTCTCCTGTCAGTCCGAGACCCGGTATGACCTCAAGCTCCAATGCGGCACGGTACACTATCCCGAATTCCAGGGGGCCGCACTTGATTACGGATTACTGCGCGATGTCAGACCTGATCATGATCGCCATTTTCTCATCCCCTGGAACAACGACATTGAACATTCTCAAAGTGGATCGCTCACCGTGCCGCCGGAGCTCCTGAAACAGAAAAAGGTATACGATCTCAAAGATATGAAGGAGGTTGCCATGGGATCAGATGGGCGGATGGCAGTGAAGCTTCCTCCTGGTGGCGGCCGGATATACCTGATAACAACTCCGACAGAATATGCGGCCTGCCGTGACACGGTATTGCGCCATAGGGTACGCCACCCCAGGGTCGTCGCCGGCATTGAAAAGGACAGGGCTTCTGTCATCAAGGGGCTGGATATGACCAAGGCCAACGAACTGCTGCAACAGGCAAAACAAGCAGAGCGAGCCAATCAATGGGAAAAAGCCGCCATACGGTACAGACAGGCGGCCTCCGCCATGCGCAAAGCGGGAAAAAAGGTTCGGCTCCTGGCTCCGGTTAAAAGCGCGATTGACAAGCTCGCGGATACCCTTCAGGAAACGAACGAACTGCTCTACTCGCACCGTGATATCCTGGGGCTGAAAATGCATCAAGGGCATTGGTATCGCAATAAATACGCCGGGAATGCGGTCCGCAACTTTATAACACTCATTCGCAGTTGCCGGAATGGACAGCGACAGCTGGCAAAGGGCAACCTGCATTCGCCAAGCTTCTCTGTTAATAGTGTCCGTTCACTTCAGCAGTGGGCGGAAGAAAACAAGCAGGAAGTGGAAGGTATCGTGCACCGTCGGCTGAAGGAAACAAGAAGCCCTGTAAAAGTGGCATTTATCACCCCTAACCAGAACCAGGTGGAATATAACAACCTGTACACGAGGCTGTATTACAAAACCAGGATCGACTGGATTGCACCAGACAATAAAGGTAACCTCGTGCTCAAACATACCTGTGCTGACTGGATCAATCCCGGCGGCAAGGACACTCACAGCCGTAAAAAAGGAAGTGCCTTTTCCCCTGATGACTACGATGTGGTCTATATACACCAGCTGCTGTACACCAACAGACCGGGTCGGGAAGAGCACATAGCCCCTGAAAAGGTGCTGATGCCGGAAATAGTCAATGCCACTATGCGAAGCCAGATATCAAGCTTTGTTAACAAAGGTGGTGGACTGTTGCTTTCAGGTATTGCCGGGTTATACGCCAATGTGTTGGATGTGGAGACAAAGACACCGGACCATGTGCGGGATAACAGCTTCTATCCCAAAGTATTTGCGGCCGGACTCGTTCCCGCGGCCGGTTTCGTGAAGCATCCCGCTTTCAAGAACATTAAGCCTAAAGGTGTTTTCACCGTTGGAAACTTCCCGGAACAAAACTCGACAACAGAAGTGGCTTTTGAGAAATTAAAACCCGGTGGACGAGTAATTGCCAACGAAATCGATGATGTTTTTGGTGCAAAAACCGACTACGCCGCTGTTGTTGAATACCAAAAAGGTAACGGCAAAATAATTGTTTTTGGAGGAAAGTCAATTGATTTTACTCCCGGCGTGGCCCACTCGCTGCCTGCCGGCAACCAACCCGAAGATCTTTTAAAACGCTTAGTTCTTTTCACCGTCAACACACTCAAATATCTTGCATCTGACCAGAGCTATCAAGGTGAAACCGTAACAATACGGCCAGGTGATGAAAAACCCAAAAAGCATTTCCTACCATTGGCTGGCTGGCGATTTAAAACCGACCCCAAAGACAAGGGCACGAAAGAGGGATGGCACAAGCCCGGGTTTGACACAAGCAGCTGGAAGACGATACGGATTGACTCCGTTTGGGGTCTCCAGGGACATGAGAACTACATTGGTCCAGGGTGGTATCGGATCTCAATTAACGCCTCCAAAAGGCCCGGTAAAAAGACAATGCTTTGTTTTGGAGGTGTCGACGAGGAAGCAGAGGTGTACGTAAACGGAAAATTTGCCGGAGAACACAAGGAAGGACCAAAGGGGTGGAACAAACCTTTTTCTATCGACATCACTCGTTTCCTGTCGGATACTCCGCAAAGACATCTTTTGTCCGTGCGAGCGGAAAATACGGGGGCAGCTGGTGGTATCTGGCGACCTGTTTATCTTAGTTATGAGTGAGGATACTGAAAATGAGAAAGTACATCCATTTCGCATTTGATTATAATCGACACGATGTTATTTACTGGGGAGCGGAACTGCCCCAATAATTCATTTCAAGTCTTTGGAAAGGCTATAAACAATAGCGGACATTGTTATAGAGCCGTATGATCAAAAAAGTAACATAACAAGCTACTCCTGCTGACACGCTGAAGCGTGCAGCAGAGCGCAAACGTTGGCAATAGAAGGATACAACATGTCTGAACCGTTAACTATGGGAGGTGAAGATCTCGATATCTTCATCCCGATTCCCCTGACCACCTATGGGGTGGGTGTTGAACATTCAATCATGAACGTGATTGAGCTCCACCAAAAGACAGGCTTCGACAAATTTATTCTCTCCGGTCCCACCAAGGGCTGGCGTAGTTTCGGTTACCCACCGCAGGATGAATTCGAACGGATTGCAGATAACATTCTGAGATTTAAGGAAGGCGTTCGCGATTTTGGCATCAGGTTGGGATGGTGGGCTCACATGATATTGAAAACAGGCCCTGCCGATAGGAATTTGCTTTCCCGAACTCCCGGCCAACACGTCTGCTGGGGCACGTGAAGGCCCCGATTTCTGAGTGAACCATACGAGAAACCCGGCCCGCGGGTCAAGAATTGTGCCGGCTGGGTGATGGTGCCGGCCGTGACGGGCCACGACGGCAGGCTGACGGCAATTCACCCCCATTCGGCAGCAGTTTTGCACAGACCGGTTACGCCGCGAAGTCCGGGTCGTTCGCGTAGGCCATCCTCCTACGCCAAGGCTTCGGAGGACAAGTGGACGAGTTCGCACCGCGGAAAAGCGTCATCCAGGGAAACCATCGCATGTACGGCTCGTTCATGTTGGACGGATACCCGCCCGTCCATCCGCCGCCAAAGAGCATTCCCGGCCCACCGAAGTCTCGGACCGCATCCACAATGTAGCGGCGGAAGTAGATGTTGTTCAGGTCCATCGCCTTCATCAGCTTGTAATGGTCAGCCGCGCGAAAGCTGTCAATCCGCACGTCCGAGCCCTCGTACCCGACCCGTGCGCTGGGAACGATCTCCTTGATTGTCTCGCGCCCGAAAGCATGAATCTCCGCCCAGACAGATTCCATATGGAGCCTGTGATCCACCCAGGCCGCGGGTTTGCCGCTCTTTTGCGCATCCTCAAATTTGCCCGGCATCACTTCGTCCCACGCTTTGTAGGCTGTGCCGTATTCTCCGTTGAGCTTGGCCAGATCATTTCCGTATTCCTTTTTCACATAGTCCCGGAAGGACGCGATGCAGGTGGCCGAGAAACAGAGGTCATGCCGCCCCGAAACAAAATGGCACTCATCTCCAAGGGAAAAATCGTTAGTTGAGAATGGCGCCGCCTGCTTCGCCCTCCGCACGAGCGTCGCCTTCACCGTCGCACGATAGGCCGGCTCGGTCAGGCAGGGATCTCGGATCAGATCATCTTTTGCCCGACCTCTGTTGGGGTTGTATCCGTCTGTTTTCTTGTCGGTAAATCGGATCGCGTATGGGAGATGCCACAGGTTTTCTCGAGACGCCCACTGGCTGAAGCCGGTGTACTGGGTGTCAATGCCATAGCGATAGAATTCCTTTGCCACGTACCTGGAGCAGTAGTTCTGGTAGGAGAGGTTCTGCCACATGACGAACCGCACGTCTTCACGGTCGGGAAAGAAATCAGAAACCGGGACCAGTATCTTCTCTGTTTCAATAAGCTCGTTGCCCGTCATCAAGCTCGCGGAAAGGGTCTGCAGCACGGAGAGTGTCCTTATGCCTTTCTGTGAAAACGTGACCGCCCTTTGATCCTTCTTGAGAGAAAAATCGCTGGTGGCGAGAAGACGCCCGTGATTGTCAGTGTGTTCCACCCGCAAGTGCTGCCCTGCGCGCGCACCCTCCAGCGATACCGTTCCGGTGATCGCTTCTTCAGCCTTAAAGCTTTCTCTCGCCAAGGCGAGTTCTTTGATCCGGCTCGTTGACGTCACGAGGAGCGATACAGACCCCCAGCCGGTGATTTGCTGTCCCTGCATGACCCACAGGTCGGCGAAGAACTCCCCCGCGGGAACTGGTGGGAAGGCGAAGTCGATTTCCTGCTTCTTAGAGGCAAGAGCGCTCTTTCTCGCTTCGGTGTGCAGAATGTTGTTGCCGCTGTCTCGGAGAACAAACTTCAGATTCACGTTCCCCACAGGTTTATCGGCATGCAACTGGAAACGAATGCGGCGGGCTTCTGCCGAGTCGCGGTCAGCCTTCAGGGATGGCGAGCTCGCAGAAACTCGCACGGCCGCTTCTTTCTTCGCAGCCCAGAGGATCGCCTTGATGGCAAAGGAAAGGTAATAGTCGTAGTCGAGCATTCTGATGCCAAAAGCATCGTCCTGGGCCTGGGGCACGAGCCCCTGGAATTTCGGGACGCGGATGCCTCGGAACAGCAGAACCCGGCCATCGCCAAAATGGGCATAGCGAATATGCCTCTTCAGCATGCTGCTCGAATCAGCCACTGAAGTGAAAGCCGGAAGCGATTGAAAGGGAACGCCGCCGAGGACCGATTCCAGAGGGTCGCCTGCCTTGTCTTTCCGGCGCAGTACCCTTTCGAGGTACGGTTTTGTGCCCGATCGCACAAAACCGGCGAGACCGGCCCCCTCTTTGACCTTCTTCAGGATGGCAAACTGAATGTCGAGAGGAAGGATGTCCCAATTCACACCGGCAATGACGATGACGTCGTAGTCTCCCTTCAGATTATTTCGGAGGCGTTCGGCTAGTTCCGTCGTGGTGGTGCCCTTCATCGTCAACTTCCACCATTTGTCCTGATCCGCCAGGCCAAGTTGTTTGTCGGTCTCGGCCGCAAAGACTTTGTAGTCCATGGACAACCGTTGAGCGATTTCGATCACCTCGCGCATGGCGTTTCGATGGGTGATGAAGAGCGCTCGCACGGTCCCGCGGGCATATGGCTTCGCCCAGGGGATGTGTGGCGTCACCACGTCTTCGGATGGCTCAAAAAACTTCCGGTGATACTCGTAGCGCTCGCTCTCAGCCGACGCGGCAGGCGCGGCCAATACGCACACACTGACCAGTTTCAGTAAACCGTTCCGTTTCATCTTCCTTCTCCTGATGCAGCTTTCGATCTCGTATAAATCCAGTCACTCAGCAACCAGCGCGGCGAGCTTCAGCTCCCACAGAAATTCGCGATAGTCGGAGATTACGTTAAGTAGCTGTGCTTGCTGGAGGATCCCCATTTTCTCGTCCCGCGAGCCCAGCTTTTCGATCTGTTTCCTGAACCTGTCAATTTTCGATCCCAGATTCTTCCGGACTTCAGAGGGACGCGAAAGCCGGGCCAGCTCTGCCAGTTCCGCCTTCGTGTCGAAGCTCTCCACCTCTGAGGGAGTGAAGTCGTAAGCCTTCAGCTCCTCTGCCCATTTCGCGGCGTCTTTACGAAACGACACCAGCACGTCGCTGTTGGAGACTTTGGGGAACTCCCAGAATGCGAGGCGAACCGAGCGCGAGCCCGGATCGCAGACAAGATTCGTGTTAACCGCATAGCTTCCCACTTTGAATTCGGCCTTGGCCACCGTATCAGGACTGAACATCGCAGCGCACGGGCCCAGGCCCTCTCCTTTGGCGACATCAAAGATGGTGTCGTAATAGACCGCGTAGGAATTGTCTTTCACATCAAGACCGATGACCTGGCCCTGGTTCAGCGTCGTTGAAGGCGTAGTGACCTTACGGTCGCCCTTCCGCTTGTGCCAGGCGGTGAAGAAGCTCGGGTAGCAGCGGAGGTAAATCTCAAATCGTTCGATGGCCGCCTTCGGCTCGATGGCTATTTCAGCGAGCAGCTTGTTGTCTCCGGCCTGGCCGGCAAAACGAATCCTGACCCGTGCAGTTTCCGCATCCCAAACTATGTCAGCAAGTGCGCGCTTCCCCGTCTCGCTAACGTAAGCACGATGCAGCCTGGTGGTTCCGATGTCTTTCCCATTCAGACGTACGAAAATGAACCCGCTGTGATACCAGTTGCTGCTGCACGGTCTCGGCATTCCCACGTACCCCTCTGAAGGGAGAGCCTTGTCCGGTTGGTCCGGATTGAGCCTCACGGTGTAGCGCACCTCGTACGTGCTCTGGCCAAGCAGGAAGCGGAAGCTCTGCATCGCTCTCTGCATGCCCTTGTCAGGGCCGTCCGTTATGGGTTTTATTGTCATGCCCTCAGATCGAACGGTCGCCCGCGGTTTCGAAGTCTCCGCCGACAGCATTACGTGGCCGGATGCGGCAAAGGCGGCAATAAAACTGAGGAGGCGGGATATGGCCATGGTGTTGAAGGCTTGGGATCCAGAAGTGTTGGACCAACAATGGAATTCGACAGGGTATCACCACGCTTTCATACTGACCATGCACAACAGCAGGTCTGGCTTCAGCAGTTTGGTCTGAAAAGAAACTTGCTGAGTTTTCCCCGTGGCCCGGATGGCCAGCGACACGAAAACGACGCGCTCTTCGCGATCAATCTCCAAGCACCACAAACCGTCGATGCATACTCAGGACTGCCGGGCCATGGTTCACCCGACCCAAACGCCCCGAACTAAGTTGTATACTCACGTAAGTAAGTCTCCATCCCACTGATTGATTCCAGATTCCAGATTCCGATGCGAAGCTGAGAATATGCATACGAATTTATTACTTACCGGACGGCCGGGCATCGGAAAAAGTACTCTGATACGGGCCGTTATCGACTCCGGGGAGTTTCCTCTTGCCGGCGGCTTCTTCACGGAGGAAATCCAGGAGAAAGGACACCGAGTCGGCTTCACGATAAGGGGACTGGACGGACAGGAAGATGTGCTCGCCCATGTCCGGTCGGACAGCCCATATCGAGTGGGCAAGTACGGTGTGAATGTCGGGGCCTTCGAGCAGACAGGGGTACCGGCCCTCGAGGCTGCCATCGATTCCGAGGGCCTGATCGTCGTCGATGAGATCGGCCGGATGGAACTGTTCTCAAAGAATTTCCAGGACGCTGTCATTGCGGCACTCGATGCGCCATTGGCTGTCCTCGGCGTGATCCAGAGGAGAAGTAATCCGATCCTCGATCAGATCCGAAACCGGGAAGACACCCAGGTGATTGAAGTGACCCTGGACAACCGGAACCAATTATTCAACAGTATCACGGAACTGCTGAGGGGATGCAGCCCACCTGTTCCTTTGAGCCAGGGGTCTTCAGCAAAGCCCAAATGAAGACGTGACTCTCCAATCCAGATGTTCCGGAAACTCTTCCATGCCTGACAGATCAGCGTCTCTAACATCAGTGGTCGTTGGTTGCAGGATGGGAGCCGCACATGCCCGGGCCATGCACGGTCTGACTGAATACAAGGTTGCGGGGGTCTGCGATCTGGTCGAAGAGAGGGCGCAAAAGTTAGCGGAAGTTTGTGGTTGGACGGAGATCCATACCGAATTTCGTACCAGGATCACCAGTGTGGACTACTTGAAAAGAGAGATCCAGGTCCAGCCACCGATGCCAGAATTGATGGGCCGCAACTCAACTTATTTCGAAGTCGGCAATCGAGATCACAAGACCTCGTTCATGATTACTGGCGGACCCGCGGAAAATCCAGATGGCAAGACTTTCATTCGCTTTGACCGGCCGGCCGATCGCAGTTACGCGCGCGTCCTGAAGATCGATCCCATCCGCAAACGCGTCTACACCAACATCGGCCCCGCCACCATCCGTCCCGGAAATGACCGAGGCCTGACCTGCACAAACGAGAACATGACGAAGGCATGGAAGTGCAACATCCTTGGCCGACAGGATGGCGGTTACGCCTACCAACTGCTCGGCAATCTCGCCGAAGACGATCTCCCGCCAGGAAGCACATTCCGCCTGTGGGAGTTCGGCGTCGGTGACGAGATTCGGATTCCGACCCACGCTCATGTCTGGCGGCGATCGGACGGCAGATTCATTTTGAATACCAATACCAAGGCGCGTCTGAAAATGAACGGACGCAGCTACGACTCCACTTCCATGACAGACAGTGAGAAACGCAAAGGAAACCTGGTGCTTCCTGAATGAGCCAAACAACGATGAAAAAAAATGGTCCATTTTACGATTTCACCTCGGAGCAGTGGGAAGAGGTCCGCAGGGCCCATCATCTTTTCTGTGAGGACAGGGACGTGGGACATCCGTTGTTCATTCCCACGAATGGTCTTCAGCTTCCGGATATTTCTGAGGACATGCTCCCTCATGAAGAAATAACGTTGGCCGGGCCGAAGAAGCGTAACGAGAAGATGGACGAAGCGATTCGTTTCTGGATCCGGATGGCTCACGTTCTCAGCCAGAGCGAGTATCGCGGGGCCAGCTTCCCCCGCCTTTACATTGCCAGAGAGTTTTACGGGCATTCGCAGCGCCTGGCTGAGCCCTTCGGGACGACGACGCTTGTCAGCTCAGGGCACGCTCAGGCGCGGCCTGCGATCCACTCGCTGTCTTCTGTCCACAACATGAGGCTCAAGGCTGTTAAAGACTGTCTCTGGCTCTCGCGCAGTCTGGAAACGCTTCGCTATTTCCACGAGAGCACGGAAGGCCGATACTACATCCCTCACATGGTCACGACCGGCCCGTGCGACACGGTCAATTACGCAACCGGAACGACACTCCTGCTGCAAGGCTTTTACGAATCCCCGAAGGCTGTGCACCAGCTTTTGCGGATGGCCACAGACATCACCATCGAACACATCCAGGAATGCAAGAAGATCGCTGGCGACAGGCTGATCCCGGACCACACGTACCTTCTGGATGGATGCTATTGCCTCTGTTCCGAAATCCGGTGTCTCTACAGCCGCGAGCATTACGAGGAATTTGACGCGCCTTACTTGAAAGAAATCGGTGAGGCAGTCGGGCCCCTGCACATCCAGGCATCCGGACCGGTGGACCAATCCATGGAGCCAACAGCGACCGATCCTAATATCAGGCACATGAAGATATGGCTTCGGGACTCTGACCTGGGCCTGGTCGCTCGAGCGATCGGGGATCGGATCTCGCTGGACTTCTTTGAGAACACATGCATGCCCGCGCTCAGTTTTGAGAGCAAGGCGAGCTTCTACCGGCACATCTTTGAGAACATCCGCCCGGAGACACGGTGGGTCATCTCGAACTATGATGCCAGGCCCTACAACCAGGCATACGACCAAATGGAACAAGAAGGCGTACTGCCGGAACAGATCCGAAAGCTCGGCCGGCTTTAGCAACAGAACACTCCACTTTGGAATCCTATCAATGTTGGCTGAAAACCAGTTTGGCTGCGCAGCGAAGCTATACAGGAAGTCCGGGCATCCGCGAATGCTGTTCGATCAGGGACAGCTTGATTCGCTGCAGAAGCTCGTGAAGACGGACGATGGAAAGAAGATCCTCGGGGCAATGCAGAGGGAATTGCGACCTATTGTTCAACGTGCCAGGGAGACGCCAGACCTGACGAAGCTCTTCCTGGGGAAGGATGACGACAGCGCCGGCTTCAGCTTTTCGCTCGTGTCTCGCTCCTTCGAGATTGGGCTTGTTGGCTTGCTCACAGAGAATCGGTTGGCGGTCGATACTGCGCTTCGGATCCTCGAAACCATCCCAAGGCTGGGGAAGGGCTTTGTAGACGATGACAGTTGCGGCATCTATCCGCTTTTCTACCTGGCCTACGATCTCCTTCACGACCGGCTCGGCCCCCAGACCGCGGCCGAGATTCGGGAATGGACCCTCGAGCATGTCCTCAAGGGACTACGAGGAAGAGTCGAGAGGTTACTTTACATCGGCCCGGGCATGAACGTCCCGCTCTGCAATTGCCGATACGCTATTTATCCAACGCTGGCCATTCAGGGAGATCCTGGAGTGCCCGATTTGTCAGACTTCATCGAAGTCGGCTGCCGATTCATGAAAGCGTTCTGCAAAACCGGGATCGGACCGAACGGGTTCCCCGAAGAAGACATTGGCTATGGAACTGCCTGCATTTCCTATGTCATCGAGATTGGCGAGATGCTGCTCCGGTCAGGCCACATGGACCTTTTCAAGCAACCGAACCTGCGGGCCTTTGGTCGGGCCCTTCTTCACTTTGTTCAGCCATGGGGTGAAGCGCTCTCGATTACCGGTGACATTGGGAACGGGTGGACCTACGACCATGTGCCGCTGGCACGAATCGCTCACGAAACGAAAGACCCCACGCTGATCTGGCTTTTGGATTCGACGATTAATCCTTCATATGGAGAGCAAGTGAAGCTGAAGAACGGAAGGCGCGTGCTCGGCCGCTATTCGAGTCTGCTCTATCTTGACGTACTCAAGAGCGCGCCCGTTCATCCCGCAGATGCCGATTTGCCTACCGCCTTTGAGGCAAGCCAGCGCGGCATCGTCAGTGTGAGGAGCTCCTGGGACAGGAATGCGACCTTTGCCTTCATGGATGGGAGCCAGCGACGTGCCTCCGTTGCGGGGCACTGGCATTCTTCCGCGGGCCACTTCAGTCTGACCGCGCTCGGTGAATATTTCTCAGTCGATACCGGCCGATACAACTGCGATTACGATCAGCACAGCGTCATGCTCGTTGATGGCGAATCCCCTCATTCGACAGAGGGCGAATGGGGCGGCGTCAATCGGATGGGGCGGCTGCTGGATTTCACGCCCGGGCCGGTCTGCGATACGGCAACAGTCGATTCCAGCCAGATGAACGACTGTTTCTGGTCGTTCCGTACGATGGGGCTCGTTAAAGGGGACGAGATCACTCCTTACCTTTGGACCGTCGACGATGTCAACAAGGCAAATGACTTTCGTGAATTCTGGTGGACCTTGCAGACGCACCCCAGGAATCAGATCAAGGCCCGCGGCGAAGAAGCCACCATCATCGGCGCCAGGCACGGCAACATGCTGGACATCGGTTTCGCCTATCCGAGCCCGGAGGAATACCCGACCCCGCACTCGTTGAAGATCACCCAGGATGTGATCACGACTTCCTCCTATAAATACGTAAAGGGCGACCTTGACGAATTGACCGAAGAGCGCGCCCCGCTCACCTGGTCCGTCCTCAAGCGTCCGCGCCTCATTGCCAAATTGTCCGGGTATAACGGAAAGCTGATGAGCGTGATGGTCCCCAGACGGAAAGGACGAAAGCCCACTAACATTCAACGCCTGGAATCCTGTCCCAATTCTCTGGCCGTGAAGATCGTTTTTCC
>Ga0208129_1000653_pt1 | contig 14720 bp, 10 predicted proteins | sample ETNtaG_13_FD_185759 | JGI IMG/M metagenome (GOLD analysis project Ga0208129, IMG submission 185759) | Marine microbial and viral communities from oxygen minimum zone, Eastern Pacific Ocean - ETNP201306PF47B (SPAdes) (version 2) | ecosystem: Environmental > Aquatic > Marine > Oceanic ...
CGGCGAATGCGGCATGTGGTGGTCAGATCGTCTGCCCTATCTCGCGCAGCACAGCGATGACATCTGCCGCATCACGACCATGCATACCGAGGCGTTCAATCATCACCCCGGCCAGCTCATCATGAACTGCGGCCATCAGCGCTTCGGGCATCCGAGCGTGGGCAGTTGGCTCAACTACGGACTTGGCAGCGAATCGCATAACCTTCCCGGCTACGTCGTCCTCACCGCCGGCCCCGCAGCCCGCGGCGGCGCGACCAACTGGTCGAGCGGATTTCTTCCCTCCACATATCAGGGAGTGCTGTTCAGAAACCAGGGCGAGGCCGTCCTCAACCTTAACAACCCGGCAGGCATCAGCCGCGAGGCCCAGCGCAAAACACTCGACGCGATCGGAGCGCTCAATCTGGAACGGCACAAGGCCCTGAACGATCCGGAAATCAAGAGCCGGATCGCCGCATACGAGCTCGCCTTCAGGATGCAATCGGCCGCGCCCGAACTGATCGACACCAAAGACGAAAGCAAAACCACCCTCGATTCCTACGGCGTCAGCCGCGGCGGGGTCCAGGGCTCATTTGCCAACAACTGTCTGCTCGCGCGCAGGCTCGTCGAACGGGGTGTCCGTTTCATCAACATCTACCACGGCGGCTGGGATCAGCACGGAAACCTTGAGAACGGACTCAAGGCCAACGCGGCGGTTGTGGACCAGCCCGTGGCTGCCTTGCTCACTGATCTCAGACAGCGGGGTCTTCTGGAATCCACGATGGTCGTTTGGGGCACGGAGTTCGGCCGCACGCCGCTCGCCCAGGGCAAAGACGGCCGCGACCATCATCCCTTTGCATTCACCATCTGGGCCGCGGGAGGAGGTTTCCGTCCCGGTTATTCCCACGGCAAGACCGACGACATCGGTTGGGGCATCGAAAAAGACCCGGTCCACATCCACGATTTCCAGGCCACGCTACTCCGTCTCTTTGGTTTTGATGACAAGCGGCTGACCTATCGTTTCAAAGGCCTGGATTTCCGTCTCACAGGAACAGGGCCGGAAGAGGGCAAAGTGATCAAAGGATTGCTGGCCTGAACGCGTAACAACGGGTTGCTGCTACCAACGGCGTCCCGTCATCTGAATCCTGATTCGCGCGTCTGCGAAGAGGCGTAAGAATCCTACCTGAAATCTGAATCCTGAATCCTGAATCCTGAATCTTGAATGGGAACAGCCTACACGCCCGGCCTCACCGTAAGTTCCGACCATCTGGTCACAAAAGAGAGACGCCTGCCAATCGAGGGTGAAGTCCTCGTCGAGGTAGGTCAGGCTGTTTCCCACGAAACCACCGTTGCCCGCGCCGAATTGCCCGGCGAGATCGAGCCTGTCCGTCTGGCGGAACGAATGCAGCTCGATCCCGATGAGCTCCGCGGCAAGGTCAGAGTGGAGGTCGGCCAAAATGTGAAGAAGGGAGATTTGCTGGCCGAGAGCGCGGGGCTGTTCGGCCTGTTCCGGAGCGAAGTCAAATCGCCCCTGGATGGATTGGTGGAGTTTTTCACCGAAGCAAACGGTCACCTCGGCATTCGTCGCCCGCCGATCAGCATTGAAGTCAATGCCTACTTGAGCGGACGGGTAGTTGCATTGGAGGAAGGACAGGGCGTGACAATCGAGGCTCGCGGGGCATTTATTCAGGGCATATTCGGCGTGGGTGGCGAGAGGCATGGCGAGATCAAGATGGTCTGCGAATCGCCCGACGAAGTGGTTGATTCTGTGGATGGAAATCTTGAAGGAAAGATTCTGATTGCAGGAGCGCAGGTCACCCAGCGCGTATTGAGGCAGGCAGCCTCCTTTGGCGCGGTCGGCGTGGTGGCCGGAGGGATCATGGACAACGATCTCGGGGAATTTGTCGGAGAAGAGATCGGCGTCGCCATCACTGGAGATGAGGACGTCCCTTTCACACTGATAGTGACCGAAGGATTCGGCAGCATCCACATGGCGGGACGGACGTTCGATTTGCTCCGGCAGCTTGAAGGCAGATTTGCAGCAATCAATGGTGCCACTCAGATCCGCGCTGGAGCGCTCCGGCCGGAGATTATCGTGCCTTCAATGGCCGGTGAGGGTGAAGGCGGGGCAGGGCAGGAGTCAGAAATGGATAGCGTGCTGGCAATTGGTACGACGATACGTGCTGTCCGTCAGCCTCACTTTGGCGAGGTCGGCACGGTCAGCGAATTGCCGCCAGATCCCGTCCGCGTGGCCAGCGGCGCGGTGGTAAGAGTCCTGAAGATGAAGCTCGGAAGCGGGAAAGAGGCCACGATTCCAAGAAGTAATGTGGAGATCATCGGCTCTCATTAGTGTGTGTAAGGACAATATTCGTGCAAAGGCCAGGGATTTATGCTAGAAATTCCAATGTTTGAATTCTGGACCATTTGGCTTATATTCCGTGGCTGGCGGATCTCTCTGACAAAAAATTACATCCGGCGGCAAATCGCCAACAAAAGAGAAAACCATCTCGCATGCTGATCAACCCCCGGTCACCGTTATACAGAATTGCCCGCAGCATCCAGGCAGCCCCCTTTATCGTCTTTTCCATAGGCGTTCATTTTCTCCTCATCGCGATGCTGATGCAGTTGGATTGGGGCGGCCCCATGCGAATTCACGAAGATCTGGTTATCGAGACTTCGATCATTGACGAAGAAGAAATAGTACTCGATCCCCAGGAACTCGAGGAAAAGCTCTCTGAGCTGGTGGATGACGCTGACATCGAAGATGTACAAGTCACGCCCACCGAAGTTTCGGATGTTCCCCCAATGGAGCTCCCGCCCGATGCCACGGAAGAAATGGCCGAGGCCATCGAGGAAGACGGCCTCCCCGGGGAGGATGAGCTCGACGAAGCGCTCGACGCCATCAATAATTTTGCCCTCGGCGACGGCGGTAACAGCATGGTCGTCGCTGCGGGTGACTGGGATACGGGCGGCCCCAGCGGAAGAGTCACCGGATTCAGCGGACGAAAGAACTCCAGGTACAAAAAAGGCGCGAGGAAGAGCTACGGAGGCAGCAGCCAGACCGAAAACGCCGTTCTGGCAGGGCTCAAATTCCTGTCCCGCTATCAGCAGTCGGATGGTCGCTGGTCCTCCTCTTCGGAGGGATTCCATCGGGGTGTACCCGGCACTTACGACCAGGCCATTACCGGATTATCACTACTAGCTTTCCTGGGCGCCGGGCACACCGAGGCAACTGGAAAATATAGAACGGTTGTTTCAAAAGCTGTCAGCTATCTTCGGCGTGTTCAGACACCGGATGGAGCATGGAAGGGCAGCGGCGGCCACTGGATGTACACCCACGGGATCTGCGCCATGGCCATGTCAGAGGCTTTCGGGATGGCTGGGTCAAAATCCCAGGCGGGCAATGCAGCCCAGCGAGCAATCACCTACATTGTGGAACATATGGGCGATAAAGGTGCCAACATCGGCGGCTTTGGTTACGGCGGGGCCGGAAATGATACCTCGGTGACGGGTTGGCAGATCATGGCCTGTAAGTCTGCGAAAGTCGCTGAACTGAAAGTGCCCAAGGAGGCATTCAACAAATTCAAGATTTTCCTCGATACCGCCGGCGACCCCAGTACCGGCAAGACCGGCTACCGTTCCACCGGCCCCGGCAGTGGCAGCATTGCGATGACCGCCGTGGGCCAGGTTTGCCGTCTCTTTCTCGGCCAGAAGCCCAAGGAGACCCCATTCTTGATTAAGAGCGCCGACCTTATCGACAAATCGGGCCCCAACCTTGGCAACAGTTATTACCTCTATTATGGCACTCTGGCGCAGTTCCAGATGGGCGACAAAGTAAAGAAAGACACAAAGTACTGGACGAACTGGAATAACAGATTCGCCCTCCAGTCGGTCGCCAGGCAAGTCAAGACAGGACGAATGGCCGGCAGTTGGCCTGGGGATAAACATGGCCCCTGCTTCGTCACCGCCATGAACATCCTGTGCCTGGAGGTCTACTACCGATACCTCCCGGTTTATCAGTAGTCAGACTTGAAACTCGGAAAACGAAGAAGCCACGGCTGCACAGCATCCGTGGCTTTTTTCTTTGAGAATATAGCGAAGCTTCGCCTCAAACCGTCGAGTTCCTCGCCTGGGCGCGCCGGCACCTTGCCGGCAAAAGAACGTTGAAAGCGCTCGAACAGAGCGCTGAAAGCGCACCGAAGATGCCGGCAAAGTGCCGGCGCGCCCAGGCAAGACCGGCACCGACGCAGACCTTTACACACTCACTCACAGTGGCTGCCGAACTCTCGGTACTCCCGTACCGGCAGCTCGTGGTATTCCCTGGTCAGCTTTTCCAGTCGCTCGCTTGCGAGATCGAAGATCCGTTTGCCCTTCTCAGCACTGGCGGCGAAGGCATCGCCCATAATGCCCGTCACGTTTTTAGTGTCGCGGTGTCGCTCTGCGAATTCAGCGAAGGACAGTTCATCGCTGAAGGGCTGCGTGCCGGTTTCGTCCTTGTCGATACACGAACTGTCGATCAGATGCTCACGCAGATGAAGCTGCACGGCCGTTTCCCATTCGCCGCCGTGGCCCACGCCCTCGTTCGTGGAGCTCCATTCCCTCAATTCTTCTGCGACCATATCCCACCAGTTAAAGCTGAGGACAAAAATGTTTTCTTCCGCGACCTGCCAGGCGACGGACCGGCAGGGCCCCCAGTTCCCACCATGGCCGTTGACTGCGATGATCCTTTTAAATCCGTTGGCGTAAATGCTTCGGTAGATGTCAGCGATGAGATTCTGAAAAGTCTCAAGCCGTAAGCTGATCGTCCCGGGGAAGCCCATGTTGTAATGCGTAAAGCCTGACCAGACCGGCGGGGCGACAATCACCGGAAAATCGTCAACGCGATTGGCCACTTCGGCCGCGATGTAGAAGGGAGCCGAGATGTCCACATCCATGGGGCAATGCGGACCATGCTGCTCGACCGAACCCACCGGCACAATCACCACCGGGTCATTCTCGAGCGCATCAAGGAACTCCTGCCGCCACATTTCCTGCCACATTATTTTCTTATTCGAGCCGTCGTACGAAGGTCTGTACATGTTCTTCTCCGGGGTTAGGCGCAAAGGACATTCTACTCAAAAGAGACAATAGAGATATAAGGGCTTAAAACTGCTGACTGGCCCTGCCACCACGAGGTCGTCCATTACCTGTCGCCCAGGCTCCCGAGCTCCCTTTCCGTAAGCAAGAGGACAAAATCCTGTTTCTCCGCTCTTCTAACAGCGTGCTTTTTCAGAGCCCTCTTTTTCGGATACTCCACGACCAGAACCGGCTTTCCTGCGTCCTCCATCTTCTTCAGAAAGCTCAACATGAACCGGACATGTTCGCCGTCTGCTTTCCGATCTCCGTCCGTAAAAAGGTCCTCTATCCCGATGGCGTCAATAACCCGAAGATATCCTGGATCCTTTAGAAGCTGGGCACCGTTCTGTGGGATAATGACAAACTCCTGACCTTTCGTTTTTCGCACATGAGCGGCGATCCCCTGAACGAATCCAATCATGTCCTGTCGGTAGGTATTCCCGGTTGCCGGGTTCTTGCGGTGATCAATCTGACGGTCCCCCTCTCTTTCGAAGAACTCGAATCCATCGACGATATCGAGGTAAAGACCATCGAACCCCAGCTCGATGATTTCATCGACATAATCCATGATCAGGCCCTGCCAACGCTTATCCCAATAGCGCACCTTGTAGTTGCCTTCCCAATCGGGGTTTACTTTGAGGAGATAGTCCGGGGCAGAGGGGCCAGGTCGCCCATCATGGTTTGCATCCCAGTCCTTCTCCCAATAGGTCCGATAGTTCTCAGCTTCACCGATGGAGATATAGCTGACGATCTTACGCAATGGTCGGCAGGCGCGAATGTAGCGGATCTCCTTTGCCGTCCACTTCGCCTCTGCACTTCCGTCATAAGTGTGGTCCAGAATAAGCAGGTCCCTTTTGCAGGAGCGTAGCAGCTCAACGGCTTTCCTTCGGTCTTTGTGGAGCCTGTCCGCCTGCAGCACGTAGGCGAACGATTCCGGCTTGAACGACGGAGCCTCTGCCGAAATCCCGCTCCATGAAAGGAAAGAAATAATCAGAATCAAGGCTGGACGATTCCTTCGTGTAAAGTCCATCTGGCAATTTTTCGCCCAGAACATCGTAAGACCAAGATAGCCTGAGACTGGCTTGTCTTTCTACTCGTCTCTCTCTTCGTCTTAATCTCAAATTGCTCGTGGAGAATATTTAGACGATGAGAAAATCCAAGCTTCATGACCGCTATGGGTCTGATCTGTTTTGACCATTCAAGCCACAGAGAAGCATCAGCACCGGACTCCTCTACTGATCCTTTACCCAGCTCATTTCCTCGCCCCGCACGAGGAAGGAGCGCTCATCCCAGGCGCCTGGACGTTCTACGGGGATGACACCGGAGTCGACGGCTACCTCGAGCGGGTTGGCGCGGGTCTGCAGGGGGAGGGCGACGCGCTCGTGTGTTCGGGCGGATTCGTAAACTCCCATCATGATTTCTGTGGCAGCCTTGCCGTGCCTGGCGTGACCGGGATAGTCTTCGAATTCGCCGTCGATCCACTGGCATATCGCGTTGGCCTGCTGCACGAAGGCGTTTCCATACCCCGATTCCTTTTCGGTGGGCTGAAACTCCTGCCAGCCGGCCTGGTCCGCGGTCATGTATTTGAGGCTGTTGTCCCAGATTTCCATCATGCCTTCGGAGCCGTAAACAGCGGCGCCGACCTGATAGATGCGGTTCATTTCGTTTTCGATAACGCCTTCCACCTCGTTGGGATATCCGATGATGCCGCAACAGCGGTCCTCGACGCGATGGCCAAAGAGGTAGTGGTCGGTTTTGCGCTCCACCGCGCCCATGACCCACTCGGTCTGAGGATCGCCCAGGACGAAAAGCTGGAAGTCTATGCAGTGAGTGCCGGTGTTCATCATGCCGGCGGTAACGGCCGACCACAGGCGGCGTGGCTCCCCAATAGCGCCGCCCAGCAGCATGCGGCGGGCCTCGCGCCAGGACGAGTAAAAGCGGCGCTGGTGGCCGATGGCAAGTTTAACGTTGTTGCGATCTGCCGCGATGATCATGGCGTCGGCATCGCCCAGTGAACAGGCCATGGGCTTTTCGCAGAGGATGGCTCTTGGCTGGCGCGCCGCCGCGGCGATGCTCATCTCCGCGTGGTGCGGGTCCCAGGAACAGACGCTGACGATGTCGAGCTCTTCTCTGTCCAGCATTTCACGATAGTCGAGGTACTGTTTCTCGACCTCAAAGTCGCGAGCGTAGTCGGCCAGGGCTTTGGGGTGAGAGTCAGCGATAGCGACGATTTCGGTTCGCTCGCACTCGCGCCAGCCCTGGCCGTGCGCACGGGCGATGCGGCCACTGGCGATGACACCGACGCGGAACTTTTCCGACATGGGAAACTCCTTCGTGGACAAAGGGAAGCCAGGCTCAGCAGCGTTGCTGAGACGCTGAGGTTAGGCAAAGGACAGCCCGAAGGCAATGGAAGCGGGTTACTCGGGCAGCGGTCGTTTCTTCATTGTGATTTGCCCTCTCTCTGAAAAAGCTCTCGTGCCCAATCTCCCTCAAACGTGCCCTGGAACACCTTGAATTCGTCGATGGTGCCGTTGACACAACCGTAGTAAGTGCCGATGAACAGAACCCTGGGCAGGGCAGCTTTGACGTTCCTGATTTTATTTCCTGCAAGCGCGAGCAGTTCACCGTCAACAAACATCCGCATCGAACTTCCCCGATCGATCATCATTACCAGATGATGCCACCGGCCATCGGAAAGTATCTCAAGACCTTTCTTTGATCTCATGGCAAGACCGGGGCCTCGGATGCCATTCTTGAAGCCGGTATTCAGGACGCTGATCAATGCACCCGTCTGATGAAAGCTGATGTACCAGTGAGGATAATTGCCCGTGGTATTCACCAGGCACGCGACCAGATTGCCGCCAGGCGCCTTCGATTTGAACCAGAAGGAGACCGTGAAATCATCCTTGGCCAGATTCACCGCGGGAGACAGTTTGACTTCGAGATATTGCCCGGCCTTTTTTCCGCCGAACTTGATCGCCTTGCCTTCCACGCCTTCAACGGAGTTTGCTTCACGCCACCTTTTACCCCCCCTAGCCAGTTTCAGAATCCCGGGGGACGTCTGACGTTTGCCATCGACCTCGATACCGGCTCTGTCCTTCACCTTCTTCATCGTTTGCAGGTAATCTTCGAAGTCATAATGAATGACCGGTTTGTCTCCGAGCGTTTGCTGCCGCGTCTCGCAGACGCCAAAGCCATTGGGAAAGTTGAAGTGGGTGAAGGTTGGCGACCACATCGTTGTTTGTGGGCTCTTGGTGGCCGAGGCAGGGTTCCTGTGAACGCGGGCGAGATTCAGTCCCCACACGCTTCCTCCGCGTATTCGATTGCCTCCCTGGTCTTCCTTCGGCTTCTCTTCATCATCTTCCAGTTCATCGCCAAAAACGTCAGGCAATGCTCCCGCGGTGATTTGGGGAATCCTGTACAGCCCGAGCTGTTCGAGAGGAATCTGGACCTCCAGCGTCCACGAGTCTTCGCCGCGGGAAATCGCGGCCTTCGCTTCCGACTCCCATTTTGGGTTCCTGCTCGTTTCACGGATCTCGTGAGAATCACGCCACGTCTTGCCCAGCTCTGCGATGACACTCGCGTCATAGATGTCCCCTGCCATGTTGATTGCCAGCAGGAAATACTTGCTGCGCGTGCGATTCATGTCGAGAGCAATCCGGATCCCGTCCTCTCGAAGAATCTGAGGGCTGTCATGTCTTCGTCGAGGGGACTTCTCAGGTGCCGGGGATATCCCCTTGCAGAAAAACGCGAAATAAAGGTAGTCCTTGTCACGCATCAAACGTGCGACGGTTCTCGCGTCGGCTTCAAATGAATTGGATCGAACGAACGGCGTGGTGGCGGCCGCGCTCTGCCATGCCTCCTCGTCAATGGCGCCGTCAATTCTCGGAGCAGATGGCACCTCGGGGCAGGCGATTCGCTTCCTCGGCGAGTAAGCGGATCGAGCTACTCCCACGCGCTGCTGCATCATTCCCAAGAGGCCGCCCCGAATGATTCTCAGGCGTGATGAGTAAGGCTCCTCGACAGCCAGCTTCTCCGCATCCCTCAGGTGAGTTTCAATCACCTTTATGAAATCGGTCTTGCCGATCTCATACCAGAGGCGCGTCCGGTTCCTGATTTTCAGGCCGCCTGACCGAGTCTTTTCGCGCTCGACCGCCTCCCAGAATTTTTTCATCGGCTCCTGGCCCGGCCCGTAAAAGAGGCGGAAGTATTCCTCGAGAATTTCATCCGCGTCGGCATCCGCATCAAAGAGCATTTTTGTGGCGACATAGAAATCAAGATGCTCGGCCGCGGGATTTGCACCGAAGAACTCCATCTGCCAGCCTTCCACCTTCAGGTCTTTGAGCTGTCTGATGTAATCGGCGAGATGGTGCGGACGCACCGCAGGGAAGCGGCCTTTCGAATACCAGTATTCATAAACGAAAAGGCGGCTCACCCGCTCGCGCCATGCCTTGAGATTGCGTATTCCGTAACTGCCTGCCTTCCAGCCTTCCGTGTTGGCCACGTGCACCCCTACATTTGGCGAGAGGCCAAATTCGGGCGGCTCGAAATGGGAAGCGTAAGCCGGAGCGGAGATCCATTTATCCGGATGAGTTTCCAGTACCCTCTTTGCCACGCGATTCACGAAGGTGAACCAGTAGTTGCTGTATTGCCCGTCCGCGAATCCGCCTTTGCGATTGGGCTGACGCGGTGGTTTGCAGTCGTCGCCGAAAGTGCGATTGTCGAGGGGCGCTACTTTACAGACATTTCCAAAGCCCATGGGAAAAGCTGGATCACTTTTTACCCGCTCGATGTAAGGGCGGCGGAAATACTCGACAATGTCGTTGGATACTTGTTCAACGACCTCATCTTTCCACAGCCTCAGTTGCACGCTCGGGCCCGGCTTTCCGCCTACGAACCAGTCGGGATGCGCTTCCGCGTGCGTCTGGTTGTACATGCGAAGTGTATGCGTGCCGAAATGAAAGGTGGAGCCATTCTGTCGGGTCCTGAGTGTGTATAGAAGACTGTCGCGAGCCTTGCCGTAATTCCGATTTCGAACGTACCCCATCCCATCGGGTCGCCCAAAAGTGCCCGGCTTTGTCCAGCCCCGGTTACCGATACGACGATAAGTGGTCCATGGTTTTCTCCGCCGCTCCGCGGCCTTCACCGTCAGAGTCTTCGCTCGCGGGTAGACCGTACCAGCGTCCGTGACCATGTACCACCGCACGCCGCACAGGGCTTCAAGAAAATCGTAAACAGCGTAGAGAGTGCCAACCTGAAAGTCCGGAGCACCAACACTTATGCCAGGCCATCCGCCCGATTTCTCATACGAGACCATTCCGTAATCCGGCCAGTCCTTGCCTATCATCACTGCATACTCGCCGGTGACCCGAACCAGGTGCTCCTGCTCTTCGAAGTCAGCGCCCTTCAGACCGAGCTTTCGAGCCGGTTCACTCTCCCCCACGTATAGCGGCTTTCGTCCATCCAGTTTCACACCTTCATGGACAATAGCGATCTCACTGCCCGTGATCAGACGCACATGGTGCTGCAGTTCTTTGGCTGCAAGCTGTGCGCTGCGAGTCGGCTTGCCAGCAAGGACAACGGCGGAGGCCGGTTGACCATCCCGCACAAGCGTCAGCGACTCTTCAGCCGGAAGGGCCGGAAACAAGCCAATGATGAAGGCCAGGCAGGCGCCAGGTCGAAAGTGAATTCTGCGATCTAAGGTGAAGTGAACGTCCATGATCTGTGGTGGCGACTCCCATTCAAAAACGGTTTCAGCTTATAAGATCCGGGGCAAGCGGATCAATAGATTTGAGAGGAACAGAGATCATGAGTGAGATGGGCAATCCGTTCCCGGCATCAGAAAGTGAATCTTAACAGCCTGGTCACTGTGACCATCCCTGCCGCTTGCAGTGTCAGCTGTGAGTTGGTGTTCCCATATCCGCAACCGGCAAGAGGAGTAATGCCGCAACTGCGGCAGACATGCTTCAAGTAGAGCACTGTCCGGGTGCCTATGCTCTGACGACGATGCGCTTCACAGGTGAACATACCGATGCTGGCCTGATTTTCCCACAGTCGGCTCTGAACGATCAGCCCGATTGCCACCAATTTGTCATTCAAGTGACCTACATGAATTTCGTGTCTGCTGATGCTGCCCTCCGGATCATCAACGAAGGTTCCACTCATCGCTTTGATTGAGGGGATGTCGGATTGCGCCGCTGGTCGATAGTCGACTTTAGGGCTTGCGGCGGCTGTCGAGTCGATCGGTTGTCCACCATCGATAAAGAACAGGGCCTGTTTCATCAGGTCAGCGTACCTGTCCAACGCATGGCTGAGGAAGAACTCATCGCATGTTGGCACAAAGGCAGCCTCAGGCTTGTGTTGTCTCAGGACATCAGAAAAGACCTCCTGCCCGTAGCGTCTTGCCCTACCAACAATGTGAAACTGCGTGAGTAGCGAGCCATTGTGAATCGCAAACGATCCGATTTCCTGCCCCTCGTTGACAATACGATGGAATTGCGACTCAAGGATATGGTCCTCGAGGAAGGAATCCACGGGCGACGACAGTGATGCCAGATACGCGCCAAACGATTCCAGGTCCGAGTGTTTACACGTTTCACATTTCATCTTGTTAACCGGCCCATCGTCAGAGGAGAGCTCCGTCGCGGTCAGGAACTCAAATTCCACCTCATGGTCGTGGCGCCCTCCTATTGAGTCCTGAGAAGATCGGTGGCCCTAGTACCATTTCGCTCTCTGTAAGCCGCGCCGGCGGAGTTCGGAATTGAGTTCTCCAATATGCCACTGGCCATGACGCAGGAGGTAGAGCATCCGGTCTAATCTTGTGCTGCCCGTCCAGGGGTAACAATCTTCTTGCGCCAACAGCCCCGAATCACCTTTGCCGGCCAACCATGTGTTCAGCTTGTCTCTCTGGAAGTCGGCCTCGCTCTTCATATGGTCTTGGTCAGGAAGCTCATCCAGAGCCCCTCCTTCCCAGTCGATCTTGTACCTTCTGTGCGGCTTGTATTCTTCATAGGTAACGTCATTGACGTAGCAGTCTGCGGAAAAAACGATGTGGTAGATCTGCCTCACGGGGATGAGGTAGTCTATGTCTCCGCTCTTCCAGTGGTCTTGAGGAACAACATCACACGCACTCAGGACAGTATCCCAATGTCGCCTGAATTGTTCCGTAAGCGTATCTACAAGAGTTCCCATGTATTACCTTTCACTAAATCAGTGGCGAGTTTCGGCGCGGTCAGCGACTTAAGCGCCACCTTAATGTTGGCCGCCTTCCTGTTGATCATTCCACATCATTTCATCCTTTCGTCCTTCAACGATCAAGCTAGTACCGCGTCCCAGAAGTTATGCGTTCATTCTTGGCGGTCTTATTCTTCCGTTTTCGTTTGGTGGATTTGATCCGTTTTAAAGGAACCTGTGCCAGCACTCCTCGCACTTCATTCTCCTAGTCATTCTCCTAATCATTCTCAAAACGGCGTCTGTCGCTCCCTCAGAGGAGAATGATTAGGAGGATGACTAGGAGAATGATCTGAACTGGCGTTGCCCCTTTGGTTGTCCTTCATTACTTCCCAGCCCGCCGGGCTGGGCTAGGCAAACCGGCGGGGCTTCGCCCCTGAAATCCGCAAAGACACCCCCGTCTTGACCTACCAGGGCGCGCGGTTTATCGCCTCGCCTTCAGCGCCTGGCTGTGCAGAAAGATCGACTTCTTTTCTGTCTCCGGAATTACTCAGTTCAATGACTGTCTCGGCGCCAGCGGCAGATATCCTGTGCTTTCCCAGGAACACCGGCACTTCGCAGATGCCGTCTCTGTTCGCGGTCCCTTCGTAACGGGTCCACCATTCCCTGAAAACTAGATCGCGGTACACCCGTGCGGCAGGCATGGGGTTCCAATCCTTGTCCCAGAGCGCCGTATATCCGTCGATTCCCCAACGCTCGGAGGAAAGCCAGTGGGCCTTTGCCCAGAACCCCCACATCAGAATTCCATTCACAGAAGGGTGTTCGAAGCAGGTCCGGTACAGGGCCTCCAGTTCCCGTGCCTTGGCATCTTCATCCAGAGTCTTTATGTCGAACTCCGTGATCCTGATCGGCAGGTTGAACTGTGAGAGGGAATCAAGAACGCGCTTCACCTTATCCCTGTCCACGCCTCCCCGGAAATGGCCCTGAAGGCCAATGCCTCCAATGGGGGTCCCTTGAGCCAAAAGCGATTCAATCTGCTGCTCGTATTTTGGCAGATCTCTCGCGGAGAGAATTCCGTAGTCATTCATGTACAGAATGGCATCCGGATTCGCCTCCTTGCACCACAGAAACATTTCTTTGCGGATGGGGTCGCCGAGACGCCTGGCGTAGAAATCGCCATGCACCATCTCATTGTTGACATCAAATTCATCGATCTTTCCCCGGTAGTGCGTCAACAGGTCGATGGCGCGCGCTTCTACTGCGCTTCTGAGCGCCTGGTCGCCCAGTTTCTTGACCCAGTCCTGCGCAAATTGATCAACGGCCCAATAGACACAGTGCCCCCGCATTCTCAGCCCGTTATTTGAACACCACTGCAGGCAGGCATCGGCCTCCTCGTAGTTGATCTCTCCCCGCCTCCTCTCGGTCGAGTACCATTTCATGGCGTTCTCGTGGACTGCGGAATTGAAGTTCTCCTTCAATACGGCCAGATATTTCTCCTTGTCTGCCGACGCAGGATTTCCAGACAGTATGCCGCTGGATATTGCCGTGCCGAACCAGAATTCATGTGCCAACTGTCTGACGGTGACTTTCATGCCAGGAGCCGTTTTCACCACCAGGTCAGCCATCCGGTGTTTCAGGTGCGGAATCGGGTTTACATCACTCGGCATGGTTATGTCCCTCAAAGAAAGGAGTGGATGTTGCCTATGAACGCGTCGGCTCCACTCGTTGGTTGGGCGGTCTCAGAGAAACTCCACTATTCTCTCCAGGGCTTTCAATCCGTCTCGCTCTGCTTTCTGGGCATCCCTCAGTGCGGAGACTGCGCCGGCCACTCTTGCTCCGTCCTCAATATGCTTCGGATTCGGGTCTGCGCACCCGAATGGAAACGCTTCGGCAACCTTATTCATATTCTCGCTGACGATGACATAGTGTCCGATCGCCTCGTCAAACGTTTCCGGAGGGACATCCTTTAGACGGGCCTTTGCTTCAGTAAGGAATCCCACTGCACGACGACGACATTCAGCCCACGCAACAGCGTTGAAAGAGTTCCCAAACCAGAAAGCCTTCTTCGTCTCCAGGGATTCTGTCCAGACGTCGTAGGCTTCAAGCCCTGTTTTGCAGTCCGGCAACACCCATTCGTTGGGGTTCTGCGAGATGGCTATGGCGAACTCCAACGCATCCTTCACCGTCTGTCTGTCAGAGGTCGGCTCGCATGAGGTAAGAGAGAACACTTCAACCCATCCTGATTCGGAGTCTCCCAGCCGTGACCATGGAACCGATGTGTCCGAAGTGCCAGGTCCGGAAATGTAAAAGCCCGAGTCGTCATATCCGTTTATCACATAGTATTCTTTCTGCTCCCCTTGGGAGGTGGGCCACAATTAATGTGCCAACTTTAGGGAATGCGATTATACTAATTGTATGAAGAGAGACGTGTCACTGGAAGCTGGAATAGTGGAAAAATA
>Ga0208129_1000658_pt1 | contig 14673 bp, 11 predicted proteins | sample ETNtaG_13_FD_185759 | JGI IMG/M metagenome (GOLD analysis project Ga0208129, IMG submission 185759) | Marine microbial and viral communities from oxygen minimum zone, Eastern Pacific Ocean - ETNP201306PF47B (SPAdes) (version 2) | ecosystem: Environmental > Aquatic > Marine > Oceanic ...
CACTTTGTAAGGTGAAGCAGCCGTTTCTGTTTCGGTCAATTGATGGAGCATAACCATAATTAAAACCTATTTCCCTGAAACAGTATTTTATAGCGGATTGGGGCTAAAATCCAGCCATTTCAGCCCAGCCCGGTGATATCAGAAAAAGGGTCCTTTTTTTGCTACACACGTCAAGGCTAAACAGTGAAGCCTACACGGCTAATAATGAAAGCCCTCATTTCGCAGACGGCGATGCGGGACTGGCTGTCAGAGATATCGGTCTGATCTGACCTTCCACTCTCTATTTAGGAATGAGGTAACTAAGGACTTATGTTGGACATGATTACCCTAAATGCTTACACCCAGGTCTAAAATGAAGCTGCCAAGCCAGAGATAAGCTGATCAAGACGGAGAAAGCAGAAGCTTAGTATCACAAATGGTGTAAACGGGGCGTGTGTACAAATGACCAAGAAGATAGGAGGCACAAAAGAAAGATCTTTTCTTTTGTGTTTCCCTTTTCTTGCCTTCCTCGTAATATTTATTGATTAAAGGGAAGGGAATGTCAAAAGCTGAGAGTCTCCAGAATTCAGAAAAGCAATCCGCCATTTATTCTTACTTAGCTAAAAATGGGGCATCCAGGCCTTCAGATATAGCCCGAGGGCTGGATAGTACTAGACAATCGATTCATAACGCTCTAAAGAGGTTAGAAAAAAAGGGAATAGTATCTAATGGCGGTGGTAAATATCGATTGAAAGATCAGGATACTATTATCAAGATCGTGGATGGTTTTGCTAATAAGGATGTAAATGCCGTAAATGAACAGGTAAACGGAGACATAAGCGAAGCCAGTGAACCTGTCAATGGTACTGGCCCACGATGGGTGATCAAGCTGGTGAAAGAGTTAAAATTGGAAATTGAAGCTTTAGAAAGGCAGTTAGCTGAAAGGAGTGGTCAAATAAATAAGATAACCGAAGCTATGATCGAGGAAAGGAAGCGCACCGACTCAGTAATTATGCAACAGGCTAAAACTATTGATGATCTTTCTAGCCAGTTGCAACTAACTGAGGCTAAAAATAGAACTTGGTGGAGGTTTTGGTGGTAAAACCTGATTTTGGAGCGGAAGTGGCCTCAACCCAAGCAGGTGGGTAAGGTGGAACAGAATGAAACCAGCTGATTTGGTGCAATTAACAGGTAGGGCCAAGTCGGCCGCTATAGCTAGAGCGGCTCGAGCGGAAGCTATAGCCATCCGAGGGGAAGCCACAGTGGCTGGAGATAGGACGGTAGAATCAGATCGGCAGAAATGGGTGGCAGGCTATGTGGCTAAAGGGTTGTCACTTCAGCGGGTACTAGAGGTTTTTGCTCCGTTTTTAGAACCGGAAGTAACAAGATACTATCAGCAGGCGCAAGCGGAAGCGGATAAGAAGTAACTAGCCGCATTGGTTGTAAGGTGGGATGATATTATAAATAGGTGAATCAGGTGAATAACTACATAATCTACACTACTGTCCTGTCACTTTTCGTCCTCATCTCCCTGATTTGGTTGGTCGTGGCGCTATTTCGACGTTCCCCATCTCGCAAAATCGCTGGCGCTATTTTCGCGGCTGAAGCTCTGGTACTCGTCTGTTTCTACTTTTTCTACTTCACTCCGCGCAGATTCCCACGAAACTATCTAACTGCATATCCGCCCCTACCCGCAACCCTGGCTCAAACCGCCACCCAAAACGGCTTCTACATCGGTGCCGCCATCAACAGATCGGCTAATCCGACCTACGCCGAATTGGTCCCAAGGGAATTCAACTCCATCAGGCCTGAAAACGCCACCAAATGGCGCCGAATGCTTGTGAATGGGAAGATCGGGAAATATGACTTTACCGAGGCCGACGCGATCGTCGACTACGCAATCGCGAAAGGCGTAAGGGTGCGAGGGCACACATTGGTGTGGGGTAAGTTCCCGGGCAGGACATATCCAAAGGAACTCGATCAGCGGATTGCAGAGACGGGCGATCCCGCGGCCGAACTGCAGCAGATATTGGGCGATCATATCACGACGGTGATGAGGCACTTCAAAGGACGAATTAAAGTCTGGGATGCGGTCAACGAGCCGATGTCGATGGACGGACCTTATCTTGACAAGAACATATTTCTCAATACACTCGGAAAAGACTATATCGCCGCAGTTTTCCGGATGGCACACGAAGTTGACCCGTCGGTTCAGCTGTTTCTCAACGAGCAGTTCGGCAACTACACCGGTGAGGGGGTGGAGGTGTTCTTCGGCTTGCTTCAGCACCTGAAGGAGAGCAACGTTCCTATCCACGGTGTTGGCATTCAAGGCCACAACATCTTTAAGACGCATAATCTCGACGAATACCGCGAGTTCCTGACCCGCATTACTGATCTGGGTCTTCTGGTTGAAATCACCGAATTTGACGCCCGCATCCGTCTCTTCGAGGACTCCGATGATCCATATCAGGCGCAGGGGGACTACACGACTGCATACGCGGTAGCCTGCATCGAGAATCCCTCTTGTGTCGGCTTCACCGTTTGGGGCCTCAGCGACGCCAGCACTTGGTTCGATTCCATCCCACCTTTCAGATGGATGTTGCCTAACGATCCCCTGCTTTTCGATACTGAGCTCCGTCCCAAGCCGGCATACCACGGCATTAAGATCGCTCTCAAACGTCGCCAACCTCGTTAGCCTTCCTCTTGTCATTTTCACCCTCAGGCTTACAACTGTTACTTTATATGAGGGAAACATCAAAGGGTGGTTTTGGAGCCAGTCTCAATAAGAGGGCCAAAACGGCCGATAATCGCCCTTACCAGACGTTTTGTCCACCTTAATTTCTGTAAAATACTTTTGGTTTATAACAAAGGATGCTCAATGAAGTTAGATAAAAAAGGCTTTGTCAGAATGGAGGGAGTATTAATTCTGACATTATTAATCAGTGGTTGCAGCGAAGAGCAAAAAATTAAATGGGAAGTTAATAAACAAATACGCCGTATTAAGAGCAAGAATGTTGAAGTCCGTGTTGATGCAGCCGAAGCATTGGGCCAGATTGGGCCAGCAGCCATCATGGCACTAATCCAAGCCTTGAAGGATAAGGGGGATAGTTCGGTTCGTTATTGGTCGGCAAAGGCATTAGGCCAGATTGGTCCAAAGGCCAAAGCAGCGGTTCCTGCCTTAGCCCAAGCCTTGAAGGATGAAGATGAGTGGGTTCGTGCGAATGCCGCAGAGGCATTAGGTCGGATTGGGCCAGAGGCCAAAGCAGCAGTACCAGCACTAATCCAAGCCTTGAAGAATGAGGATGTTCTTCGGGTTCGCTGGGGTGCAGCAGAGGCATTAGGCCAGATTGGTCCTGCTGCCAAACAGGCGGTTCCAGCCTTAGCCCAAGCCTTGAAGGATATTGAGGATTCCTATTCTCCCTATTTTCGTGAGTCTGCAGTAGAGGCACTAGAAAAGATTAATATTGAAGCTGAAGCGACAGAAGATGCCAAGTTTGACTTCTGATATTTCGGTCTAGCCGAATAACATTCGATAAGTCTATTTATCAGACGTATACACTAGCATGAAAAATTCTCGGCACGATTTGACGCGGGGAAGCGTCTTAGCCAACCTTTTACATCTGGCTGTGCCTAGCTTTTGTAGTCAATTGCTTCAAGACCTCTTTAATGTGGTTGATATGATCTTCGTTGGCAGATTAGGTGCTTCAGCACTAGCAGCAGTAGCAATGAGCGCAAATTTACTGCGCTTAATTGGTATCCTGGGCCATGGCATTTCAACCGGGACGGTAATTCTAGTCGCCCAGTCTCTTGGGGCTAACAAGCCTGAGGATGGGCAGCGCATTGCCATGCAAGCCTTGATCCTTAGTCTAGTTTGTGGTTTAGTTATCGGGGGCTTGGGGTATCCATTGGCCGAATCTGGCTTGGGGTTGCTGGGAGCAGAAAAGGATGTAATCTCACCAGGTATTAGCTATCTACAAGTGACGCTACTCGGATTGGTCTTGATGTTCCTATCCCGGACCTTAAATGCTATTTTTAGAGCAGCTGGAGATGCTATCACACCAATGATAGTCCTGGTCTGCGCCACAATTCTAAACATTGTTCTGGACCCGCTGCTTATCTTTGGGATTTGGTTATTTCCACCTCTAGGTATTGTCGGTTCAGCTTATGCCACCTTGATTAGCCGAGGGGTAAGTGTGGTGATGCTTCTGTCCTTCTGTTTGGGTGGTCAGGGTGTGATTGGTTTGAGCGGGGTGAAACCGGGTGTTAACTTGAAGATCATGGGGCAGATTATGAAACTGGGCATTTTTACTTCCATGCAAGCTTTGCTTAGACACAGCTCACGCTTGGCTTTTATTCGAGTGGTTGCCTTTTTCGGTACTGATGCGGTGGCCGCTTATGCGATCAGCATGAGACTCCGTATCCTGGTGATGCATTTTGGCACTGCCTTTTCAACGGCGGTGGGTCCAATGGTAGGACAGAATCTGGGAGCTAACCGCTTGGACCGAGTTGAACAATCGGTCCAACTGGGCAGTAGACTAGCGGCGGTCGTTGTGATGTTGGTTGGGGTTGTTATATTTATCATTCCACATTATTTTGTGGGCTGGTTTACTCATCAGCGATCAGTGCTGGAAATTGGGAGCGTTTACCTGCGTTATCTGGCGGCCACTTTTGGCTTCATGGTGGTCTCTAATGTACTGGGTCGAGCGCTGAATGGGGCGGGAGACACCATTTCTCCAATGATAGTTACAGGCATCTCCCAACTGTTTATTGGCTTGGTTCTGGTACTGGTACTTTCTCGTTTGATAGGAATAGTAGGTATCTGGATAGGAATAGCCTTGTCGAATATTGTGCAGTGTTTAATGATGGGGCTTTGGTATCAACGAGGGGAATGGAGGTCAAAAAAGCAGGCCTATGAGCTGTGAAGGAGATGGGGCAAAGACGCAGGTACTGGACCAGCGGACTGCCTTGATGACAGTAGTAGTCCCACAACACTCTTTATATCCCAAGCTGATGGCCAGATTAAAGACCCAACCAGCTCAGCTACCCCTCTGCCAGTAGTAAAGGACGATCCTTCGTCGCTGGTAAAGGCCCGTGCTTCGTGCGGCCAAGGGTAATTAAGGCGATCCTGACACACATCGAAACCCGAGGCGGACGTCCCAATAATTCGGAAGGCCGTTGTCGAAGCGGTAAGCCACCCGCAGGTAGCGAGTATTGAGGTGCCAACCACCACCCCGCAACACCCGCTTGGTGCCTGTGCTCGGCCCTGGCGGGTTCTTAGCTGGAGATTTACTATAGTAATCAGGGCCATACCCTGTGGAATAAAGACGGTGCCGAGATGGCTTATATTCCAGCCGGTTCCTTTGAAATGGGTGATCATCTGGACAATATGAGTAGTGCCCTACCACTGCATACAGTTACGCTAGACGGCTTCTACATGGATAAAACCGAGGTGAGAGTGGGGCAGTTTAAGGCTTTTCTGGCTGATAGTGACTATAGTTGGGGTGGGAATTGGGATAGTGTAGCCACTGATTCACCAACCGATGACCATCCAATGATTTATGTCAATTGGAACGATGCGGTAGCTTATGCTGAGTGGGCTGGCAAACGACTGCCAACCGAAGCTGAGTGGGAGAAGGCAGCCCGAGGTGGCTTGGATGGCAAGCGTTATCCCTGGGGAGATCAGCTTGATGCTACCAAGGCCAATTATGCGGAAAATGTTGGAACGACAACGGTAGCAGGTAGTTATGCGGCCAACGGATATGGCCTATACGACGTGGCAGGCAACGTTAGGGAATGGTGTCAGGATTGGTATGACTCTGACTACTACGATAGCTCACCTGCTACCAACCCACTAGGGCCGGGCACCGGCTCATACCGGGTGTTGCGGGGTGGTACTTGCTACTACAATACTAACCTCCTGCGGGTAGCTGGCCGCGGCAACAACTCTCCGTCTAATACGAACAACTACTACGGGTTTCGATGTGTGTCAGGATTGAATTTTACCTCTGGCCCCTCCGCAGGAGGGGTCTTTACCAGCGGCGAAGCCACACCTTTACTACCGTCAGAGGGCGAAACCGGTTCCAACTGGTTCGCTGACCTCAGCCTAGATCCTTCCGACTATACTTGGTCTACAATCGATTCTAGCAGCGCCACCTTGTCCGTGCGTCTGTTTGTGCAACCATTGGGCGGGATTGATGCCAGTGCTTGGGATTTTAGCACTCTCAGCACGGTTGATACTCTGGCCGACCAACTGGGTAGTGGTGGCTTGAACTTAGTGGAAGGCACGGATTATCAACTGTTGGTGGTGGGACAAGATGACCAGGGCACAACGGATGATGCCAATGATGATCTGACTGAGGCAATCTCTATTCAGTTGAGTGATTTATCGGCTCCAACGTCTAGCCAGCCGGTGAGTCAAATCACTCAGGTAACGGTCGCTAACCTGAGTAGTGCCAGTGTTACCATCACTTTTGTCACCGACCAACCTGCTTTAGCCTCCATCCTATACGGTACCACTACCGCTGTGGATCAGCAACTGGATGAAACTGGCACGGCTAAATATCTGCACAGCATGGTGGTGTCGGGGTTAAGCACCGAAACAGATTACTACTTCAAGGTGGCGGCTGGCGATCTGACCGACGACAATCAAGGTAGTTGCTATCATTTCACCACCTGTGGATCAGGTGTTGGTGTCCCATATACTACCTATGGTCAGGTTCTGTTGGAGGATGGGACTTCCCCAGCCCAGAGCGTGATTGTGCATCTGGATGTTAGCAGCAGTGATGCCAGTTCTCATCCACTATCCAGTTTGACTGGCAGTGACGGCTATTGGAACCTGAATTTGGGCAATTGAAAAGATGCTAGCAGCCAACAGGTCTTCAACTACACTACGGATGATTTAATCACCGTCAGAGCCGAAGCCGGGCCGGATGGGTTTGGTCAACAAGCAGGTCAACTTGACCAGTGATAGCCCGCAGAAGATTACCAACATAGTCTTACAGCAAACCATCAGTCTGGATGTAGAACTAAACTACCTGTTGAATCTGATTACGCTACCAGTGGCCCCTATCGTGGCTGAAACCACCAGCAGTCTGCTCTCAGCGGTGGCCGAGAGCAAGGAGGTATTCTCTTATAGCAATGCCAGGCCCGAATCGGCCGTACCAAAACCAAAAGCTAATTTGACCAGAGTCGCCGTAAATTCATTCTCATCGCTACTGTCGTGATTCCGATCATTGAGATCATCGGCCGCCTGTTCCCAGTCGATGGCGGCTGAATCATTCTGAAAACCAACGGCTTGGATCAGATGATTAATGGTGAATTGATCCAATGTTTCGTTTTGACTACGGTCCGCCTGGTTGAAGAAAGCCAGCGCTTGCTTCGAATCAGCCGGGAAGTTCCAATACAGCGCCGTCAGTAAATCATCCGAACTCAACTGGCCAATATCGTCCGTTTCCTGGTTATTCAGAGAATCAGCCGTTAATTGAAAATTTTTCCACTCAAACCTTTGCTTATAATTCAGGTAAAAAGATATACTGCTACTATCATCCTATTCCTAACCAACATAAAAACATAACTGACGTAAAGGTTTTGGCAGAAGTCCGCAACAGTGGCACATTTTATGCTTCCATTTTAAACTTAAACGTTTCATAAGTTCTCCTTTTGTAATCACTGAGATAAAGGGTTAGCCACCCTCTCCTTAGGTACACTCATTAGTTTTTGGCTGACTCCTTATTTTGGTTTGCTAGTCTGAATTAGCAAGCCACCCAATTAAGCGATTATCTGAAGCGCTCCATTTCTGCCAAATGAAAACCTCTGCTAAATCTATCACGGGCATTCAAAGAACTGGACAAAGTTGAAATTCTTGATTTAAGTAATTGAGATTATTTATGGACGTGTTCTAATGAAATCTCGTCGCTCAATTCCCGACAAAATCCTTCTCTTTGATCCCAGTGATATTGTGGTGAAAGCTCTATACAACCTTTTTCGTCATCTCGGTTTTCAGCAGCCCCTAACGGCCGCTACGGTTGACCAGGCCCGTGGCGTGATGGAGAGTAATCACGATCTTACCCTCTACATCTTTGGTCAGCAGAAAACGCCTGAAGATGATCAAAAACTGTTTGTCCAATCTCAAATGCTCTGTCCTGACGCTATCGGAATCTACCTCTACTCAACCGGTGGCGACGAATCCTTAATTCAGCAAACCAGTAACGAGTTTCTAGTGTGGATGATGAATCAAGGATCCATCTTCAAAGCTGTTCCCAAACCCTGGGACAATAGCCAACTGGCTCAATTGGTAATGGAGATGCTGAAAGAGAGGTATTTGCAAAACCAACAGCAACGAAGGCAACAACAGGACAGACAAAAACTGCGAGCTCAAAAGGAGATGATCACCCAACTCCAGGCCGAACGGCAACTGCTTCAGGAATCACGTGATTCTCTTGAGGCGTCTCTCCGCCAGGCTGAAACTAGATCAAACCAGAGCCTTACCGACACAATACTCTTTATGTTGCAACTCGCTAATCTCGATCTAATGCGCCACTCACGTCGGGTTGGTTTCTGGTGTCAGAAAGTAGCCGAAGAATTGAATCGCCCTCAAGATTATCCTCCCGAACTCTTAAACATAGTGGGAACACTCCACGATGTAGGAAAGATCGATTTACCACCGGAGACATTTGGACTGCCAATTAATCAATTAAGTCTAGCCCAACAAGAGGCATATGACGCCCATCCTACCCGGACAATTTGGTTGTTGCGCCGACTGCCAGATCAGATTCGACAAAAGATTCGTCGCCCTATCCGTGAGCATCATGAGAAAATGGATGGGTCTGGTCCCTTGAAAAGGTTTAGACAACAGATTGATCCCTGGGCCCGGCTTATTTCGATCGTCAATCACTACGATCACCTGAGACACACAACTAAGTTCGGATCACCAACGGGAAAGGAACACGCAATGGAGAAACTGGAAGCGGAGGCCTACTCTCACGCAAAACGAGAGGGGCAATACGATCCGGCACTGCTCAATGTGTTTTTGGAATTACTTCAGGAGAGCAATGAACTGGAAGAGAAAGAATTGGAACCCATACAGGTGACGGTTGAGCAACTCCGTGCTGGAGATCAACTAGCCGAGGATCTCCATACGACGACAGACCTCCTAGTTCTGACACGAGGTACTACTATTTCTACTGAATCACGGGTCAAGCTAAGTCAATATCTCGACGAGGGGCAGGAGATAGATCAGGTGTGGATCGAAAATGATTATCACGACCTGTTTAAATCATAAAGTAAATCGCTAAGAAACGGGGCTAGTTAGCGGGTCTTTTTAAGAGACGGCATAACTTTAACTTAACTTTTAGTTCAAATGGAGGATAGAAAATGTTAACACCAACGGAAATCGATTTTTTCTGGGTTCACGGCTACCTGCGAATTCTGAAAATTTTCACAGCGGCCGAAATAGATCAGATGTCAAACGAAATGGACTGGCTAATCGAGACTTGGGCTAGCCGTAGTCCCGGTTGGTCTGGGGCCTGGCGTCAGCAATATATGGATCCGGAGACGGAGAAGAGGTCGGAGTTGATCGCCATGCACGATCTCTCTTTCTATTCCGAATCCTGGATGAGAGTAGTGACGCACAATAAATTGTGCGATGCAATGGGCGATCTCCTAGGTGCAGATGTCGAACTACATCACAGTACAATGCATGTCAAACCACCGGAAACAGGTCATCCATTCCCGATGCACCAGGACTGGGCATTTTACCAGCATCTCGACAACCGGTACGTGGATGTCCTGGTTCATCTGGATGACACGTGCCATCAGAACGGTGAAATCCGCTTCCTGGACGGTTCACACAAAGCAGGTGCGATCGAACACATTACGCAACAAGCGGACGGTTCGGGTTGTACTCCCCATTTGCCTACGGACCAGTACCGCCTAGAGGATTCGGTAGCAGTTCCAGCACAGAAAGGGGACGTAGTTTGCTTTAATATCCATACCGTTCACGGTTCAGCTATCAACCAGACTAAGGTCAGTCGCCGGATGGTACGGTTGGGCTATCGCCACCCGGAGAATCAGCAGGTCGGAGGGCAAAGTCTAGGACGCCCAGGAATAATGGTGCGAGGTTGCCGTCAACGTCAGGAAGGGCAGAGTCTGTTCTCGAATGCGGGACCGCGTTGAATGCATCTTTCAAGAGAACTGACCGGGGAATAGGTGTGAAAAAACCGTATAAGGATTGATAGCGATTGTTCGTTATTTCTCGTCTTGCTTCCTACGGATTGCAAAGTTATGGGAAAAAGATAGAGAGTTGTTGCTAACAGTCATACGAATTGTAATTAACCGCAGTGTTAATGCAAGGAAATTCGAGCGACTATGAGAAATCGCCTCTTGTCTAAATTTTCCCGCCCAAGCAACTATCGCAGCAGGTCTGGCATCGGCATAGTGAATCGCCAGGTTCGTGATGTGGGTAAGACGCATAGGTTGGATTTGATTCCAGAAAGGGTCAGTGATCATTGTAGTCGATGATGCTGGTTAGGAGAACAGATAAGAAAAACCGATGGATTTACCACAGATACTTACACCTACAGTTGGAGATTCAGTGTGAGGGCCAATCGGCCATACAGAACTATTTGGAGACGTCATCGTGCTAATAGAGTTCTCTGCCCCCGTTTTTTCTGCTTTATTATCCCTAATGATGGTTGGCTTGACCATCTACTGCTGGCAACGCCGATACCTGACCGGTGCTGTTCAACTGGCCGGGCTTTGTCTCTGCTTAGCCCTGGCCTTCTTCTTTAACGTCCATCGGTTGTTGGCTTTTCAAAACCCGGACACTACGCAGGCTCAAGCCAAACTGCTCTTCTGGGGGGGCTGGCGCAAAATTGTCTTCTCTGCCTCTATTCTCTTTTCTCTTTGGCTAGCACTGACCTTGAAACCGGCTCCATGGCTGATCATCTGGCAACGACTGCTTAGTGCTGGTCTAGTGATACTTCTACTGGTTTTTGCCTATTTGCGTTTGGCACGAAAAGAGGGGCTAATTCTGGATAGCCAATACGATGCCGGCCATCGGTTGCTCACCTTTCAACTGACGGCCTGGGGGCAGATCTGGGTAGGCCTCATTGGGTTGATCCAACTGGTAGCCGTAGGCTGGTTACTGGCCTCTGCTCTTCAATCCCGGTCTCCAACTCAGCGCCGACAAGCCGGATGGTTGTTGCTACCGCTGTCGATTCCGTTGCTACAACTGGGGCTCCACTTTTTGCCCACTCAGGCGCGAGCGGTTGCTTTTCTCTATTTCAGTCCCTGGTTGATGGCCGCGATGCCATTCCTAATCGGTCTAATTCTGTTCCATACCGGTCTGCTGGCCCACCTGCCTTACTACCAGAGCATCGCTTTTCAGCGGATGCCGGCGGCGGGACTGATTCTGGATAGCCAACAACGGATATTGGCCTTCAACCCGGTGGCGGAGCAAGTGTTTAAAACTGAGCAAGATCAGGTGGAAGGAAAAGTCTTGTCTGTCGTCTTCCCTTTTCTGAGTGATCTAACCACCTCCGTTATGATCGATGGAGAGGCGTATAGCCACGAAATTACCGAACTACAGAATCGACAAGGCCAAAGCTCCGGCCAACTGATTCAACTGAACCCTTTACCTTCCGAGGAGTCTGTTCAACAGTTGTATAATGATCTGGAACTGGAACTCGATCAATTAAGGTATCATAGCGACGACGGCAGTTCCTATTCCTGGAACGACTATCTGGGGAATCTAATCTTCAAGGTCACCATGGTCGGGTATTTAACGGCCGAACATGTACAGGCTGAGATTGATATTGTCAATCTCAAGTTGGCGGCTGTATTAGAGCACTATCCCGACCGGCAACTGCACGCCATTATCGATACCCGCTATAGTCACGGTATCAATCGATCGGTACGAGAGAATACCATCCAGCAATGGATAGAGTGGGGACAACACCCCTGTTTTGGTCAGATGGCCATCATCCAGAACGGCGGCTTTATCAAGGCAATGCTGGGGGCAGTGCAACGCTTGGCCCCCCATTTGAAGATCAGTACACACCCCAGCGAAGAGGAGGCCCTGGCCTATATCCATCAACAACAGCGACAATCGGTGGATAAGTCTAAGTTTTTGCAATGGTGGCAAGAAGCGCAGGAAACCATGCAGGTTGGAGGGCAAAGCTTGAAGGTGGTGCGTCGGCCGCAGTGGCAAGTTGAATCGACCAGGTGGAGTTGCCAACAGGATCTGATCGAAGGTGAAGTCATCTTTGAGACCTTCTCAGGCCAACTCGATTTGGAGACCCTTGATGCCAGCTTAGAGATCACGGATCAAATAGAGGCACAACTGGGTTACCCAGTGCAATATCTCATCATGGCAGGAGAAAGGGTAACCGTGACCACAGCCTCTTCCATTAGGCAAGCGGCCGAATCTGCTGAAACCCGGTCGCCGAGGACACGCTTCGTCATCCCGCCAGTCAGATACAGAGGCGTAGCTAGACTCTACTCCAGTCTGCTCCTCTCTTTTCGCCAGTCAAAGGCCCACATCGTCGATAGCATGGAGCAAGCCCTGCAACAGATCTATGGTACGGTGGCAGTAGTACCGGAAGTTCCCCTTTCCAAGCTGGGCAAAGCCGATCTTATAGATCAAGTTAATCAACTTCGTCAACAGATCAACCAATACCGACAGGAGACGGATACTTTAACTCAACAATTGGGTCGGATGTTATGGCTGAATGAGGAACAAGATTCATCCTCGAACGATTATGATCCCGACCTGAATTCAGTTTCGCCGTTAGCCGATCTGGTCGGCGTGATTGAGGCGGTGCAGTCAGATTTGAAGGAATTACTGACCGAACGAGATCGGCATCAACAAGAATTAGAACAGAAAGTTGAGCAGCGAACCAAGCAGTTAAATCGAGCATTGGAGGAAGCCCAATTGGCACAGACTAGAGCAGAGGAGGCCAGAGGAGAAGCTGAACAGGCCAGCCAGGCCAAGAGCCGGTTTTTGTCGCGCATGGGCCACGAAATCCGTACCCCCATGAACGGTATCATCGGTTCTCTAACTTTGTTAAACCCAAGGCAGCTAGCGCCAATCCAACGACAGGACGTGGAACGGGCCCTCAGTTCGGCCGACCACCTGTTGGGCGTGATCAACGAAATTTTAGATTTCTCTCGTCTGGAAGCCGGTCAGATGACTTACAGCACCCAACCTTTCGATCTGTCATCTGCTTGTCGGCAGGTGGTGGACCAACTGAGTTCACTGGCCAGGTCTAAGGATCTATATTTGCAGTTGCAGTTAAGTCCGGATCTATGGGCAACGCGAGAAGGCGACCAACAGAAGGTACGGCAAATCTTGATCAGCCTGATTGGCAATGCCATCAAGTTCACCCGGCGAGGCGGCGTAACTGTAAGCGTTACCGCCTTGGATACAGAGCGTGTTCACTTTGAAGTCATCGATACCGGGATCGGCATTGCCGAGGATCAACGGGAACGGCTGTTTGAGGCCTTTAGCCAGGTCGAAGAGGGCACTACCCGCCGCTATGGCGGTACCGGTTTGGGGTTGGCTATCAGCCGGGAACTCGTCACCACCATGGGTGGTCAGATCGGGGTTGAGAGTCAACTGGAGGTCGGTTCCACCTTCTGGTTTGAGTTGCCATTGCAGCCAGTAGAGGTAGAGCTCGCTGCGGAATCCCTGCCGGTGGAGACCAGCGCCGAGACCGACTTCAGCGGCTTGCGGGTGCTGGTAGTAGACGACGATCAGGTCAATCGGGTAGTGGTCACTCACCACTTAGAGCGAATGGGGTGTCAAATTGAAGAAGCGGCCAATGGACAAAAAGCGATAGATATATTCCGTCCGGATCGATACGACCTGATCCTGATGGACCTGCATATGCCGCGGATGAACGGCCTGTTCGGCCAGTCGTCAGATCCGACTGGCCGAACAGGCCGTTGGCAACGTGGCACGCATCCCGATTGTGGCCTTGACGGCTAGTGAGAGTGAAGAGGCCAAAGAACGGTGTTGGCAGGTGGGTATGGACGGTTATCTGAGCAAACCGTTCCAGATAGACAACCTGATAGCCGAGATAGAACGATTGAGGCCGGACTTTCAGCCAGTTGAAGAACGACAGACCTTAGTTGACCAGGTACTGACCACCGAATTAGAATCTGTTTCCCTTTTTGAGCCGGACAACTTGATAGATATCGGTGACCCGGACTTTCTAAGAGAGATGGTGGATTTGGCCATAGAAACGACGGAATTGCGTTTGAGCGAGTTGAGAGCAGCAATAGAGGCAGAAGATTGGCTGCAAACAGGAGAGGTCAGCCATCAGTTGAAAGGTGCGCTGGGAACTTGTGGGGCCAAACGGATGTCAGCTATAGCAACCAAAATGAAAGAGCAGGCAGGGCGCGATAGACCGAACCAAGTAGTGGAAACATATCGGGAATCGGTGGAGATCTGGCGTGAGACCCAATTGGCCATGCAGGACTACTTGGAGACGTTGACATACTAACATCTTTTCCTCTCCCTGTTTTTCAGCTTTATTATCTCCCTAGAAGCTATTTCAAAACTAAATACAATTTAAACTTGCGCATCTAAAGGAGTTAGGTATAGTTTTAGTTGGATCTAAAAAGGAACTTTTTATGGCTAAACAGAAACCATTTATCACCGACCAACAATGGATAAGACTTGAACCTTTGCTG
>Ga0208129_1000662_pt1 | contig 14595 bp, 15 predicted proteins | sample ETNtaG_13_FD_185759 | JGI IMG/M metagenome (GOLD analysis project Ga0208129, IMG submission 185759) | Marine microbial and viral communities from oxygen minimum zone, Eastern Pacific Ocean - ETNP201306PF47B (SPAdes) (version 2) | ecosystem: Environmental > Aquatic > Marine > Oceanic ...
AGTCGATATCGGCATCGGTGGGAGGATTGCCGAGATTGTCGGCAGCAAACTCCGTCTGCTGGGTTCACAACGACAGATTTTGTGCATTACTCATCTGCCGCAAGTGGCCGTGCAGGGCCATGGGCACCTTCATGTCACCAAGACCGATGATGCTGAGGTTGAGATTTATCCACTGGATCCAGCACTGCGAACAGACGAAATCGCACGTATGCTCGGCGGTATTGAGATCACCCAGCAAACCCTTGCCCATGCCGAAGAAATGCTGCAACGGGTAACCGAATCATCACTGCACTGAAGTAAGCTCGATTGAGAATAAGGAAGAGCTCGCTGGCGGTACAATCTCTGCTCGTGAGATCATAGGGTGCTATGGGGTCTCGACCCGATTATCATCACCGTTTTAGAGCCTGAGCCAGAACAGTATGAATTTCCGTCTCGTTATTCTTTTATCCGTTGTGACCCTTATGCTCCTCGGCTGCGTGCGAACCTATCGTATCGACATACAACAAGGCAACATTGTCACCGCCGAACAGATTGAGCAGCTCAAGCCCGGGATGAAAAAGGCGGAAGTTCGATATCTTCTCGGTGCCCCCCTGGTGGAAGATCCATTTCACACAGAGCGGTGGGATTATTTCTACAGTTTCCGCTCCGGCGAAACGCGTCAGGTCGAACAGCAACGTCTAACGGTCTTCTTCGACAACGAACAGCTGACAAAGATTGAACAAGGTTTTGAATCCGAACCACTGACCAGCAGCTCAAGTGAAAGTTCTGTCCAGGTACCAACAACACCCGCTAAGCCTAGTTTTCTCAAGCGTGCCTGGCGTAGGCTGTGGCCTCTGGATAAGACTCAGTCCAACTGAGGTGTTTTGAGTTTTGCACGCCAGCGACGGGCTTCGACGGGAGACATCGTCAGCGGCCGATAAATCTCGACACGATCTCCAGCTTTAAGGATGTAATCGAGCGTCACTCGTCGAGCAAAAATTCCCACAGCCAGTGTTTTAAGATCGAGCCCGGGTACGTCACTAAGGATATTCGAACATACAATGGCGTCACGAGCGGTACTGCCAGCGGGTACGCTCACCTGAATCAGCACCTGCTGCTCAGGTCGGGCATAAACCACTTCAACCTCAAGCAAATCTGCGCTCACCGTACACCTGCTCGGCCCGTCCAGCAAACGCATCGATCAGATCGCCACATATGTGAGTGAACACTGGCGCCATTGTCTTCTCGATCAGTCGGCTGCTGAAAGCAAATTCGACTGCCAAGCTTACCCGGCACGCCACTTTATCGAGCGAGTCGAACAACCATTTCCCCTCCAGTGCGCTGAATGGGCCTTCAACCAAGGTCATATGAATCTGCTGGTTTGGAGTCAGTTCATTTCGCGTAGTAAATGACGATTTCATGCCTTTGTAGGAAACATCGATACGGGCAATGGCGCAGGCCTCATCACGTTCAAGCACAGCTGAGCAACTACACCAAGGCAGAAATTCGTCGTAAGCCTCCACATTATTCGCCAGATCGTACATTTCGGCGCTGCTGTAAGGCAAAATGAGGGAACGGTTGACCTTATGCACGTTTAGCATCAAGCCCGGATGAAATATGGGCCCCGATTATACTGTTGTGCTCGATCGCCGCTATAACGTGAAACTGCTGTCTCATGCCTAAAGCCAAAGAAAAAGACAATGCTATCGCCCGTAACAAGCGGGCCAGGCATGACTATTTCATAGAAGAAGAATATGAAGCCGGCATTGCACTCGAAGGCTGGGAAGTCAAAAGCCTGCGTGAAGGCCAGGCTCAGCTGCAGGAAAGCTATGTAATCCTGCGACAAGGTGAGGTATTCCTGTTCGGGGCACATTTTTCACCTTTGAAAAGTGTTTCAACCCATGTCACTGCAGACCCTACCCGGACCCGCAAGCTGCTTTTACATGCCAAAGAGATCGGCCGCCTGCGCGGTGCGGTTGAGCGACGCGGCTACACACTGATACCGCTGTCGCTTTACTGGAAACGCGGCCGAGCAAAGCTGAAGATCGCCCTGGCGAAAGGCAAGAAACAGCATGACAAACGGGCCACAATTCGCGAGCGGGAGTGGAACCGGCAGCAGCATCGACTTCTAAAAGAGACCCGTTGAACCCAACCGTTCGGTGGTAAAATAAGGTTCTGGCTGAGAACCAGTCGGCGAAAACTGGGGGCGACCTGGTTTCGACGTGGATCACAAAGCCATCGGAGCATGCCGAGGTGCAGTTCTCCTCGTAAATCCAACTGCAAACTTTTAGTTGCCAACGACGACAACTACGCCCTAGCAGCTTAATCCCTGCTAGCCTCTCCCCCGGCTCGCCCATGGGCTGGGATCCGAGGGGTCAAATTACATGGGCTCGCGTGATGGGGTGCTCGTGACCCGCCACGCTAAACTTAAGCGGGCTCGCCGGCCGTAACCCTGTCTGTCGGGGTACGTACGGTCAAATCAAAGACAGACTAAGCATGTAGTCGCCGGTGCGTGGCGGATTGACGGACGCGGGTTCGATTCCCGCCGCCTCCACCATTTTCTTGTCTTATGTTGCTCGATATTATCCAGAAAAGGCGGCCATTAATCCTATTGCGATTACTCCCGACCACAAACTAACTTTTTAAGGTCTACCTGGCCCACTCTTGCACTTCGGCAATGTTGCTGTTGAATGTCTTTGCCAGCGGCGGGGACCAGGGCTCTTCGGAGTCCTCCAGCTTGACCACTTTGCATAAAAGCGCGCGCAACTGGTAGGTGCCCATGGCCGTGCAATAGGGCGGAGCCATACTGGTCAGCGCATTCGCATTGGAGCGCCAGATGCCATGGTCGGGAGAATCTTCTTCCTCGGGAAACCACCAACCGTGTTGGGTGTGAACCACCCTGGGATCGATGCCCGAAAAAATCTTGACCCTTTGCCGACACTTGCCCCGTTTGGTTTCAACGGAGACCCAATCGCCGGTATGGACACCGAGAGCGGTTGCCGTATCGGGATGCAGTTCACACTCCGGTTCCGGCTGTCCTTTGCGCAGCCCCGATATTTGTCGGTACTCTGACTGGAAAAACAGGGGGATGCGGGCGCCAGTGATGAGGATCAGCGGAAACTCTGCGGCCAACTCGGGCGTGCTGCAGGGGCTTTCCGGCGGCTCCTCAAACGAAGGCAGTGGGTCGTAGCCCATCTCCTTAAGGCGGGTAGAATAAAGCTCGATTTTCCCGGTCGGTGTCTGGAAGCCGTTCTCCTCATACTTGTGCCATTTAAACGCGGGCTGATAAAAACCCATTTTCTTGAGTTCCTGCCAGCCGAAATCCAACTTGGCCCGGAGCATGTCGTCATAAACTTGCTGCGGGGGTTCCTGTCCAAACTCGGTGCCCAGGCGGCGGCACAGTTCCGCCATAATTTCTTCATCCTGGACGCATTCCGCATATTGGATGGTTTTCTGCTGCGCCAGGATAACGTTCTGACCGTAGAACGGTACCGCCGGCAGGGCGTCGACCTCGGCCCAGGTGGCGACCGGCAAGATCAGGTCAGCAAGCTCGGCCGTTGGTGTCATATAAAGTTCCGCTACAACCAGATAATCGAGTGCCATCAGGGTCTCATAGACCGTCTTGGCGTCGCCATAGGTGGCAAGAGCATTGTTGCCGAAGATGAACCCGCTGCGGACGGGGTAAGGCACTCCGCTGCGGATAGCTTTGAATATTGTAGGAACGTGGGCCGAGGGCAGTTGTGCCAGTTCGCCGCTCAGGACCTTAAAATCATCGAAGCCCAAGCGTTTTTTCTGTTGCACGGCAGGCATTTTGTCGAATAGCTGGGGAAACGGTGCCAGGGGCAACATGCCGAATGACCAACTTCCCGGTTGGTCAATGTTGCCGGTGATAGACGGCAGACACAGGAGTGCGCGGACGGTCTGAAAGCAGGCGGGCGTGTGCTCGATGGCGCAGCCCCATTCCAGCATAGAAGGCTTTATCTGGGCATAAAGCCGGGCTGCCGCACGGATATCGCCAGCAGAACACCAGGTGATCGGTTCGGCCCATTCCGGTGTATAGGTCTTGACCCGCTGCGCCAGTTCTTCATAACCATAGCACCACTTGTCGACAAATTGCCTGTCTTCGAGACCTTCCTCGACGATCACGTTGAGCATGGCAAGAGCCAGCGCATCGTCGGTGCCCGGCCGCAGCTGCAACCATACATCAGCACGCCTGGCGAGTGTGGTTTTCCGCGGATCGACGACAATGATTTTTGGTTTGCGGGCGAGAGCTTCCCTCACGCCAAAACCTAATTCACCGTCGGGACCCGAATAGATGGGATTGTGGCCCCAGAACAGGATCAGATCCGGAAAAATATCATTGGTATAAGTACATATGGGTAACTGTCCCATGGTAATGATGCTGCCATGGACGCGCGGGCGGAAACACTGTGCGGTACCCGGCTCACCCCAGTTAGGCGTACCGATGGCGTTGGCAAACCGTGAAACATAGGGAAAATGATGACGGCCTGTGCCCGTGCCCACCCAAATCGATTCTGCGCCATCCCTATCGGTGGCCTTCCGGATTTTGGCCACCATCTCATCATAGGCCTCATCCCAGGAGATGCGCTGCCACCTCCCTTCACCCCGTTTTCCCAGCCGGCGCATCGGATACTTGAGTCGCCGAGGATTATATATTTGGTCTAGGCTTGCCGCTCCCATCGCGCACAGCTTGCCCTTGTTCATCGGATTGTCGGGATCACCCTCTATCTTGGTAATTCTTCCCTCATCCACATGAACGATCACACCGCAACCACCATGACACATACGGCAGGCACTTTTATAAAGGGTGGCACTTTCCGGAGCAGCCGTGTGATCGAGACTTACCAACTGATCCATATCGAACTCCGTGATTAGTTTTTTTGGGATAGCTTTTTAGGAGAGGAAGAATAAACACCCGGTCTGTCCTGGGCAACTGCCAGGAATAACCATAACAAAGATAACGTTCGGCATTGTCTCCTTTTCGTGTATTATTTTTCCCGATTGTACGATGTAAACAAAAAGATAATTAATCAATGAAAATTATTTGTTGTAGCATGAAAAAAGGAGATCATTACAATCCCCTTCTTAATTTATGAGTAGTAGTGTGTAATCTAGAAACCTCACTACTATTAATATTTTCTCACCGTTGTTAGGGCCTAGAATAGTAGGGTGAAACACATCTACCCCAGCCTCCCCACTAAATCCTCTGCTCTTAAATGCCTATAACGCATCAGCATACGTGGGTCTTTCTAGAGGCTGGGCAACCCATGCCGAAACAGGCGATTCTCTGGCAGCGTATCGAGCTCCTGAGCGTAGCGATAACCGGCATAGGTCGCATGGACGATTGCTGCCGGAGCGTTACAGTCTCCGATGCGGGTGATCGACTTGATACCCGCCGAGGCGAGCGCGGCCGAAAGCCCGGTGAAGCCTCCGCCCGGGACGGCGACGTCGAAACGCCCACCGATCGGTTTCACCTCGGCTGCACGGAAAGGTGGCGCCGTGTCGAGCCAGTATGGTTCGTATTTCGGCGCCATCAATCGTTTAAAGCCCGACCAGACCCGGCAGTCCGCCGATGTCGCTGATCTCGCTGTAACCGAAATAGGGCGTCGACGGCTCGTAACCACGATTCACATAGACCTTGTTCTCTATGCCAAGGCCCCAGGCGGGCATCAGATCGTAGCGCAGACTTGCCGAAACGTGTAGCAAGTCCTCCGGGCCACAGCCGAGTTGGTCGAGCATGTATTCAAAAGCCTGAAAGCGTGGTTTATATGCCTGCGCCTGCTCGGCCGTGTACACCGCGTGAAAAGGCGCCCCAAGCTTGTCGACGTTTGACTGAATTTGGTTGTCCGAGGCATTGGAAAGAATTACCAGCCGATAGTGTTCCGCGACTCTTACCAGCGGTTCCGCGACATCGGGATGCGGCCCCCAGGACGGCACCGCATCATAGAATCCCTGCGCCACGTTGTCGTCGTAGACGATTTTCCATTTCCGGCAGGTGCGTTCGACAGCATTTTTGATAACCGATTCGTAGGGTTGCCAGGCACCGAGCACCTCGTCGAATCGATAAGCCTCGAAATCTTTAATGAAAGCCTGCATGCGTTCTGCCGGGACATGCTCGGCGTAGAGTTCTCGAGTCATATTGCCCATTTGAAACCAGGTGAGAGTGCCGTAGCAGTCGAAAGTGATGTATTTAGGCCGGTATGTCGTCATGGGCAGATTGCTTCCAGGTTGGGTATACACAAAGTCGGGGTTTTGAATCTGGTATTGGTCTCTAGAGATTAGGGTAGTGTGACCAGAATGTAACGATAGGTCCAACCAAATCCAGCACTTTTGACGGCAACTTCAACGGTAACTATATGGCCGGCACAAGATTACATGAACCATTTCAATCTCTTACAGATCAGTTAGATCTCACCCATAGCCACCATCTTATCAATGGCTTACGACGCTCCTTATTTGCTGAGGTAGGGCACTGTGACCAGAATGTGACCGACGATCGAGCCGACTCACGGCAGATTTCAGATCACCCATTGCCAAGTGGGCGTATCGCTCGGTCATCTTAACCGTGCTGTGGCCCAACAACTGCCTAACTTCCAACAAAGGCGTCCCATCTGTCACACACCAACTGGCAAGGTCGATGGGTTAATTGACAGCATCGGGGACTGCAGCCTGTGACACCGTGGGTGTCACCGGGATTGTTTCCAGTGCGCCTGGTACTAGGGCCACACCGGCAGCGAATGCATCCAGGTTGAGCTGTAAGAACTTGGTCGGCACCCGCTCTCGAATCACCATTTCCAAGGTGTTTGGCCCAACCGTTTTGCTGGCTTGGTTGAGTGCACCAAGAGCAACGATGTTGGTCACCCGTAGGTTACCCACCGTGCGCGCAGTCTGAAGCAGCGGCAGTGATAGGAGTTGACAATTCTTCCAGGGTGGTACCTTAATTTCGTGATCGATAACAATCAGTGCTTGAGCCGCCAGCGATTCCGGGGACAAGTTTGTAGCGACTGGGTCGAGAATGACGACCAGGTCCAGCCTAACAGCCAGCGGATAGTCCAGCTCACCCGTATCCACTACCAGGTCGGCCCGACTGAGCCCACCGCGAGAGGTCGGTTCGTAACTGGTGGATTGAGCGATCTGTTTGCCCTCCCGTACCAGGGCCTCGGCCAGTATCCGGCCAGCCAGTACCAGTCCCTGGCCACCACTGCCACTGAGGCGGATCTCCCGGTGTTCTGAGTTCACTTGGTCACCGTCTTCACGGCGCGCTGTTTGGTCGCGATATGTTGCCGGTAACTGTCGCCATACTCGGGGCGTTCGACACGAGTTAGGATCCCTGTCTTCCAGTCGCCCGGTCGAAAAGGGTGCTCTACCGCGTTACCATAGGACTCCGGGCGGATACCCGATTTCTGTTTGAGAATCATCTCCGTTGAATTGCCCAGGTCGTTCTTCCGCCCATAGATCTCGGTGCAGTCGGAGATTACTTCAACGAACGAGAAACCCTGGTGTGACAGTGCCGTTTTGAACAGATCCTTAAGACTGGGGGTTTGCAGTGTGATCTCCCGCCCTACCAGACTGGCGCCTGCGGCCGTAGCCAACTCGCAGGCATCGAAGACCGGTTCGTGATTGCCCAGTGGCGTAGTCGTGGTAAAACGGTCATTGCTGGTGGTCGGTGAAACTTGCCCTCCAGTCATACCGTAGACCTCGTTGTTGAGCATCACGCAGGTCATGTCCAGGTTACGTCGGCAGGCATGGATCAGGTGGTTACCCCCAATGGCGAGACAATCACCGTCGCCTGTGATTACTACTACCGCCAGGTCGGGTCGGGCCAGCTTGAGACCGGTGGCAAAAGCCAGTGGTCGGCCATGGGTGACGTGCATGGTATTGGTGTCGACGTAGGCTGCGGTGCGGCCAGAACAGCCGATACCCGATACCAGCGCCAGGTTGTTCATAGAGATATCCAGTTCGTGCAGTGCCCACAGTAGCGCCCGCAAGGCAATGCCGTGACCACAACCCGGGCACATGAAGTGTGGGAAAAGGTCAGTACGCAGGTAATCTCGTATGTCGAAATCGCTGTGTTCAGTGCTCTGCATGTTCTGCCAACTCAATAATTCGTTGTTGGATCTGATCGGGCGTGATCGATTCACCATCTATTCGATTTAGCCGGCTAACAGGAGTGCCGGCACAAATGCGATCAACCTCCCAGCACAACTGTCCACCGTTCATCTCCGGAACCAGCACAGCCTGGGCGCACCGGGTAACACTCCGTAGGGCCTGCTCCGGGAACGGCCACAGCGTGACCGGCCGGAAGAGCCCAGCCGCCAGACCCTGTGCACGGGCCTGGTGAACGGCACGATGTGCCGAACGGGCGGTAATCCCATAGGCAACGATCAAGATCTCTGCATCGTCGCAGGCAACGGTCTCATAACAGTCGATGAGATCGCGATGATGGTCCAGTTTACCCAGGAGACGTGTCATCACCCGTGCGACCACCGCTGGATCCTGAGTCGGAAAACCGTCTTCGGCATGGGTTAAGCCGGTGATGTGAGTACGATACCCCGCACCGGGGCGTGGCATCGCGGGAATATCGCTACCGTTGATCGCGTAAGGTTTGAAATCCTCGGCCGGCCCGCTGGCCCATTTTCGGCCAGTTACCACCAGCGTATCTGAGGCCGGTATCTCTACGGTTTCGACTAAGTGGCCTATGATCTCATCGATCAGGACGATCACCGGCACTCGTAGCTGCTCAGACAGGTTGAAGGCACGGACTGTCTGGCTGTAGATTTCCGCCACAGATGCCGGAACCAGCGCAATAACGACGGTGTCACCGTGTGAGCCCCAGCGGGCCTGCATCACGTCACCCTGGGCTGGTCGGGTAGGCATACCGGTGCTAGGCCCCCCGCGCATCACGTTGATCACCACGCAGGGAATCTCTGCTCCCATGGCATAGCCCAGGTTCTCCTGTTTCAGCGAAAACCCTGGCCCACTGGTGGCCGTCATGGCTTTGATGCCACCGATAGAGGCACCAAGCACAGCACCCATGGAAGCGATCTCGTCCTCCATCTGGATGAAGGTGCCACCTACGCGGGGTAATTCTGCTGCCATTCGTTCGGCCACTTCCGAGGACGGGGTAATCGGGTAGCCAGCATAAAAGCGACAGCCAGCGGCCACCGCGGCCAACGCACAGGCATGGTTGCCCTGCAGGTTACGAATCCGATGTTGTGCAGAGTTGGTCATTCAGGCTCAGGGATCGAACTGTGTAGCCGTATGGCAAAGTCTGGACACAGCCATTCACACATACGGCAGCCGGTACAGGCGCCGGGATCAGTGATCTCGACAACTTGGTGGGCGTTGAGTACCAAGCAGCGTTCAGGACAGGTTTTGACGCAGATATCACAGCCCTTACACCAGGCATCGGTGATCTCGAGGTGGACTGACCGCTCCAGAGTCTGGACTGACGCAGGTGGCGGGGACTTGTCTAGTCTGGGTGCTTCGGTAGGGGGGTGTAAGGCCCACTCCCGACCCATGTTGAAGGCCTGGCGGTTGATCTCAACCGTCCTCGCTGGGACAGCGCCGGCAATCAGTTCTTGCCAGCCCTCGACTGGAAACTCAAGGGCTGTGGACAATGCACCAAGCAGCACCGTATTAGCCGCCTTCGGGTTGCCAAGCTCTGTAGCGGCCCCACTGGCATCGAGTGCCAGGATGCCGGGCAATCGTGTACGAATCTGGTCAACAGTCAATTGGTCATACCCTGGCAGTCCGCCGGGCTTGCGGTTGCGGCAGGCAAAAGGCGGTACGATTTGTTGGGTATCGACGATAAAGGTGCCCGTTTCAGGATTCAGGTACTTAAGCCAGCGCAGGCCCTCAGCCCATTCCAGTGCCAGCACGACGTCTGCCTCGCCCGCAGGTATGGTGGGGGAGTAGACCTGCTCACCGAAACGCACATGGCTGAAGACCACACCACCGCGTTTGGCCATACCGTGCACTTCACTTTGTTTGACCTGTAACCAGTGCTGCTGGCACAGCAAGGCAATGACTTTTGAGATCATGATGACACCTTGCCCACCGACTCCCACCACCAGCACATTAGTTGCGGCGGTCGATTCACCCGGAGCGCTGTGCCGGCGTTCAGCCACAACAGTTGACTGTAGGGGTGAGTTCATCAACGGGCCTCAGGCGCGACGGTCTGTATGCAATCGGAGGGACAGATCTGGACACACAGGGTGCAGCCCATGCACAGGGCCTGGTCGATGGTAATCTTGCAACGCCCCTCGTACCGTGCCTCACTCCAGGTCAGTGCCGGGCAGCCCAGGTTCATACAAGTCTGGCAGGCAGTGCAGCCCTCGGCCTGGACCTGGAAGGCTGGCCCTTTGATTTTGACCGGGTCGAGCACGCAGGGACGGTTGGAAATTACCACACTCACGCCTCTGTGTTCGATCGCATCGCGGCAGGCCTGGTAGAGAGCGCCGACGTCATAGGAATCGACCGTTTTTAACCAGGTCACGCCGAGCGAGCGGATTAGCTCCTCGAAATCGATCCGGTGGGTCTTGTCTCCACGCAGGGTCACACCGGTACCGGGGTGGTCCTGGCCGCCAGTCATAGCAATGGTCTGGTTATCCAGCAGCAACACGGTGATGTCAGCCTGGTTATAGACCGCGTCGATCAACGGTGGAATTCCGGCATGCAGAAAGGTGGAGTCACCGATGGTGGCCACAATCGGCTTGGTCTCGGTGCCAGCCTTGGCTAAGCCGATGGCCACACCGATGCTCGAACCCATCGACACGCAGGTATCAATGGCCTTTAGTGGCTCAACGGCGGCTAGGGTGTAGCAGCCAATGTCGCCACTGACCCTTGCATCCAGAGCTCGCATGGCCATATAAGTGGTGATGTGTGGGCAGCCCGCACACAGTACCGGTGGCCGTACCAGCGGTTCGATATCCAGTTCCGTAGTATCGAGCATCAGCACTGGACCCGGTAAGATACCGGCAGCCCTGAAACCATCACGCACCACTTCGGGAGAGAACTCGCCTACCCGTGGGAAAAACACCTTGCCTTGGGCTTCGATTCCAAGTGCATGTAACTCGTGTTCAATGAACGGCTCCAGTTCCTCAACTACGATCACGCGTTCTACCGAGTCACAGAAAGCCCGCACTGTTTCTTCGGCTAGGGGAAACGACATTCCGAGCTTGAGCACACTCACTTCTGGCAACACCTCTTTTACATAACTGTAGGCCGGCCCCAAGGTGATTACCCCCACAGAGGTATCACCAGTTTCCCAGCGAATCAGATCGCTGTTGCGAAGATAATCCTGAACGCTGCCCTCACGCTCCAGTAGCTTGGGATGGCGCTGACGCGCATGCCCCGGGAGCATCACGTTTTTGACCGGATCGTCGCGGAAACCCAACGACTCTTTCTCTCGGCGTCGACCCACTTTAGCCAGGCTGCGGCAATGGGATAGCCGGGTGGTGCTGCGCAGTATCACTGGGCTATCGAACTGCTCACTCAGGTCAAACGCTAGGCGGGTGAAGTCCAGCGCCTCCTGGGCATCAGCCGGTTCCAGCACTGGAACCTGGGCGAAGCGCCCGACCAGTCGCGTGTCCTGCTCATTTTGGGAACTGTGCATGCCCGGGTCATCACAGACCGCCAACACTAGGCCGCCGTTCACACCGATATAGGTCTGGGACATCAGCGAGTCGGAGGCGACATTCAAACCCACATGCTTCATTGCCACTAGTGCCCTGACACCGCCAAACGATGCACCGATGGCGACATCGCAAGCGACTTTCTCGTTGGGCGACCACTGGGCCTGGATATCGTCAGCAGGATAACGGGCAATCGCTTCCAGTATCTCGGTACTGGGCGTGCCAGGGTAAGCTGCGGCCACCTGGACACCAGCCTCCCATGCGCCCCGGGCGATCGCATCGTTCCCCATCAGCGCCAGCGTCTCGGGGCTGGATTGCGCACCATCGGATTGTCCAGGAACGGAATTTAGTACTGGAGCAACTGCTTGGTTGGAATGATTTGGTTCCACTGCTATCTTCTGTTTAATCCGTAGGGCCGAGGGTCAGTGTCATGACTCAGTTTGTGTTCTGCCTCTGCCAAGTATTTCTGTTTATAAGCTTTCCTAGCCCACACTTTACAAGTCACTGGATGTATGGCCGCAACCCCACCAGAGGGCGCGCACCAAAACCTTATTGAAGCTAATGTCGATACCCTAGAGGAAGAACTGGTTGAGCAACTGGAGGAACCTTTCTGCTTGATAAAGGTAGTGCCATCGACATCCTCTATCTCCCAGATTCGATCACAACGTTCCCGGCATCGGCTAAGCGCCTTCCTCTTCACATGCCGAAAGTTAGCGTAACTACCCGCTTGCCAATATCCGTTCGGCGCTGCTGTTAAAGCACCATCCAGACCGCCAATAGCCCTAAGCCAATCCAGATACTTGTGTTTACCACTACCAGAATTCCCTAAGGCTTGGCCTGAAAGGACTAAGCCACATACGAACATCATGTAAACCAATCGGTTCATACGCCAATATTACGCCTATTAAACAAAGGAGTTGGATGGGGTAATTCCACTAACTGCAGGCTTTCAGAATAAGGAGATTAGGAATCTACCCAACAATATTTTCCTGGACAACACAGTGTGATACCTTGACTTCGGTCAATACAACACGCGGTATTAGAGGCATAGGGAATGTGCTTGACGACACAGCCGCTCAGTTCGACGGATAGACCGGCATCTCCTTCGGCCGGAACAGATGCCAGCTGGCGATGCTGGACGGAGTTCAAGTAGCACAGCAGTAAAAAACTACCGGAGAGTCCCGCTTCGACGGGGTTTTCTTTTGTCAGAACAGAAATTAGCAGACGTCCTCTACTTCTTCCTAAGTAGAAGAAATATAGTAAACATACCAAGAACAACAAGCCCAAGTAGCGCGCCATCAGGTATGTTCATCCGCGCCTCTCTAGTCACCACGGAGATATTAGTAGTAAAAAAGTGAGTACCAGGAATCTGATAAAGCGGTTCATAGTGGACTTAAAACACAACGTCAGAGATTGCATACATTTTCCAATCATCACCCTTTTTACGGAAAGCATAAAACGCAGATGCCTTTTCAATCACACTTTATCTTTTCTGATCTGGGTTGCCGTAGTTATTACATGCGCCTTCGTTTTATTAACACCATGAACGGTAGTGCTAACCTCTATAGCGGTATCCCAGCCCTTCTCTTTTCTCATGTCATCAGGTATTACAGGATAAGCATCTAGAGAAACACAATGACCATCTGAGATGTAGATAATGGGATAGTCCACCAGTGAATTTATTCCATCGACATCGTTCACAAGAAAATACTCGATGTACTGTCCGTAAGTTGCAAGGACCTTGGCTTCGTTATCCACAAAATTACCCTCCTTCAATAGTTAACCTGTTAACTATACCCAATAGCTAACTGACAGAGATTCCTGCTCTAAATGTAGTAACTTTTAACGGTATAAATGGTGTCCTATCCGCACACCCACACGCTTGTGGAACATAGCCGTATATCCGCGTAGGATTATCCTGTGTTATATGGGTTTAAGATAGCGGGATGAAACGTCTGGTTCTCATCTTGTTGTTGATTACGCCGGTTAATTCATTTTTGTCGCCTGGATCTTGGAACGAGGGTGGGAGGATCGATTGATCGCACCGGGGTTCTCCAAGCAAGGGCTCCAGGTCATGGCAAAGCCTATCGGGCCCATCTGTAATCTGGACTGTAGCTACTGCTATTACCTAGGGAAAAAGGATCTCTATCCGAATGGTAGACACTGGGGTATGACGGAGCAGACACTAACGGCGTACATCCGTCAGCAGATTGAAGCACAGCCAGCCGGGATGGAGGAAATCCATTTTCACTGGCAGGGGGGGGAGCCGACCCTGCTAGGCCTCGAGTTCTTTCGCTCTGTAATCAAGATTCAGCAGCAGCATATTCTGCCTGCAAAGCGAATTACCAACTCCCTGCAGACGAATGGCACTCTATTAACCGATGCGTGGTGCGAGTTTTTTCTCGAGAATGATTTTCTTGTTGGGATTTCTATGGATGGCCCTGCCGAGTTACACGATGTTTATCGGTTAGACAAAAGGGATCGACCAACGCACAGCAAAGCAGAGCAAGGTCGCAGGCTTTTGAGTAAACATGGCGTGAACTACAATGCGTTAGTGGTTGTAAACCGATGCAATGGTGAGCGGCCGCTTGAGGTCTATCGTTTCTTTAAACGCCAGGGCATAAATTTCATCCAGTTTATTCCATTGGTCGAGCGGGCCGGTTCGGTGGGACAATCGGTTACTGACACTCACCCGGCCTCCAGAACAGAAACACTGGCCAACTTGGTGACTGAACGCAGCGTGAGACCGCGCCAGTTTGGAGATTTTCTGATCGCGATATTCGATGAATGGTTGCGCCAGGACGTGAGCCGGGTCTTCGTGCAAATATTCGATGAGGCGTTGGCGGCGTGGTGTGGGAGGAGCCCGTCGCTTTGTATTTTCCAAAAGCACTGTGGGCGGTGTCTGGCGTTGGAACACAATGGAGATCTTTACAGTTGTGATCATTTCGTTGAAGCGCAG
>Ga0208129_1000666_pt1 | contig 14533 bp, 4 predicted proteins | sample ETNtaG_13_FD_185759 | JGI IMG/M metagenome (GOLD analysis project Ga0208129, IMG submission 185759) | Marine microbial and viral communities from oxygen minimum zone, Eastern Pacific Ocean - ETNP201306PF47B (SPAdes) (version 2) | ecosystem: Environmental > Aquatic > Marine > Oceanic ...
CCTTCGTGCTGATTTGCTTGACCACTTTTCCGGTTTTCAGATCCAGCCCCTGCTGGTAGCGCGGGCCCGCCCACACCACGCCGTTGACAACGAAGATGTCCACCGGTGAATTGTATCCTTCACCGCACTTGGCTGACCACAGTTCTTTGCCGCTGCTGGAGTCGTACGCCACAAGAGTGCAGGCGCCTTTTCGCGCGAAGCCTTTCTGATTCCATCCGCTGACCCCCCAGACGGTCTTGCCTGCCGAAGGTTTGTTCTGATCGTTCTTCCCGACATCTCTATCTGCACAGAGAATCACATCTCTGGTCGCCACAAGAGTCGGCGCCGAGAAGCCCATGCGTTTCTCAGGTGTCTGTCGCGGCGTCTTCCAAAGCTCTTCGCCCGTCGTGGTATTGAGGCTGACGACACTGGCCGTGCTCTGGTAATTGAGACGCTCGCCGCTCAATGCCAACGTCAATGGCAGGATACCTTCTTCCGAAACGTTCTTTCTCCATAACTGGCTGCCGCTGTCGGCCACAATCGCGGTAATGTACCTGTCAGACGTCGGTTCGGGCTCGCCGCGACGTTTCAGGCCGACGCCGACCCTATTCACCTCGGACGTGCCGACGACAAGATAGAGGATGCCTTCATGCAGGAGGATCTCTTCCGTTCGATCGGTGCCTTCATATTCCCGCAGCTTCTCGCCGGTCGCACCGTCGAGGGCCAGCAGCGGGCTGGAAAGACCTGACGTGACATAGACCACGTTATCGGCAGCAACGAGTCTGCGTGGCAGGTGCGCCGGACCGGACCGAAAGTGTCGCAGATGATCGGTCCACGAAAGGATATCGTGCTTCCAGAGAAGCACGCCATTGAAGGCATCACGAGCTATGAGCCGCCACTTGCTCGAAAATCGGATCGACGTGAGCGTGGCTTCATCAACGATGTAGTAGATTCGGCCATTCGCGGTGACGGCTGCGCTAAGGCTCGCCATCTCCTCGTGAGTTCTGCCCCAGCGCGGGCCAGTGACCCACTGGATAGATCTTGGGATGTTGACCGTGGCATCGCGGGCCACAGCGTTGTTATCCGGCCCATGCAGGAAGTGGGTCCACTCGTCAATCGTCTTCGGCCACGGCTTGACCGTCTTCTTCCAACCGCCTCCCTGACGTTCACAGACCACCCCTCCCGGAACGAGCACGCGAAACATCTCCTTCATCGTGACGCCCCCCGGCTCTTCGGACACGATGAGGTTCACAAGGTTCTCCGTGTAAGGCAACCGTTTACCGTCGAAGCTGGCGACGGTCACCTTCCCGTAGAGCCCCAGGCCGTGTATATGATCGCGGGCCTTCGCCACGTCGTCCCGGTCGGCGTCGAGGCCGTGAACCAGCATCCTGTCATTTGTCAAGAGCGCCGCGGTGAGTTGCCCGTCCCCGCAGCCGAGGTGTGAAATCAGACCGCCTTTTACGCCGCTGGCCTCCATAATTTCGTTGGCCCTTTCCTTTGGACCGGCAAGGATGTCTGCCCCACGTTGCGACAGCAGAAGAGCAACCAGAATAAAAGCGAACCTTAAAGTGTGAGATGCCGCTGGTACCGTCCTCATATTCTTCATGGTCCTCCTTGTCAGATTGATTTACCTGCCTGCAGCAATCATTTTCCAGCCTGGTTCGGCAGGTTCAACCGGCCATATCCCCGTCGCGCCGGCGATCTGGTGGTAGCGCGCATCAAGCAGAGCTTTGACTCAACTGATCGGTTGGATAATGTCCTGACGTACCTTCACCAGAATTACACCACCATCATTGTAAGCATGTCCATTCCCAGGAAACCCCGCAATTGGTGTCCCATAATCTCGGGACTGATCTGTCTCACTTTCCTGTGCGAGTATTCCGCTCTGTCCGCCGCCGGGGCAGCCTATTTGAAGTTCGATGAAAAATGGACAGAAGAAAATGGCGTTAAGCAGAGACAACAGACGATCCTGCTTTCAAACGGGCGAGTGGAATTCCGGCTCGTTTATAACGTAAGCCTCAAACCTGACACGCCGAAAGGCCGGTGTTTCTCACGGTACTGGGTCTACACCATCGGCATGCCGACGCTGGGGATGACAGGGCCGGGCCCGGCCAACTGGTATGCCCAGGGATTCTTCGATCTTCTGATTGATGGGGATGGTCTCAAAGATTACCTGGCAGTCATCGAGCCGGTCCGCGCTGGCGGGCCTGACGCGATGTTCACGGCGACCTGGAAGACCGGCAATGGCCGCGTTCACGCTCACTTTCTGCTGCGGGCCGGCGATGATCGTCTTCTCATGCGCACCGAATGGGAGACGAAGGCACCCGCCAAGACCGTGGAGCTGAAGCTTCTCAATTACCCCAACTACTTTTACGGGGAAAAAGACCGGTGGATAGCGACGGGTGTGCGGGAAGCTCAGCACACGAAGACCGTAGCCCTGGATCTGAAGAAGGAACCCTGGGTCTTCTTCCAGGATACGGGAAAACCATCCAAGGGAACGTTCGGTGCATCGGCGATCATGTTTGAGCCCGCGGAGGTCAACGATGCGTCCGTCGAAGTAACCGCCTATCCCATCTGGACAACGCTGCGGCTCAAACCAGAAGCCGGAAAGGCGACCATCGCTCTCTGGGATTTCACCGGCGTTGGGACGAACGAAAAGAATCTTGCCTATCTCCGAGAGGCGGGCCCGTTGCTCAGTGCCGACCTTCAGGAATTGAGCCTTGCCGACTGGTCAAAGCCCATCAGGAAACCGGCCAGTCTTCACCCCGGCCGGGATGCTCTTCTGAAGAACGAGGGAACCTTCGAAGTCACGCCCTTCGACGAGATGACGAACACCTTGGTGACACCGCATCGTCCCTTCGCCAAACCCCTCGCTGGTGGCCCCCTTCGCGTTCTGGTGATCGCACCCCGATGGACCCAGCGTGAGACCGTGGAGCTCGCCCAGCGGCTCGACATCGACTACCAGACCGTGTCTGTGAGTAAGTCCGATGAGATGTTCGATAAGCGTTGGATGACTCTCTACGGATCTTACGAACTTTACGGGTACAAACCGCGCACCATCAGCGCAGTGCTCGGCAATCTGTTCGACAAACTCTCCATGGACCACGACTGCATCATCGTGGCCGATGTCCGGAAAGGCATCTTCCCTCAGTATTTTATTGATGTGCTGGGCGAGAAGGTCCGATCCGGCACAGGGCTGATCACCACAGGCAGCGCTAACAGTATCGCCTGGTCGTTGGGCAAGAAGGACTGGAAAAAGAGTCAATTCACTGCCCAGGTACCTCTGGAAGCGTTACCCGCACTGAACGAATTCGCCTGGATAAAAAAGAATGGAAAACGGGAGCTCACGACCGCCTTGGAACTCGATAAGGGACGCGTCCTCATCATGAACTACCGCGTCGCGTCCCGCGGCAACAATGGCCTGACACCCACGACAGCGTCGACTCTCGAAACCGTTACCGCAGACTACGAATACTTTCAGTCCATCCTGGCAAAGGCAGTGCGGTGGGCATCAAGGAGAGAACCTGTCATCTCGATCGAAGCCCTTGACCCTTCTTCGCTGAAGGTTGTGTCCGCTGAAACTCAGAGTGATGTGGAACTGACTGTAACAGTGCACGACCGAGAAGGTCGGACAGAGGTCAAAGAGAACCGAGCAGTCAAACTTGCCAAAGGCGCCAACACGATCGACCTTGGCATAGCTCCTCTGCGCGGTGGCGAGCACTTCCTGGACGTGGGTCTCCGGACGAAAGGTGCGGTCCACGACTGGGCATCTCATCGATTCGAAACCGAGTCGTCCGTCTCGATTGAGAGTGTTGTTCTGAAGAAGCCCGCTCTTTCACCCCTTGACCCGATTGAGGGCAGCATTCGGCTTCGGGGCATTGAAACGCCTGCAAAGCTGCGCTTGAAGGTGACGGACTCGCTCGGTCGGCTCCTCGCGGACCACGAGTGGACGGTCGCAGTCGGAACGGAGAAGCATGAATTCAAGCTCCCACTTTCTGCCCCGGTGGCAGTTGCCCACCGGCTGGACGCGACGCTGTCAGACAAGAGAGGAGACCTGGACTGGTTTCGCGAAGAATTTACCGTAGCCGGCCGGCAACAGGATGACTTCATCTTCCTGGTCTGGAGCGCAGCAACGAACCACGCAGTGCGGCGTGCCATCCTGAAAGAGTTGACGAAGGCGGGCGTCGATACGATCGATCTTGTGGGCGTGCATGCGGTGAGCGGCCCGGAAATGGGCGATAGATGCCGTACCGCAGCCTGGGCGAATCTGCGCCCCATTCCCTACATCACTCGCATTTTCTCATCCCAGAAGACCGGGCTCGTCCGCAAGCCCTGTCTGACCGATCCCGAGCATCTCTCTTCCTGGACGGAAGGACTCCGTGCACGCGCAAATGCCGCGGCTCCCTATTCGCCCCACGGGTATACCCTTGGCGATGAAAATTTTCTGGTTTCAGCCAAGCTTGATGTCTGTAGATCGGCCACATGCCTCCGAGGCTTCCGCGAGGATCTGAAGCGGGTCTACAAAACCATCGGCGCGCTTAATAAAGAATGGGAAACCGACTATCACGCGTGGACCGATGCCAACCCCATCACTTTCGAAGAGGCTAAGAACACCAACCAGTTCGCGCGATGGGCTGACCACCGGCGATACATGGACCAAGTTCTCACCTCGGCTCATGCGCTGGGCCGGCAGACCATACGGCAGGAGGACCCCGACGCAAGGGTTGGCTTCGACGGAGTCTTCACTCTGGATAGTTGGCACGGGTACGATTTCTACCAGTTAGTCAAAGCTTGTGATTTGAATCAGGTCTACTGCCGCCGGCTTAATCAGGTGGAGTACCTTCGTTCCTTCGCTCAGCCCGGAGCGCATCTCGGTGCGTGGCACAATCGCATCGGCAACGCCGACGAAGTCTCCGCAAAGCGTGTTGCCTGGCATCTGCTCTTTCATGGTTTCAACAGCGGCTGGTACTGGACGAGCTACAGCACGGGACCTGCGACCTTTTTCCCGGATCTCCGGCCGACGCCGCAATTGAAATGGATGGCTGAATCGCACAACGAGATCAAGTCCGGCATCGGCAAACTGATCATGAACGCCGAACGGCAGCACGATGGCATCGCCGTGCACTATTCACAGGCCAGCGTTCACGGGAATACTCTGATCGGACGAAAGATTTGGGACGCGCACCGCGGCGCCATGTTCGCCATCGAAGATCTCGGTCTGCAATTCAACTTCGTCTCCTATGAAGAAATTGAGAACGGAGATCTCAAGGACTACAGGGCCTTCGTCATGCCGGCCTCATGTGCGGTGAGCCCCAAAGAACTGGCAGCGATACGCTATTTCGTGAGAGACGGCGGCCTCGTCATTGCGGACGTCGAGCCGGCAGTGATGGATGGCCGCTGCAAAAGGCTGGAAAAGCCAGCGTTGGCAGATCTCTTTGGTGAAGCACTGGCTTTTGAAGTTGCAGACAAGACTCCTGAAAAGGCGGCAGCCTCATTCCGGTTTTCGACGCACGACAAGGGCAAGACTCTCCTGATGAACTTCCCCTTCGCTGCTTACGAGCCACTGAGACAGTTCTCCAAAGAAGCTCCAATCCGTGAGGCCCTTCGGAAGGTCTTCACCGACAACAATGTGGAAACGGCCGTAGAGGTTCTCTCAGAGGGCAAGCCACTGGAAGCGTGCGAAGTCGTCCGATTCAGCAAGGGCAATATCGAATACGTTGGAATCGTCAAAGATGACAATATCAATGACAGAGAGCGACGGTCCGCGGAAATTCGATTACCCCGAGCCAGCCACCTCTACGACGCTCGAGCCAAAAGATATCTGGGTAGTATCAATCGTCTACAAACAGAGATTATTCCAGGTGTTCCCCAACTTTACGCAATGCTGCCTTACCGGGTCGAGAGCGTAGAACTGCAACCAGTGGCCCAGCAGGTGAAGCCGGGCACCCACTTCGAATTCAGCGTGCGTCTGAATACCGGCACCAAAGACCTCGCGGGCGATCACGTCATCCGATTGGAAGTCACCGATCCGAAGGGCCGCAAGCTCAGGCATTATGCCCAGAACGTTCTCCTGACCGGCCCTTCCACAGCCGCCCGATTATCTTTGGCGTTAAGCGACCCTGAGGGAGACTACACGGTGACGGCAACAGAAGCAGTCAGCGGCGCCCGGGCGAAATCGGTTGTCAGATTCACACGTTAGCGCCGAGTCCTTGAGGATTCCTTCGTCCCAGCACACTCGCGCTCTGGTCTTCGGGACGCCTTGGACAACACCTACCTAATGGTCTACGCAGGCAAGAGAGGCAGTGAATGGCAGACGGGACTCGCGTCGACTCATTCCCTCTAATCCAGCATCGAAAAAATCCGGCCTGTGATTCTCGGATTGACACCCATTCCAGCGCGCGACACGATGCTTCGGGTATCATTCACAACTCGATTTTCATCACATGCAGAACGAATTTAGAGCCCGCCTGCGCGGCGGGGAAAAGTTGCTGGGCACGATCGTCACACTCTCCTCGCCAGCCGCGGCGGAGATTCTTGCCGACGCAGGGTTCGACTGGCTGTTTGTCGACGGCGAGCACGGGCCTCTGGAAACAGGCGATATCATGGGCATCCTCCAGGCCGTGGGAGATGAGGCCGCATGCATCGTGCGTGTCCCCGCGGCCGACGAAACACCGATCAAACGCGTTCTCGACCTGGGAGCTGACGGGATTATCGCGCCTCTGGTAAACACCGCCGAACAAGCCGAATATGTTGTCCGCTCGGCAAGGTATTCGCCGGCAGGCTCGCGCGGTGTCGGTCTCGGTCGTGCACATGGCTACGGGATGCGGTTCAAGGAGTACATCGATTCTGCTAACGAGCTAGTGACCGTGGTGGTCCAGGCCGAGCATGCGCAAGCGGTCGAGAACATCGAATCGATTGTCAAGGTCGAAGGTATCGATGCCGTGCTGATCGGGCCGTATGACCTTTCGGCAAGCATGGGCAAGATGGGTCAGGTTGATGATCCCGCGGTGATCGAAGCCATCGACCACGTCACTGACACGTGCCTCGCGGCCGGCATTCCCCTTGGCTACTTTGGCGTCAATGCCGAAGCTGTCAGGCCCTTCGCTGACCGGGGCTATACGCTGCTTGTGGCCGGTACGGATACTTTATTCCTTGGCAGCGCTGCCGAAGCCACACTTTCTGCACTGCGATGATTGTGGATGAGTTTCCACTGTTCGAGCGTTCAGGTCAGAAGAGTGTCGATCGAGATACTGAAACCTGAATGCACCTTCCTGAAGGAGGTACACCTGAAATGAGTGATAGCATCAAACTTGCCGTGGTTGGCTGCGGTGGGATTTCTGGGGGCCATGTGAACGGATACCGCGAATTGTTCGATCTCGGGTGCAGAGAATTTGAGATTGTTGCCTGTTGTGATTTAAACGAAGAGGCCGCGGTCGGACGGGCTGAGGAGATCGTCGCTTTTCAGGGCTCGAAGCCAGCGGTTTTCACGGAAGTCCAGGATCTCATTAAGGCCGGCGTCGCAGGAGCCGCCGATGTTTGCTTACCGCACTGGCTGCATCACATTGTTGGTATCGCCCTGATCGAAGGCGGGCTCCACGTCCAGATCGAGAAACCGATTGGGATTACGGTGAAGGCCACGAAGAAGATCGAAGAGGCGGGGAAGAGGCATGACAAAGTGGTCGCCGCTGCCGAACAGATCCGCAGAAACGTCGGCGCCCGGTCCGTCGAATGGGCCATGAACCACGAAAAGATGGTCGGCGACATCCACACTGTGGACGTTCGACAGATCGCCTATGGCCCATTCGATTACTCGAACCCCGCGATGAAATGGCGCGCCTTCAAGATTACGAACGGCGGCGGCATGATCATGGACAGCGGCGCACATTTCGCCGACATGATGGTCCACCTCTTCGGCGAAGTAGATGACGTCTATTGCGAGATGAGGACCCTCGACGACAGTACAGTGGAAGGGGTCCCGGTCATCGGCAGCGGCAAGGTCGATGTTGAGGACACCTGGAACGCGATCATTCGTTTCAAGAGCGGCACCGTCGTCAACTGGTCTTACTCCCGGCAGTGCCACGAGGACAATGGTAAGGCCGGCATCTACTACGGCACAAAGGGCACGATGCGGGATATCAGTTTTCCGCTGCACCCGTTTCAGAACGGCGGAGATGTTTTTCCATCCGGCGAAAACGCCCGGCCGATAAAGTCGCAGGAGCTGCAGGTGCGTTACCTGGCCAGCCTTCCCGGCGAGAAAAAGGAGCGACTGTTCCCATACGGGAGCACGAACGGAATGGCCATCGAAACGTGGGAATTCATTGACGCCATCGCCACCGGACGCAAACCCGAGATGGATGCTCACGACGGTCTCATGGCCAAAACTCTCTGCGTCTGCTGCTTCGAATCCGCAGCCCTTGGCGAAGCGGTCAGTTTTCAGGACGTTCTTGATGGCGTCATTGACACTTATCAGAAGCCGATAAACGATCACTGGGATCTGTAACTCGAAGACAAAGCCTCCTGCATATGCAGATATTGAAAAGGCGATGAATGAGTGACCATTCGTCCCGATTCCTGTCCGGTTCAAGCATGCCTCAATCTCTCGTGATCTTTCTTGTCTGCCTGGCTCCGGCATTCGCCGAGAAAACGGAAACCAGTGACAGGAAATTCGTGCCCTTTCTCTCTCGCGATGCGGTGGTGCGCGCATCTGACGAGATGGTCACGTTGTCGGGGATGAAAGCGGATGGCAAGAAGATCCAGCCATTGCTTGTCATCGGCGAAGCCAAAGCTGGGCCAAGGAAAGCCTGGCATCAACGCCAGCTCGCCACGGCTGCCACAACGCTCAAGCAATATCTGGAAAAGTGCACTGGTGTCACTACGTTTGTGATGCGCGGCCAAAGAAAATCGAATGTCACCGGCCCACGTATATCTCTTCATACTCAGGGGGAGGATGGCCCGGAGAAATCGTTTCCTGAGCTTGCCGAGGCAGATGATCACGGATTCCTCATCAGAGTGCGATCGGTGGATGCGCCCTGGGGCATCGAGCTCCATATCGTAGGACGCAGCGCGGTGGGGACTCGTTACGGCGTCTGGTTCTTTCTCATGAATTACGCGGGACTGAGAGTCCTCATGCCCGGTGAGGTGGGCGAGGTGTTCGAAAGGAAGCCGCTCGAAGTGCCAAAAGAACTGTACGTGCTCAACCCCGGCCCCGATTTCAGGCTTCGCATCTGGAGCGGGGCAGGTGGCATGGAGCAGTCGGCCTGGCTTTCTGATTTCGGCGGCTCGCAGCGTTTCCAATACCACCACAATATGCATCGCATCTACCCGCCGAAGAAGTTCGGCCAGACGCATCCCGAATACTTTCCGGTAGTCAAAGGAAAACACACACCTCCCCCGCCTGAAAAGCACAGCGCATGGCAGCCGACTTTCAGCGTGCCCGCGACCGCTCAGCGCGCTATCGAATATGCGGATGAGATGTTCAGGGCCCAGCCCTCTCTGAAATCCATCTCCCTGACCGTGAACGACGGTCTCGGCTACTCGGAGAAAGACCTGCTCAAAGGAACACGCCTGGAGGACGGCCGGGTCTCCATCAGCGAAGTGTATTACCGTTACGTGAATAAAGTAGCCCGCGGCATCAGAGCGAAATGGCCGGCCAGATACGTGGCCCTGCTGCCTTACAATCGCGTGGCCGAGCCGCCAAGCTTTCCTCTCGAGGACAACGTGGTCGTGTTTCTCTTTCGTGAGCCGAAGGCGAGTTATCAACGGTGGAAAGGGAAGGCGAAACACTTCGGCGTCTACCAGTGGCTCTACGGTGCGGGATATCTCTTGCCAAATCACTGGCCGCGGGCCATGCATGATTACCTGCTGTTCATGCGGAGCATCGGTGCCATTGCTTTCAAGGGCGAAGCCTACGTGGCCTGGGCCCAGGGCGGCCCGAAGATGTGGGTACTGTGCAATCTTCTCTGGAATGTGGATGCCGATGTCGATGCGTTGCTGGACGATTACTATCGCCATGCCTACGGCCCTGCGGCGAATGCTATGGCCTGCTACTTTGCCCGCGCCGAAGAAATCTACGAACGAAGGCGAAAGAAGGATGAGTTTCTCATGGCCACCTGGAACCCCCTGGACGGTCAGTTCGAACACGTCACCCGCGAGGACTACCGGGTCATGGGCACGGCCATCGGTGAAGCTGAAAAGGCCGTAGCAGAAGCAGCCAAACCGATCCAGAAGCGTGTCGAATTCACAGTCACCGCTTTCGAGTGGGGACGCCGTTACTGGCTGCAGTTCGATCTCCTGAAGGCACTGGGAAAGGCCGAAGTAAATTCTGAACAAGAATCCGAAACCACGCTCCGGCACGCTGTCGGTTTTCACGAGACCGGTCAGGGAACAGAGAGCTTTTTCACCGACAGAGTCGCCCCCAGCGCCCAGTATTCGATCTTTTCTCGCCAGAAGGACAAGGTCGAAAAGTTCCAGAAGAATCGTCACGTCCCGAAATTCAGATGGCCGAACTACCAGGCCGCGCTCGACCACAGTTTCGGCGCGGTCACCGCTTTCAAACTCAAACTGCAGACACCGGAGAAGGTCGCTCAATTTTGGGAGGAATTCGGCCACAGACACTGGCCACTGTTACCGGAAGCAAAGCTACAGCAGTTGCAGCTTCTCCATCCGAAGGCGGTGCTCAAAACCCTTCTCACAAACAGTTCATTCGAAGAGCCGGCCGATCCCAAATCTGAAAAACCGGAAGCCGCAAAGGGCTGGAAGATCTATCACAACAGGATGGTGAATGCAGAAGTGTTCACTGATTCAGAAGTCGCCCACACCGGCAAGAGCAGCCTCGCCGCCCGCGGCCTGACAGACTATTCAGGCGTCATCACCTGGGTCGTCGTACCTGTCGGCCGACTCCGATTGTCATTCTGGTACAAGACCACCGACGAAGTCAGGCACGGTGTCGCCTCGATAGCCGGCGGCCGTATCCGAGGTGAGTTCCCGCCCGCCAGGAAATGGACAAGGTACGAAATGACTTTCAACCGCACCAACAACGGCAACCCGAAGATCCACTTCAATCTGATTCTCGCATTGCGCCACGGCGGCTCACCCAAAAGCCAGATCTGGTTCGATGATGTGCGGCTGGAATTGATGGCACCCGAGGGCAGAGAATAATCGGCAAACTACAAGACTCATCTCGCCTCGGCTGCCAAAGGGGTCAGAGACCGTGCTCGTGATCCGGTCTTCCGAATGAGAGGTAAAGGCTCGGCCGCCTACGGACGAATTGGGATGAAGAACGCATCCGGAGCAGGCGAGAAGTATGGCTCGACGCCTTCCACCTTCCTTACAGTGACGCCGCGGGTGAACATTTTGAAGAGCTTGTTTCGGTGTTCCGGTTTTACCGGGATCTCGAGCTTCAGGCTGTGATGTTGCGCGAGGTCGAACCGGGCAGCGCGTTTACCATCAGGATCGTAGATGACGCCGGAGGTGGTGAAGCGATCCTGGAAACCCCAGCGCTGGAACAGGTGGAGCGTCATCTTTTCCGCGTCCAGCTTCGGTCTGAAGAACCAGCGTCCGAGCGCAAGGTAGATGCCGATGTGCTCGTTGCAGTGGACGACAAACCTGGTGTCTTCCGGTGAAAGAACCAGATAGCGATAGAGGAAGTTCTTGTAGGGGCCATCCACCCGTATTCGATAATGTCCTGATTCGAGGGCAGGCAAAGTGTGCGATGGCACCATGTCATTGTCGGAGGTCTTGAGCGTGCGTTGGTAGACCCTCTGTCCTTCTGAATTGGTCACAACAAGGTTGAAATCCGCGTGGCCCCCTGCGCGCCAGGTCATAGTGATGGGCTTGTCTTTCTGTTTGCCGGAATTGATGAAAAAATTGAATTCACGGCTTCCGTTGTTGTTGCCATCGATGACCCCGAAGCCCGGCGGATCGTAGATTGGTTTCCCCTTCGGCGGAAGTTTGGCGAAAGCGGTCAGCAGGTATGCGAACTCCTGCGCAAAGTATCGGTAATAATCATGGAAACCGTTGTCGCCGTGATAGAGCTTTTCCGGGTCCAGGAACTGGGTTTCGGTGAGCAGTTCGAGTTTGCCCCGGGGCCTCCGCAGAAACTCGTCGCTGCCCGCGGCCAGGGCTGCGTACCCGATGATGTCCGGGCCGGCCGGGATCCCAAAGATGTCGAGCTTGCCGCTGGCCGCCCATTCTCTGGCGAATTCCATCGACTCTCGATCACCAAATTCTTCGATCAGCCTCCGCAGCCACGGTCCCCATGCAGCCGCGTGCTGCTCGTGGCCAGGCCGCTTCAACATGGATTTTCGCTGAGCGTAAATGGAGGGCAGCAGGCTTACGTCCTGCGTCTCCATGTAGTACTTGATCGTGGAGGCCAGGGCCCCGGCGCCGCTCCGGCCATCGACTCCGCCGCGGTGTTTTCGGAGATAGTTTTCCTGCTCCTGGACCACGTCGAGCATGCGCCGGTCACCGGTGAGCAGGTGAAGATTCCACATGAAATCCTGCATGATATAGAAGCCGAAATAACCATCCCCGATCCAGTGCGTAAGGCCCGGGTAGCAGACGCCGCCGGTGTACTTGGCCAGGCCGGGCTGATCGATGGTCACGTGGACCGTATCCACGTCCGCGACGTGCCGATGATTGCGCCGAGCCCAGTCGAGGTATTTTGGATCGCCGGTGCGAAAGTAGTGATAGAGATACTCGCGAGGGCGCCCCTGGTGTGTGTTCTTGTTGAGGCGGTAGATGTTGGAATTGCGCCGCATGTACCCGGTATGAGTATCCCCCCACGACCACATACCGTAATCGTCGTGGTGGTCGCGGACTCTCTTGAATGCATCGAACGAGCGTGAAATAAAATCCTCGACAGGCTTGAATCGCTTTTCATCGTAGGGATGCATCCGGCCGAAAGCTTCGCTTGCGCAATTCCACTCGGGCTCTGCCAGCACATGCGGATCGGCCTGAAACATCGTGCTGTAATCGCGCATCTTCTCCGGTGTGACCGCCTTCGGATCGAATACCAGCATCATGTCGTGGGTCTTGGCGATACCGGCCGCGTTGCTCTTCACAGCCACGGTGTAGCAGTTCTTGCTGTACGCGCGTTTGGTGAATTCCTCGGTCCGGTACTCGGGTCCGATCGTGAAGTCCAGTTCGCGGCCTTCGTGACAGAACCAGAGGTAGGCGAAATCTTTCAGAGTGACCTTGCGATCGGGATTATCGATGCCATGCGCGGGCCAGAAGTGGACAATGAGATTCGAATCATCCTTTGCTTCGATTTCCTTAGGATAGTTCTGCCAGAAATCTCGGACGGCCAGGCCCATCTTTCCGCGGACGAACCAGCCAGATGCCTTTCTGCCGACGGACAGTTCTTCGCCGGCATTGGTACGGACGTGATAGTTCTCCCAGGTTCGCTGCAGGAGATGCGAGCCTGATTTCATGACGATCTTTCTGCCCTGTTCATCTCCGGCAATGGTCTTGCCTTCGATTGGGATCGGCAGCGCGATGTCTCGGTAACGAACTTTGCTTGTGTCTTCGGCAATGATGAAGGTGTGTGAGACGTGCAGGTAAGGCAGCCCCTGGAATGCGGTGATGCGCACGATGAATCGTGACAGCGGTCTGCCTTCTTTACTCAGATGAGAGCCCGAAGCACGAATGACGACGCGATGCTGGCTGGCGTATTCGACCTCGACTTTCGCATTCGGATCGAGCATGGCTGAATGCTGAATGCCGTTGTGATCGATCATGTAGGGCGATGCGCGATGCCCGGCGGGGATCACTCGCTGACGACCCACGGTGAGGCCGTCGATGAAATTGAAACCCTTCTTGCGAACAGCAAACGAGAGTCGCCCCGCATCGATTTCAATCCGGTCGTCTTTATCCGTAACCAGAATGCCGAGGGCGAGAGTGTTATTTCCGCCGACGTGAAGGGAGTATTCGCTGGTCTTGTCTTTTATGACCGCGTCGTTGAAATCGATGCGCAGCCAACGCACGCTTGCGCCTCTGTAGGGAGCCCAGCGATTGATGGCCTTCATCGAAGATGGCACTTCCTTTCCCTCGGCATCGAGCAGGCGCGCCTTGGTGGGGAAATACATAAGCCCGCGAGGCATCGGAATGCCGGCCACAAAATTCCAGCCGTCAAGGGACACCGGCGAAGGCTTCGTCATCCGGAGAGCCACGCGCCTCTCGTCGTTTTTCGGTTCCTGAAAAGGCTCTCCAACAGAAAATGTTCGGCTCCCGCTGCCGGTCTCCTCGCCTTTGTCATTTCTTACATCGATTCGCAATTCGTACTTGCCTGGCTTGAGATCACTGATGCCCTCCTCGATACGGAAGCCCTCCGGCTTTTGCGCCAGTGGGCGCGTGACAGCGACCCGGTCGCCATCCCGGATCTCGAGTTTGAATCGATACTTCTGAACCGCGGCATTCCAGACAGGCACCTCCACCCAACCCACGAGATACTTATCGTGCCGCGTGTAGGTGAGGCGGTTGGTGTGGACTTTCAATTTGAGCAGGCCGCGGCGGCGCATGTATTCGAGGGGATCGCCGATGATGAGCAGCCCCATTT
>Ga0208129_1000667_pt1 | contig 14529 bp, 9 predicted proteins | sample ETNtaG_13_FD_185759 | JGI IMG/M metagenome (GOLD analysis project Ga0208129, IMG submission 185759) | Marine microbial and viral communities from oxygen minimum zone, Eastern Pacific Ocean - ETNP201306PF47B (SPAdes) (version 2) | ecosystem: Environmental > Aquatic > Marine > Oceanic ...
GTGGAGTGAATTGAATTGGTAACGATCCAATGTTTTGCAGTCCCTGTGAGCTTGCCGGCAAGCCCGCAGGGGTCGCAGAAAATACGACGGAGTACTAAGGTGGCGACCGGGACGCCCGCCCCACATCTCCGTGCTGTATCTTGTTGGAGTACTTGTGAAATCGACCAGTAAGGTGAAGGGCAAGTAGCCAGAGATGGCGAACGTGGCGGCCGGTTCACCCTTAAGTGCTCGACAGGTAACAACCCATCACTTCCTTACCTAAAGTTCTGCGCGGCAAACCGATACTCCTCTGGGACAGATAACGATCCCACCTTGGCCTGGCCGGTCATGGGCGACGTAACTCGTTGCGTCCCAACAGTCAGGGGAATTCTTGTTCGACAGATCTATTGGTTCGATCAGAGAGATTCCCTATGAACTCATTGTGGGCGGCCTCAGAATCGAATGCTCGAAAACGGCTGATACAGGGAATCCCCGCCGGCATAGTTGCCGTTTGTCTGCTGTTATCCGCCTCCAGGAGCGAAGAGGCCGGCCGGTCATTCTCTCCTTTCAAAGCGAGAGCCGCGGCAGAAGAAGAGCAGGCTGAGAACAACGCGGCGCCCGTCCCCAGGTTTACGACAAACAAGGTTGGAGCAACGGCTTCAACCGGGGCTGCCGCTTCGAAAGCCGGTAAGGAAGAAGCTGAGTCAAGGTCAGAAAACAGGTCGCCGATACCGGTATTCTCAACGACCAGGGCCGCCCAGCAGGCTGAATCGGATTCTGCTCCAGAGCGTGAATACCTGGAGAAAGAGGACCCACCCCAACAACTGGCTCTGGGCAAGAAACGCTCGACGGGCTTCACTCGTGCTAACGGCACGGCGCCGCAGATCACCGTCAGTTCATTCAACATCCCCGAGAGCAGCATTCCCCAGGAAGAGCTCGACCTGATCCTTGATCCGATGAAGGATGCGCCCCTGGGCCTTGCTGAATTGAAGGCCAGGATACGAGAGGCACTTCAAGAGGCATACAGAGAGCGCGGCATCAAGGGTGTCCAGATTTTCATTCCTCCCCAGACCATCAGGAATCGTGAACTGCTGGTGAATGTCATCGAGCCGAAGCTCGGCAAGATCACAATCGAAGGTAATCGTTACTTCAAAGAGAACAACCTGCGACGTCTGCTCAAAGGCATCTCCACCACCAACGGCACGATTGTCATCGAGCAGCTCGAACAGCGACTTCGCCGAGCCAACAGACACCCGGACAGGAAAGTCGCAGTCGTCCTGAAAAAAGGCGAGCAGGCGGGCGAGACCGACATCGTGATGCGGGTGAAGGAACGCGAAGCCATCCACGGGATCTCCCCGCTCCATGTGAGCACGGGCATCGCAAACACCGGCTCAGCCAGCACGGGCCGGCTTCGCGTGAATCACGCCATCCAATACACCAACGTTCTGGGCAAAGAGCATGTCGCCGGAGTCACCTGGCAATACAATCCCGAGGACATCAACCAGGTGCGCGCGGTATCGGGCTCATACCAGATCCCGCTCGGACTTACGGGGCATAGCCTCTCTTTCTTTGGCGGGCATTCTGATGTTGAGTCACCCACATCTCAGGATGGCCTCGAGCTCTTCGGCAACAGCATCATCGCCGGAGTTCAGGCGAATTTTGAATTGCCTGAATTCTGGAATATGGAATCCATGCTTTCCCTTGGCGTCGAATGGACGAAGCTTAAAAACACCATCGACTTTGCCGGACAGGAGGTCCTTGATTCCAACCTCGGCATGCTTCCTCTGACGACTCGTTATTCTTTCGTGAAGAGGGGCGCGACGGGGGTTACCGCGGGAAACTTAGGTTTCAGGTATCACATGGGAGGACTGGCCTCGAGAAGCGATCAGGCGGATTTTGACATCTTCCGCGAAGGGGCGCCCTCCGATTTTCTTGTGGTGGAGTTGGGGCTTCAACGTTACCAGCGCCTCGGCGAACGTTTCATGTTGAATGTCGATCTCAAAGGACAGTGGAGTCCGGATGATCTTCTGCCCGCCGAACAGATGCACATCGGCGGTGCGAGCACTGTGCGTGGCATCGAACGTTCAGAGGTCTCCGGCGATCAGGGCTTCATCGCCCGCGCCGAGATCGAAGGCCCTCCAATGCGGGGCCCACTCAGTCGGATCTCCTCAGCGGATGACACCTTCACCGTCAAGGCGTTTCTTGATTACGGAATGGCGTATCTCGAAGACACCACAGGCAAAAGTCGCTCGAGCGATATCGCCGGTGCAGGTGTTGGCGTGAGCTACCGGATCAACAGTTACATCGAGGCGAATGTCGATGCCGGCACTGCACTTATGGATGCCCAGCAGACGGAGAGCGGCGACATATTCGTGCATTTCAATATCGCCATCAGATTCTGAGTGGCCGGATTTCATCAGGTGTGGTCAGTGACAGTTCTTTAGTTCTGGAACAAGCGCGATTGGTTCTCCGTTCTTCAGCCCCGGAGGGACTGAAGAGGTCACCTCATTGACTAAGCAGATAGGGGTATTCATAATGCCGAATCTCTGGCAGCCAGCCCAGCCGCCCGTTAAAGACTGGAGATCCCCCCGTGCCGGAACTGAAGCTCCAAACCGAAATTGAAAGCATCGGAGGCGTCGAATTCACACGCCTTTCGCTCGCGGGCTTCATCAATTCCTCCACATTTCAGAATTTTCAGAAGACGCTGGACGTCCTGCTCCAGGCGCCGCCCAGGGAGCTTGTGCTCGATTTTGCCGAGGTGCAATACATCAACTCCACCGGCATGAGCACGCTGGCCAATTACCGCAATGCGTTTCTCAAAGCCGACTCGGAAATGGTGGTTCTGAATACCTCTGATCCGGTTTACGGCATCATGTCCCTCATTGGCCTGCCCGAGATTATCCCAATTTTCAGCAATGAGGACCTGCTCTTCAGCTATATCCGCAGCGGCAAGGTGGGTGACCGCCGCATCGATATCGCCAGCGAAGAAACCCCGGAAGCCTGGAAACCTAAAGGCGAAGACGGCCCAGCGGGCGCAAAGGAATTTGAGATGCTCAAACCAGAGGACTCCATCGTCCTCATGGTCGTGCCGCAGCGGGACCGTTTTACGGAAATCACCCGCCGCCGGCTGATGGCGCCCAAGGGCCGGTTCGAGTTCGCCTTCAATTGCGATGAGGCGCTCAACATGTTCGACCGATTGAATCCGGACCTCGTGATCCTCGAGGACCAGCTCGAAGGTGCGGAGGATTTTCTCGCGACCATCAAAGTGCAGAGGGGTAAGAGCATCACACCGATCATTAAGGTCTATGATCCGGGCACGGATCTGACTCAGCGCAAGCAATTCAAGATTTGGGAGGATGCTTACCTGGTTGAACCATTCGAGATGGTCGAGCTCTTCACCCTCTCGGAAGCCGAGCTCCGGCAGATACCGAAGAACCGGCAGATACTGCTGCACCTGACCCATTTCGAGTTTCGCAGCACCACCATCGAGGTCGAAAAATCCAAAGAATTGTCCAAACAGGTGCTGTCTGTCTCCGGCCTCGACAAGACCGCTGGAACCGAAATGCAGGCCGCATTCACTGAGGCTGTGGACAACGGGGTCCTGCACGGACACAAAGGCGACACCAGCAAACAGATCGATGTCGTGGTGCTGATCGATAATGACAAGATACAGATAACGGTCGAAGATCAGGGGGCAGGTTTTGATTATCAGAAACACCTGAAGGCGGTGCGTGAATCCCCGAACCCACTGGAAAAGCGCGTCTCCGGCCGGACGGGCGGGCTCGGCATTCATCTTATGACCCGATGCACGGACCAGTTGGAATACCTGGGCGCGGGCAATTGTGTGCGATTGACGAAATACCTTTCTGCGGGATAACGCGCTTTCAGTCTTCGGGACAGATCCAGACTACCGCGCAGAATCCTGAATCTTGAATCCTGAATACACCGGATTCACTGCACCTGAAAAAATGAGCGAATTAGAAGCACTCGAACAACGCATCAGAGATAAATCCGCCCACATCGGCGTCGTCGGTATGGGATACGTCGGCCTCCCCCTCGGCGTGGCGATGGCCAAGGCCGGTTTCCGAACCACGTGCATCGATGTCGATCCTCGCAAGGTGGAACTCGTCAATCAGGGAAGGTCTCACGTCCAGGACATACCCGATGAAGTGCTCGCGCCGCTGGTGAAGGATGGCCTCCTGGACGCGTCTGACGATCCGGCCGTCATTTCCGAGCTCGATGCCATCAGCATCTGTGTTCCCACACCGCTGCGGAAGACCAAAGAGCCGGATATGACTTTCATCGACAAAGCGGTCGGCATGATCGCCGAGAATATGAAAACAGGCAGCCTGATCGTGTTGGAGAGCACGACCTATCCGGGCACGACGGAGGAGGTCGCACTGCATCGCCTGGAACAGGGCGGCTGGAAGGTTGGCGAAGATTTTCTGCTCGCCTTCTCGCCGGAACGCATCGACCCGGGCAACAAGACCTATACTGTCGAGAATACTCCCAAAATCGTCGGGGGTATCACCGCACGTTGCACTGAGGTGGCGGCGGTTTACTACGAACAGTTCATTGAAGAAGTGGTCCGAGTCTCCAGCGCCCGCGCCGCCGAAATGGTGAAGCTGCTGGAGAACACTTTCCGCGCGGTCAACATCGGCCTGGTGAACGAACTCGCCCTCATGTGTGATCGGATGGATATCGATGTCTGGGAAATCGTCGATGCCGCGGCCACAAAACCGTTCGGATTCATGCCTTTCTATCCCGGGCCCGGGCTGGGCGGCCATTGCCTTCCTGTGGATCCACACTACCTCTCGTGGAAAGCCAAGACCTACGAGTTTTACGCGCGCTTCATCGAGCTCGCGAGTGAAATCAACAGCTCGATGCCGGAGTACGTTTTTCAAAAAATCTCGATCGGTCTCAACCAGCACAGAAAATGCATCAACGGCTCGAAAGTCCTCGTGCTTGGCGTCTCGTACAAGCGCGACGTCGGGGATATTCGCGAGTCACCGGCACTCGACGTGATGGAGCTTCTCCGCCGAGCGGGCGCGGACCTGGCCTATCATGATCCCTATGTGGAAAAGCTGGCCATCGGGGCACTTAACCTGCGTTCCACTTCACTCGAAGATGACACAGTCGGTAATGCGGATTGCGTGGTCCTCATGACCGACCACACCTGTTTCGATCTGTCTTCGATCGCAGCCAGGGCATCGCTCATTATCGACACAAGAAACGCGACCAAAAATGTTGGCGGAGACAGAGCGAACATAATCAAGCTGTAGAGCAAGAGCAGGCTTGTCGCTCCGCTCATCTCTCCGGATCGTATCCCAGGCTTGGAGCCAGCCATCTTTCCACCTCCCTTGTCTGCATTCCCTTGCGGCGTGCGTAGTCTTCCACTTGATCTTTGCCGACGAGGCCAATGCCGAAATACCTGGAATCCGGGTGGGAGAAGTAGAACCCGCTCACCGAAGCCGCGGGGAACATGGCGCAGCTCTCCGTCAATTCGATGCCGGTATTCTCTTTGACCTTGAGCAAATCCCAGAGAACGGTTTTTCCCGAGTGATCCGGGCAGGCCGGGTAGCCGGGGGCGGGCCGTATGCCGCGATACTTTTCTTTGATCAGATCTTCGTTGGCGAGCCCCTCCTCTTGCGCGTAGCCCCAGAACTCTTTGCGAACGCGCTCGTGCAAGCGTTCGGCGAATGCCTCGGCAAGGCGATCTGCCAGGGCCTTGACCATGATGGCGCTGTAATCGTCGTGGTCCTTTTCGAATTCGGCGGCCAGTTCATCCACGCCGATTCCGGCCGTAACAGCGAAGGCGCCGATGTAATCTGCCTTGCCTGAATCACCAGGGGCAATGAAGTCAGACAGCGCAAGATTGAAGCGGCCGTTGGACCGCACACGCTGTTGACGAAGGGAGTGCAGAACAGTCTGCACTTCGCTGCGCTCATCATCCGCGAAGATTTCGATGTCATCTCCGTTGCTGTTCGCGGGGAAGAAGCCGAGAACGGCGCGGGCAGTGATGAGCTTCTCCTCGATGATGCGATCGAGCAGGGACTGGGCGTCGTCGAAAAGGTCGCGGGCTTCCTCGCCGCGATCGGGGTGATTGAAGATCTTTGGATAGGAACCTTTGAGCTCCCAGGCGATAAAGAACGGTGTCCAGTCAATACGTGTGCGGATCTCTTCGAGTGGATAGTTGTCGAAAGATCTGATGCCGATGAATTGCGGGCGCGCAAGATCACTCGCATCCCAGTCGATGGCCGCCGGACGTTCACGAGCCTCTTCCAAAGTGACGAGCTCCTGGCCGCGATCGGCCAGATGTTCTTTTCGGATTTTCTTGTACTGATCGCTTGTTTTCTGAATCAGCCGTTCTTTGCGATCGCCAAGCAGGTCACCCACAACAGGCACGCAGCGGGATGCATCGAGTACGTGTATCGTCGGGCCGGAAAACTGTGGCTCGATCTTCACCGCGGTGTGCGCGCGGGACGTGGTCGCACCGCCTATCAGCAATGGCAGTTGAAACCCTTCACGCTCCATTTCGGTTGCCACGTGCACCATCTCTTCAAGGGAGGGAGTGATAAGCCCGCTGAGTCCGATGATGTCGACGTTCTCCTTGCGCGCGGTTTCGAGGATCTGGTTGCACGGCACCATGACGCCGAGATCGATGACTTCGTAGTTGTTGCACTGAAGGACGACACCGACGATGTTTTTGCCGATGTCGTGCACATCCCCCTTGACGGTGGCCATCAGAATTTTGCCGACCGAATGTCCGCCGGTCTCGGCCTTCTCCTCTTCGAGGTAGGGCGTAAGCCAGGCCACTGCTTTCTTCATCACGCGGGCGCTTTTGACGACCTGAGGCAGAAACATCTGGCCAGAGCCGAACAGATCGCCGACCACGTTCATGCCATCCATGAGCGGGCCTTCGATGACCAGGATGGGACGGCCGTATTTCTGGAGGGCCTCCTCGGTGTCGGCGTCGATGTACTCGACGATGCCTTTGACGAGCCCGTGCTTGAGGCGCTCTTCGACCGACTGTCTACGCCAGGTGTCGTCTGTTTTTTTCTCGTTGTCTGTACCTTTGACAGCCTCGGCGAATTCAATGAGGCGCTCGGTCGCGTCGGGGCGGCGGGCGAACAGGACGTCTTCGACGAGCTCGAGCAGATCGGCAGGAATCTCTTCATAGATGCCGAGCTGACTGGGATTCACGATGCCCATGCCGAGCCCGGCCTTAATCGCATGGAAGAGGAAAGCCGAATGCATCGCTTCACGGACCAGATTATTGCCCCGAAACGAAAACGAGAGATTGCTGACACCGCCGCTGATCATCGCGTGCGGGCATCGTTCACGAATCAGCTTTGTGGCCTCGATGAAATTGAGCGCGTAGCGGCCATGCTCTTCCATTCCCGTAGCCACCGTCAGAATGTTGGGATCAAAAACGATGTCCTGCGGTGGGAAATCCACCTCGTCGACGAGGATTCGATAAGCGCGCTCGGAAATCTCGGCCTTGCGCTCGGTGGTATCGGCCTGCCCTCGTTCATCGAACGCCATGATCACCACTCCCGCGCCGTATTTGCGAACAATGCGCGCCTGCTCTTTGAATTTCTCTTCGCCTTCTTTGAGGCTGAGCGAATTGACAATGCCCTTGCCCTGGATGCATTTCAGCCCCGCTTCGATGACCGTCCACTTGGAAGAGTCCACCATGATCGGTACGCGGCAGATATCCGGCTCAGACGCGATGAGATTGAGAAAGCGGGTCATCAGCTCTTCGGCATCAAGCATGCCCTCGTCAAAACAGATGTCGATGAACTGCGCGCCGTTGTCGACCTGGTGGCGCGCAATCTCGAGCGCACCTTCGATATCGTTTTCCTGGATGAGCCGTTTGAACTTCGGCGAGCCGGCGACGTTGGTGCGTTCGCCCACGTTCACGAAATTCAGATCGTCCCTGATGACGATGGGCTCGAGCCCGCTGTACCGGGGATGCTCGTCCTGCGCAGGAACTTCTCGAGTTTCCTTATCGCGGACAGCTTCACTGATGGCCTTGATGTGATCGGGCGTTGTTCCGCAGCAGCCGCCGACAATATTGAAGAACCCGCTCGATGCGAACTCTTCCAGGAGCGAAGCCATGGATTCAGGTGACTCGTCGTAACCACCGAACTTGTTCGGCAGGCCGGCATTGGGATAGCAGCTCACGAAGGTGGACGCGCACCGTGCGAGGTCTTCCATGTAGGGCCGCAGTTCACTCGCCCCCAGCGCGCAATTGAGTCCAACGCTCAGGAGGTCGGCGTGTGAGACGGAAATCCAAAACGCCTCGGTCGTCTGCCCGGACAGGGTCCGGCCACTCTGGTCCGTAATCGTACCTGAGACCATCAGCGGAACACGGCGACCGATGGTTTCGAAATACGTTTCAGCCGCATACAGCCCCGCTTTGCAGTTCAGCGTGTCGAAAACGGTTTCAAACATCAGCATGTCGACCTCGCCATCCATCAAGCCGCGGATCTGTTCCGTATAGGTCTCGACCATGTCGTCGAAAGTGACGGCGCGGTATCCCGGGTCATTAACATCGGAAGAGATCGAAGTGGTTTTACTGGTCGGGCCGATGGCGCCGGCCACGAAGCGTGGTCTTTCCGGATCCGCGTCGGTGAATTCGGCGGCCGCATGTTTGGCCTGTTGCGCCGCGGCGAGGTTGATGTCGTACACGTGTTCTTCGAGCGCGTAGTCGGCAAGCGAAACGCAGGTCGAGTTAAACGTGTTTGTCTCGAGGATGTCGGCGCCCGCGTCCAGGTAGGCGCGATGGATGTCTTCAATAATCCCCGGCTGCGTCAGGGACAGCAGGTCATTACAGCCCTTGAGCTCCGACCTGTGATTCTTGAACAGCTTGCCGCGGAATCCCTGCTCGTCCAGTTTGTGTTCCTGGATCATCGTGCCCATCGCTCCATCCATGACGAGGATGCGCTCTTCAAGATGTCTGACGATGGGATGCACGGGGAGCGTAATACGTAATACGTAAGTGTGGGCTTAGAGTTCCGTCAGACTTTGGGAGGCCGGTCTTATCTGGTGAAATAATGAGTAATGAGTAATGAGTAAGTTCCTCTTTGTGGTCTTGACGCTCCGCGGCAAGTTTGGTCCTGTGGGGCCGATGGATTTTGGAAGACCGGGCTCACCTGAGAGGTATTTCTGTGGGGCCGCAGCGGCTCAGACGGATTCCGGGCAACGCCGTCAGTTCAAGTGCAAACTTACTCATTACTCATTACTCATTACGTCGCAGGGCGGCGGATTATAGCTACCCGTTTTGCTTTGGCTGGCAGTGCTATGTGCATGCTTCAAAATGTCTCGGAATGCCATGACAGCAAAGCAGAAAACATCTCTCCGAATCGCTCTCTACTGCATCGTGTTTGCCGTATGCATGATCGCGATCTATCGCTGGTCGGGGGGCTTTCATCATCTGCGTGCGAAAGGACATTCACCTGTGACTCAGACAAGACAGGCGCTGCCCGGCCCTGACGAGATCGCCCAACTGCCCAGGGATGGCGGCCCGGAATTTAATCGGCTTATCTTCGAGAAGAGCCCTTACCTGCTTCAGCATGCACGGAATCCGGTCGACTGGTTTCCGTGGGGTGCAGAGGCGTTTCAATTGGCGAAAAGGCTCGATAAGCCGGTCTTTCTTTCGGTCGGTTACTCCACCTGCCATTGGTGCCACGTCATGGAGCACGAGTCTTTCGAGGACGAAGAAGTAGCGGCGCTTATGAACAAGTATTTCGTTTGCATAAAGGTCGACCGTGAAGAACGACCGGATATTGACAACGTTTATATGACCGTCACGCAGGCGATGACGGGCTCCGGCGGCTGGCCCATGACCATTGTGATGACCCCTGAAAAGAGACCATTCTTTGCGGGCACGTATTATCCGAAGGAAGGCCGATACAATCGTCCCGGGATGATGCAGCTCGTGCCACGCCTGGGCGAAGCGTGGAGAACCCAACGCGAAAAGGTTCTCGAATCTGCGGAGGAGATCATCGCCGCGCTGAAGCAATACTCGGGTGGCTCACCCGGTGAACCAATGGGCGAAGCAGTACTTCATGAAGCGTTCCGGCAGCAGAAATATCGGTACGACCGCGCGCACGGAGGCTTCAGCCAAAGTCCAACATTTCGGCCGAAGTTTCCCACGCCGCACAATCTCTCTTACCTCCTTCGCTACTGGAAACGCACGGGCAATCAGGAAGCTCTCGACATGGTCGAGTACACGCTGACTCGCATGCGAATCGGCGGCATGTGGGATCACGTCGGCTTCGGCACCCATCGATATTCCACCGATCAGAAGTGGCTGCTCCCGCACTTCGAGAAAATGCTGTACGACCAGGCCATGCTTTCCATCGCGAACGTCGAGGCATACCAGGCGACCGGCAAGGAAAAGTACGCCCGGACTGCACGCGAAATCTTCACTTACGTGCTGCGTGACATGACCTCGCCCGAAGGCGGATTCTACAGCGCGGAAGATGCGGACAGCGAAGGCGTGGAAGGAAAGTTCTACGTTTTCAGGCCTGATGAAATCATCGAAATCCTCGGCGAAGAGGAGGGGCAGTTCTTCAACGAGATTTTCAACATCGTCGAGGGAGGTAACTTCGTTGAAGAGACCGTTCGACATAGAACGGGAGACAGCATCCCGCACCTGCAGAACGAGCTGATGGACCTGGCCGCGGATTTCAAGTTAACCGAAGAGGAGTTGAGCGACCGAGTCGAGGCGGCCAGAGCCAAAGTCTTTGAGGTGCGCGAGAAGCGCATCCATCCTTACAAGGACGATAAGATCCTCACCGACTGGAACGGCCTCATGATCGCCGCCTTTTCAAAAGGGGGCCGCGCATTGAATGATGCCAGATACACCGATGCTGCGAAGAAGGCCGCGGATTTTGTCCTGAAAGAGCTCACCGATGACGAAGGCCGTCTGCTCAAACGATACCGGCAGGGCGGCGGCCTGCCTGCGCATCTGGAAGACTACGCCTTCCTGACCTGGGGTCTCCTCGAGCTCTACGAAGCCTGTTTTGATGTGCGCTACCTGAAAGAGGCCATCCGGCTCACCGATTTCATGCTGGAACATTTCCGGGACGAAAAGGAAGGCGGCCTCTTCATCACCTCCGACGAAGGCGAAAAGCTGATCGTCCGCAGCAAGGACATCTACGACGGCGCCCGGCCCTCTGGTAATTCCGTGGCCACGCTCAACCTGCTACGGCTGGGCCGCATTACCGCCAACTCGGAATACGAGAAGAAGGCGGACGAGATCATCCGGGCCTTTTCCGGCAAGACCAGAACCTCGCCGCTCGGCCATAGCCAGTTGATGATCGCTGTCGACTTCGCGGTCGGGCCTTCCTTCGAAGTGGTCGTGGCCGGTGATCCTGCCGGGGCGGACACAATGGCGATGCTGCGAGCGATAAGGAAGGAATTCATACCAAAAAAGGTCGTCGTCATGCGACCAGACGATGGCGGGGAAATCACGGAGCTTGCGCCCTACACAAAGGAACAGGAAAGCAAGAACGGCGCGGCAACCGCATATGTCTGCCAGGATTTTGCCTGCAAACTGCCGACGACGAATATCAGAGATATGTTGAAATCGCTGGGAGTGGAGTAGCGATCATTTCAGGATGATCTGGAAATCTGCCTTGAGCTGCTCATCTTCTATTCCACATCTGGGGCAGCTTGTCAGTGCGAAAGGAAATGGCCGGGATGCCCTCTCCGTTTACGAGGTTGTGGCGGGCGAGCGCGTGCCAGGCGAAGCGGACGAACTTCGGATTCTTGAGCTTTGGTGACCAGACCTCGATGGTGTCTTTATCGACGATCTTCGCCTCAGCCTTTACGTAGACGAGAGGCGCAATGCTGCGTTCATTGGCCTTGGAGCCGTCCGAGATCTCGAACCAGTTTGGCGGTTGTCCGTCGTCTGTTTTCAAACCGGAGCCGAAGTAATGGCTTTACCGTTCTTGATTTCGTGAGTGTCAAGTATCGGGCCGAACACCTCACGCTGGAGCTTGGCGTAAAGCTTGGCAAGCGCGATGTCCGCCAGCCGGCCAGCCACGATGTGCTTGTTGGGTGGATGCGGATTACCGCCAGAGACAATGGGCCAACCCGTGCCTTTAATCTTCCGTCTGGGATTGCCTTTGTCAGGGCGTTTGTTCCTGTCCTGCAGATTATTGCTGGAAGCGAGCCCAGTGTGTGGCACCGTATGCATCACCTGGACATGCGATTCGGTAACGCCAAGCATTCCGCTCGCATACGTCGTCTGCGCGATCTGTGCCATGTAGAATGGTAGATCTTTTCGGCCCCAATTCGTGCGCCAGGCCTCGATCATTTTTGTCAGGTCATCCGTGTATTTTCTGTTACGGCCATCGTCTTCGCCCTGATACCAGATTGCGCCGCGAATGGTCAGCGGTATCAGTCCGCGCAGTTTCACCCGATAGCACGCACCGGGGGTGTGCTTGAGGCGTGCAATCTCTTTATCAAAAGGGAACTTTGTCTCCGCGTCCGGCAGTGGAGTCCAATCCTTCGCAGTCGAGCCACCGGTATTCGATTGGATGATTCCGACCGGCACTTTGAGCACCTCGTGCAGCCTGCGGCCGAACTCATAGGCCACCTCGGAGAATGGCCGCCGCTTACTCCGTGAGCCATCACCGCTGGTCCGAACGGCCTCCGGAGTGCAGACAAGCCATCCTACGACTTCGTCGAGATCGCCCCTGCGCGGAGTTTTGCCATTAACGTGAAACAGCCGGATGTTCGGATAGTTTGCCTTTTCAATCGCTGCTCCGGGGACAGGTCGTCCCATGTTTGACTGACCCGAGCAGAGCCACACCTCACCGATCAGAATGTTCTGGAGCTCTATCGTGTTATTTCCCTGAACCTTCAGCGTGTGCGTCTTTCCATCTGTCTTCATTGCCGGGAGAGCCAATCGCCAGGCCCTGTCTTCTCGGGCGTGCGTGGTGACAGATTTTCCGTTCAAGGAAACAGTGACCTTTTCGCCAACGTCGGCCTTGCCCCAGATGTTTATCAAGAGCTCCTGCTGAATGACCATGTGGTCTGTAAAGATCTTGGGAAGCTGAACATCGGCCTGAGCGTACGTCTGAAGCAGCCACAGCTGTCCAAGGATTGAAATGAATCGCATGGTTTTGTCCGGTAGTATTTTGATTGAACGCACGACCAATGGATAGACTCACGGCATAACTTTTCTGCAGAGCCACTGTTTTTCAGCTTTCAATCAGGAGTTCGTAATGGAATCAAAGGAAATTCTCAAAATGAATCTCGCCGGCTGTCGGGGTATGACCCTCGACATCATCACTGATATGGCAGATGCACCCCTGACTTTTCCGACCGGCAATGGCGGTTCGCATCCGTTGTGGGTGCTCGGGCACATAACCTTCGGTGAAGCCAGGTTTTTTCATGAATGGATTGAAGGGGAAACGAATCCCCTTGCAGATTGGTGCGAGCTCTTTGGCCCTGGCACTGAGCCTTCGGACAACGCCGAAGATTATCCAGCTTTTGAGGAGATCCTGGCAAAATCAAACGCAGTCCACGAGCAGTTAATGGCCAAACTGGATTCTCTCAGCGAGGAGGATCTCGACCAGCCATCAAAAGCTCCGGAAGAGATGAGCCAAATGTTTGGCACGCTTCGCCAGATATTTCTCATGGCCGGCACGCACTGGATGATGCACCGGGGCAACGTCGCCGATTCGCGCCGCGCTGCAGGTAGACAGCCGCTTCGGAAGTGATTCTGTCTCCGAGTCGGAAGGTGAGAGCTCAAGCCATGGAACCCGGATTTGCGGGATACGAAGATTCAGAACGATACGTACTCACGCCACCCTCCATGCGCTGTAATCTCGTCCTTTCCCTCACATATCCACGCCTCACCGAGGACGCCCAGGACCTGGTCACCGTCTTTCAACCGGATGAGCCCGATACACAGGCCCGGTGGTTCTTTTCTCAACACGTCGATCAAAGCGTCGTTGGTTAGTTCCCATACTTCCACGGTGAGTGATGCTCCACCTGCAGTGACTTTCTGCATCGCGGGATAGTTGCCATCGATGCTCCACATTCGATAGGCCGGTGCTGTTTTGGTTTCGCGGAGAAATTCCGCACCTGCTTCAATGAGGTTGCCGTTGAGATCGAGGCCGCGCATCAGAGTGCCGTTTACCGCGAGTCTGATTTTCTGCATGAGTGATCGAGGGGTTTGGTGTTTACTCGGCCCGCTCCTGATTGTAGCGTTCTACCCTCCAGTACCGACGGAATAATTCCGCCTCCATCAAATGCCGTTATCCAACAGATGCGGCTATGCTGATCGCGTCGGGCAGATTCTTCAGGCCAACCGATACGAAGGCGAAAAGATAAATGCTTGATGGCTGCAACATACTTGTCGTTGATGATGAAGCGAACATGCGGGAGATGCTGCTGGATCTTCTGAAGGCACAGGGCGTTTCCGTATCCGCTGAGAGCGATCTGACAAACGCGAGGAATGCCATTGAAAGCGGCGCGCCGGATATCCTGCTCCTCGATCTGAAACTGCCGGACGGCAGCGGGCTC
>Ga0208129_1000670_pt1 | contig 14497 bp, 7 predicted proteins | sample ETNtaG_13_FD_185759 | JGI IMG/M metagenome (GOLD analysis project Ga0208129, IMG submission 185759) | Marine microbial and viral communities from oxygen minimum zone, Eastern Pacific Ocean - ETNP201306PF47B (SPAdes) (version 2) | ecosystem: Environmental > Aquatic > Marine > Oceanic ...
ACCAATAACTATGGTAAGCCAGTGAGTGCTGGGGTTTATTTATACCAGATACAAGCAGGAGAGTTTGTGCAGACGAAGAAGATGGTGCTGTTGAAATAACTCCCACCCAAAGGATTTAAGCAAGAGCCTCGCATTTTTCTGCAATAATCCTCACAGCGCAAGCGAAACAACAAAGATCTACACGGTACCTAATTTTGAATTGGCCAGCGGATATGTTAATAAAATCCCAAAAATGAATGCGGAGTAGCGTAGTGTGCCCATAGTGTGCCTAAATCGTGCACCAAAACGGCATATTGAATACATTAGACTACATTCGTATACACAATAAAAAAACCCCAGTCTCTCGTCAAGAAACTGGGGTTTTTCTTCTGTAGCGGGGACAGGATTTGAACCTGTGACCTCCGGGTTATGAGCCCGACGAGCTACCAGACTGCTCTACCCCGCGATCATTAATTCTTTATGTCAAAAATTGCTGGCAAAATTAGTAAGAAGAATCATTGTTTGCAATGGATCAATGTAGAATAATTTCAATTATTTTAATAATTTTAAATATCCAAAATAAATATTCATTTATCTAGCAAATTACACCCGTCCCGCCTCGCCGGGGATCACCCGCAGCCTCGTCACGTGTAACAGCATTCACACCACCAAAAAATAAATTCTGTTCGTCCCATTGGTGGATGTGGATATCCTCCGGCAGCTCACATTTTTTCGGAAAAGAAATATCCGGTTCACAGTGCAAAATGTTGCCTTCCAAATGAATTCTGGATGCGTTGATAGCATTTTCCAGATTCATACCTTTCTTAAGATTTAAAATCACTTGAATAATGGCCGAGCGGATGCGGTTGCTGCCGCCGCTGCCGATGACCAGTTCTGGGCCATTGCTGCCCATTATAACAGTCGGAGACATCATGGTTGGCAGGCGCTGCTGTCGTTTAAAATGATGAAAACCGGAAGGATTTAAGTCTTCTTCTCCGAGCATATTATTGAGCATGATTCCCAATTCCGGAATCAAGTATCCGCAGCCCTCACCGTTGGTGGTGGTAACACTGGCGGCGTTTCCGGCTTTGTCAATGATACTGACTTGGGTGGTCGCTCCGCGAGAAGGCGGATCTTTTACATCAATATTGAGTGACCGCAAGTCAAGGTATTGAGCCATGTAACTCTTGAAAGTATTTTCGTCCAGTATTTTTAAGATTTCATGATTGTTATCGGGATCAGTTGATGCAGCTCTCCTGGCAGCAGTGGTTAACTGCATAACATGAATAAGGTCTATCATTTCCTCGCCTAAAGCAGTTTGTGCTTTTTCCAATAACTGCAGTGCAAACGTGATCAATGTACCTCCTATGGATGGTGTTGGATTGATGTAAACAGTTTTACCGTTAAAAGTGGTTTTTAATGGAATTCTTTCTACCACTCTATAATCTGACAAAGATGTAGCTGTGAGTAAACCATTTGGAGCGAGTTTATCCAGGATTAATTTTGCACCATCACCTTTATAAAAGAAATCAGATCCTTGTATAATGAGTTCTTCCAAAAAATTTGAGAAGGCAGAGTTTGTAAAACAGTCACCTTCTTTAAGAATGTTTCCCTTTGGTGCGAATAATTTTTTACCACTGCCAGTATGGGTTAAGATCGGTTCTAAAATTTTGAATAAGTATCCTTGAGCACTATTAAGAATAACTCCCTTTCTTGCTATTTGGATCGCCGGTTCTAAAACTCTTTTTAGCGGAATTTTACCTAATCTATCATGAACCCTTAGTAATCCGGCTGTATTTCCCGGAACGGCTGCAGATCCCTGTCCGATATGGAATTCCTGTTGGCTGGGACCAAAATCAACCGACACACTGAAAAAATCCAGGACCTTATTCGGTTGCGGTGGGGGAGTGTCAACAAAAAAGTCAAATAATACAGGATCCTTGTCTACCGGGCAAGCCAGCAACGCGCCACCACCACCGGGGCCGGTGAGATTACATTCTGAAACCATGGATGTAAAAACAGCTCCAACAGCAGCATCAAAAGCATTGCCACCGCATTCGAGTATGTCTACCGCTGATTGGACGGTTGTTTTTTCACCGCCGGCTATGGATCCGTATTTCATTGTTTACGACAAGAATATTTAGGTAGATAATAAAGGATAATTATACACCTTAACAGATAAAATAGAAAATTTTAATAAAACCTGCTTTGTTTAAGGACTCCCTATTTTATAATAAAATTGAAATTAAATATCCAATGATAATCCTTTTTAACCTTCATTTAATTCGTGAAATTCCGCGGCTATTTTTAACCAATTTTGGCTGGTATCTAAAAGAAAATATGAGAAAAGAAAATTTCAGAAATATTGCAATTATCGCCCACGTTGATCATGGTAAAACAACCCTCGTTGACGGAATGCTAAAGCAAAGTGGAACATTTAAAGCACATCAGGAAGTGGAAGATCGTGTCATGGATTCCATGGATCTAGAAAAAGAACGGGGAATCACCATAACAGCCAAGAATACGGCAATTCAATATAATGATGTAAAAATCAACATTATGGATACACCCGGACATGCTGATTTCGGAGGGGAAGTAGAACGGAGTCTGAATTTGGTAGACGGCGCACTTCTGTTAGTGGATTCCAGTGAAGGTCCATTGCCTCAAACACGATTTGTGTTGAAAAAGGCATTTGAGAAAAATCTTCCCATTATTTTAGTCATCAACAAAATAGACCGAGCTGACGCTCGAATTGATGATGTGGTAAGCGAAGTATATGATTTATTTATTGATCTGGATGCAAATGATGAGCAGATCGAATTTCCTATTTTGTATACAAATGCAAAAGAAGGCGTTGCCTACAATGAGTTGGTGGATACGTCCGATGATCTGAAACCCCTCTTTGATATGATATTATCAAAGATCCCCGGTCCCGTAGCTGATGATGAACACACACCTCAATTCCTTGTCACCAATTTGGATTATGATTCCTATGTTGGACAAGTGGCCATTGGTCGTCTGAACAACGGAAAGCTAGAAATGAATAAGCAATATGCACTTTGCGGGAAAGATAAAATTGTTAACGGACAAAAATTTTCTGCACTCTATACATTTAAAGGCTTGAAACGAATCCAAGTTGACACACTTGAAGCCGGCGATATCATTGCAGTTGCAGGCATAGAAAACATCACAATTGGAGATACCATTTCATCAAATGAAGATCCAAACCCTTTGCCGAGAATCCAAATTGATGAACCTACCGTTTCTATGTTGTTTTATGTGAATAACAGTCCTTTTGCCGGAAAAGAAGGAACGTATCTAACTACTCGTCACATCAATGATCGTTTGCAAAAAGAAATATTGAGCAATGTTTCATTGCACGTATTACCCACAGAAAAAGTGGATGTTTTCGAAGTCCGAGGCAGAGGTGAATTGCAAATGGCGGTTTTGATTGAAACAATGCGCCGTGAAGGGTATGAGTTTATGGTATCCAAACCCCATGTCATTACTCATGAAGAAAATGGGAAAGTGATGGAACCCATGGAAAAATTGTACCTTGACATACCTGATGATAAAGTGGGCATCATAACTGAAAAATTATCAGGTCGAAAAGGGAAAATGACCAACCTGATTAATCACGGTCATGGCCGTGTTTCCATGGAATTTTCAATTCCATCCAGAGGGCTGATCGGTTTCCGGAGTCAATTTCTAACAGACACACAAGGTGCCGGAATTATGAACAAATTATTTGATGGCTTCGCTCCATGGTTTGGTAGAATTCCACAACGAAATACCGGTGCAATGATAGCAGACAGGAAGGGCAAGGTTACAACATACGCGTGTGTGGGTATGGCTGATCGAGGTGAATTATTTATTAATGTAGGAACGGAGGTCTATGATGGAATGGTCATCGGTGAGCGAAATAAATCAGATGATTTGGTTGTAAATATTACCCGGGAGAAAAAATTATCAAATATGCGTGCTTCCGGGTCAGATAATACTGTGACTCTCCGCCCGCCCAGACAACTATCTCTTGATCAAGCCATAGAATTTATTGCTGAAGATGAACTGGTGGAAGTGACGCCACTTTCTATGCGATTACGGAAAATGGAATTGGAACAGAATAAACGGTTATCCCAACGCAAAAAAGAAAAGTATGCTGATGCATAAAAAAATCATTCTATTTTTGTTTTTCTTTACCATTTGCAACGCGCAATACACTCTCATCCATGACGGTTTAGTCAGGGGATATACTGTTTCGTATCCGAACAGTGCCGCCGAACCTTGTCCTTTGATTATTAATATGCACGGCTATGGCAGCGATGCGTTGAATCAGCAGTCGTATTCTGAAATGGATGATTACGCACTTGACCAGAATATTGCCGTTGTGTATCCCATGGGCATTGACAGCGCTTGGAATGTGGGGACATTTTGGGATTTTTCAGATGCCGATGACATTGGTTTTATAAGTGTATTGATTGATTCTGTTGCTGAAGATTTTAATATTGACCTCGACCGCGTGTATGCCTGCGGCATGTCCAACGGTGGTTACATGGCGTATGAGCTGGCCTGTGAATTATCGGATAAAATTGCTGCCTTTGGTTCCGTAACAGGCAACTTTATGCTGAACGCTGACCAGGCTTGTGATAATAGCAGGGAAATCCCATTTATACATATTCATGGTACGTATGATTATGTTGTTCCTTATTCATATTCCTGGGACGGTTCCATGTATGTGGGGGAAGCAATTGAATATTGGCGGAATCATAATGATCTGGATTCAGTTTTAGTTGAGAGTATTCCCGATTTGGATCCCACGGATAATACAACAGTTGAAAAATTCACTTATTACAATAATTTTTCCACCACCCAGTTTGTTCATTTCAAAGTGAATGGCGGCGGACACCAGTGGTTCGGCTCATCAATTGGGGATTGGGTAATCCCCATTGTAGGATTTAATAACCATGATATTAATACCAATGAGGAATTGCTTGATTTTTTTCTGAATTACAGGTTATCGGACTTCTTATCAATAGATGAGGTTGCAGGTGAATTGCCGGCTGATTTTATTTTATACCAAAATTATCCCAACCCCTTCAACCCGACTACTACCATTAGTTATGAATTGCCGGAAAACAACTTTGTCAATATTACTATTTATGATTTGCTTGGCAGGGAAGTGAAGGTATTGGTGAGTGGTGAACTGGCGAGTGGTTATCATGATGTAATTTGGGATGGAACGAATGAACTTGGTCAGTCCGTTTCAGCTGGAGTATATCTTTATTCTGTAATAGCCGGCAATAAAGTGTATTCCGGAAAAATGGTTTTGATGAAATAAATGTGAAAAGTAAATAATGTATAATATTTAAAGAATAGTGGAAACATTTCTATGATGCGATTATTATTTTTTATTAGTATTGTTTTGATTTTTAACATCATAAAATACAAGCGATTAAACAAAATATCTTGAAACTGGGATGAAAATTAATAATTATACATTTATAATAGTAATAGCATGTTCGACTATATCTGCCCAAAGTTTAGGAGATTTGTCATTTGGAACGGATGAGTCTTTTGAAGTGATGACTTGGAATATAGAATGGTTCCCAAAAAATGGGCAAACGACTGTTGATTCTGTATCAACAATCATTCAGTCTTTAGATATAGATTTGTATTCGTTCCAAGAAATAAGTGATACAAATTTGTTTAAACAAATGATTGATGATATAGATGGATATGATTACTATTTTCAGTCAGATTGGTTCGGTGGTTTGGCTTATGTTTATAAAACTAGTGTTATTGAAATTAACACTATTTATGAAATTTATATTGAAGAGCCCTATTGGCGTCCGTTTCCTCGTTCACCGATGGTAATGGAGATGACTTATCAGGATCAGAATTATTATATTATCAATAATCATTTCAAATGTTGTGGTGATGGTGAAATGAATCTCTCTGATCCTTGGGATGAAGAAACAAGACGGTTTGATGCCAGCAATTTCTTAAAAGAGTATATCGATTTATATTTACCTAATGAAAATGTAATCGTATTAGGTGATCTTAACGATATTTTAACAGATGTGACAGCCAATAATGTTTTTCAAGTAATTATTGATGACAACTCTAATTTTCTTTTTGCGGATTCTGAAATTGCTAATGGACCAAGCTCCGGATGGTCTTACCCGAATTGGCCTTCTCATATTGATCATATATTAATTACAAATGAACTACTGGATGATTTTGAAAATAACAGTTCAATTATCCAAACGATAGCAATCGATGATTTTATGGAGGGTGGATATAACGCATACGATGAAAATATTTCGGATCATCTTCCAGTAGCTCTAAAACTGATGGATGACTTGGATTTAGATGATGGTCCAGCCGTATCCCAAAATTATCATTTAGCCAATTATCCTAATCCATTTAATCCAATGACGACGATTTCGTATAATATTTCTAAAAAAGGTCATGTTGACATATCGGTTTACAATTTATCAGGTCAGTTAATTGACCATTTAGTTGATAAAGAAATGTCTCCCGGTTCCTATACAGTAACATTGTATACGGAAAATTTAAGTTCGGGGTTGTATTTTTATACTTTAGCGACTGATAACAAAACGGTAACGAAAAAAATGTTGTTGTTAAAGTAAATAGGATAATATTGATAATTATTAATAATAGATTTAATAGAAAATTAATATTTCTACTCCTTTATGTTGTTACCATTGCGTGTTTATTTAGTGCTGATAGTGATTTAGGTGAACAAATGGAATTTTGGGAAGACCCTACTGTCATATCTGAAAATAAAGAAGAAGGTCATGCAACATTAATTCCTTATGATAATCTTGGCGAAGCCATTGCTGGTAAAATGGATGATTCGCCAAATTATTTCAGTTTGAATGGTAAGTGGAAATTCAAATGGGTACCCAACCCGAATGAACGACCGGTCTCATTTTATAAAATAGATTTTAATGATAATAATTGGGATAATATAACTGTCCCGAATTCTTGGCAATTGCAAGGCTACGGTCAGCCTATTTATACAAATATAAAACATCCGTTCCCAAACCCAGATCCACCCAAACCGCCAAAAGACAATAATCCTGTTGGTTCATTCCGACGAACATTCAACATACCAGACGGTTGGAATGATGGTCAAATTATTATTCATTTCGACGGCGTAAAATCTGCGTTCTTTCTTTGGGTGAACGGTGAAAAAGTTGGATATAGTCAAGGCAGTATGACCCCAGCTGAATTCAATATTACTTCTTTTTTACAAGATGGAGAAAATACATTAGCTGTTCAGGTGTTTCGCTGGTCAGATGCCGCCTATATAGAAGATCAGGATTTTTGGCGTTTGAGTGGTATTTACAGGGATGTATATCTCATGCATGTCCCTGATGTGCATATCCGTCATTTTAAAGCAATCGGTAATCTCACTGACGATTATTCAAATGGAGAATTATTCGTTACTACACATTTGGAAAATAATTCATCCTCAACAAAACAGGTCAGTTTATCAGCAAAACTATTTGATTCAGCCAACAATAAAATTGCAGATGTAAAACCCCTTGTTTTATCATTGGATGCAAATGTGGAATTGGAAGTACCCTTAACAATGAGCGTTAAAAAAGTAAACGCTTGGTCAGCAGAATTACCATATTTATACACATTGGTGCTCTCCATCCAACATCTGCAAAATGGAAAAACAGAATTTATCTCCTGCAAAACCGGGTTTAGGTCTGTTGAATTAGTGAATGGGCAAATGCTCGTGAACGGTAAACCAATTATTCTAAAAGGAGTAAATCGTCATGAACATGATCCGGTAACTGGTCGAACCATCTCTGAAGAATTAATGATAAAAGATATAAAGTTGATGAAACAATTCAATATCAATGCTGTGAGAACTTCTCATTATCCTAACGATCCTAGGTGGTATGAATTATGTGATGAATACGGTTTATACCTTTATGATGAAGCAAACCTTGAGTCACATGAATACTGGTCTAAATTCACTCTAGATCCGAAATGGGAAAAAGCATTTCTGGATCGTGCACAACGTATGGTTTTACGGGATGTAAATCACCCATCAATCATTGTATGGTCTTTAGGAAATGAAGCAGGCTATGGACCTAACCATGTTGTTATGGCTGACTGGATTCATGACTACGATCCATCACGATTGATCCATTACGAGGCAAAAGACAATCGTTTTCTAACGTGGTTACTACCAAATCATTTTGATATTATTGCCAATATGTATGCTTCCGTGGAATCCATGATCCAACTGCACGATGACAATCCAGAAAGACCGGTAATTCTGTGTGAATATTCCCACGCTATGGGAAATAGTAACGGAAATATTTTTAAATATTGGGAAGCAATTTATCAGTATCCAAGACTCCAAGGCGCTTTTATTTGGGATTGGGTGGATCAGGGATTGTTGCGTAAAGATGAGAATGGCAGTTACTTCGTTTATGGTGGAGATTTTGGTGAAGAGCTTCACGATGGTAATTTTTGTATTAACGGTGTGGTATCACCGGATCGTCAGCCTCATCCCGGTTTATATGAAGTAAAACATCATTTACAAAATATAAAAGTGAATCAAATCAACGGTTCTCAAAACAAATATTTGATTGAAAACAGGTATTTTTTCAGAGATCTTGATCATGTGGAAGGAAAGTGGAGATTCCTTGAGAATGGATATGAAATTTCCACTGGAAAAATCGATTTAGATAAAATAGATCCTTCTGAAAAACGCCGTGTAGATTTACCGAATATGCATAAAGAATTTATTATGCAGCCCGATAAGGAATACGTTGTTGATTTTATTTTCAAACTCAATCGGAATGAATCTTGGGCAAAAAAAGGTCATATACTGGCTATGGATCAATTTGTACTACAGTCTTCTAATCAAATTCAAAATGAAGGAGTAGTTGATGACTTGTCTGCAATAAATGTTCAAGAAACCGATGATACTTTGGTGGTCACCACTTCAGGAAAAAAGTTTAAATTTGATTTGAAAAAGGGTGAGTTAAGTCAGGTTAGCCTAGATGAACAGGACATATTGGAATCACCACTGACCTTCAATATTTGGCGGGCACCAACAGATAATGACGAAGGTGGAGGTTGGCGCAGCTTTGCTTCAAGATGGAAAAGAGCTGGATTTGATGATTTAAAACGTATAGTATTATCTGTGAATGTTGATGAATTATCGCAAAATAAAGTGAGTATTAGTGTACACGAAAAGCAAAAAAGCAAAAAAGGGAATATTGATGTAAAGTTAAACTATACGATAATTGGTAATGGAGATCTGTTTGTGAAAATGCAAACGAATATACACGCATTTTTTTCAGTTTTACCGAAATTGGGAATGACTTTTCAAATGCAGGAAGATTTTTCGCAATTGAAATGGTATGGTCGTGGACCCCACGAATCGTATATAGATCGAAAACATGGTGCCATGCTGGGGATTTATTCGGGAACAGTGAAAGATCAGTATTTTCCTTATGTTCGTCCACAGGAGAATGGAAATAAATCCGATGTTCGCTGGGCCAGCTTAACCAACGATGATGGTGCAGGTGTTATCATCTATGGTATGCCTGAATTTAATTTAAGTACCCATCATTACTCATTGCAGAATATCACGGAAGCGACTCATACGTATATGGTGGATCAAGATGGACCGGTAACTGTGAATGTAGATCATAAAGTAATGGGTCTTGGGGGTGATGATAGTTGGAATCCACGAACACATGATGAATTTTTAATACACCCAGATCACTATGTATATTCATTCTTATTACGATATAGTAATAACGTTGAAAACGACCTATCTTTGACTAACCCTAATAAATAATATGAACACAATCTCTATTTTAACATTTATCGTGGCCACAAGCGCTGTAGCAATTTTCACCTACCGCATTGTGCATCGGATGAAAAAGTCCGATAATGCTACTGAAGAATATTTCACAGGCGGAAGAGCATTAGCCTGGCCTGTGGTGGCTGGTTCACTTTTATTGACTAACTTATCTACAGAACAATTGGTGGGCTTGAACGGTGCTGTTTTTGGGGACAAAGCGTTAGTGGGTATCGCCTGGGAAGCATTAGCCGCTTTTGCCATGATCGCCACAGCATTGGTTTTCCTTCCTAGGTATTTAGCCAGCGGATTTACCACCACCCCTGCGTTTCTAGAAAAGCGTTTTGATAAAACAACCCGTTCCATGGTTTCAGGTCTTTTCCTGTTTGGATATGTGACTGTACTGCTTCCCGTAGTTCTTTATACCGGTTCTTTGGCTTTGATCGGTATGTTTGATTTAAATCTGCCCCTTTGGTTTGTGGTGGCAACGATTGGTATCCTTGGGAGCTCCTATGCCATTTTTGGTGGTCTGAAATCGGTTGCTGTCAGTGATACATTAAATGGTGTTGGTTTATTAATTGGCGGACTTGCCATTCCTTTTCTGGCACTGATCGCTTTGGGAGAAGGATCATTCTTTTCAGGATTGGCAGCATTAATAAATGATAATCCAGAATATTTGACAGCCCTAACTCAAACCAATGTAGATAATAAAGTTGTTTCGGTCCCATGGCCTACATTGTTAACAGGAATGATGTTTATTCAGGTGTTTTACTGGTCCACCAATCAAGTGATTGTTCAGCGGGCTATGGCAGCCAAAAGTCTGGCCGAAGGACAAAAGGGTGTACTTTTTGCATCAGCAATGAAATTGGTCGGGCCGTTGATGTTGTGTCTTCCTGGTATTATCGCATTACACATGACAGATCTCACCATCGATAAACAGGATCAGGTCTACGGGGCGATTGTCCGTCATGTATTGCCGGATTGGTCATTAGGTTTATTTGCAGCTGTTTTAATGGGTTCAATCTTGAGTTCCTTTAATAGTGCATTGAATAGTGCATCAACTCTCTTTTCACTGCAATTCTACCATGGGTATATCAATAAGAATGCAACTGGAAAGCAGATCGTTTCAGTAGGAAAGAAGTTTGGGATTGGCCTTGCTATTGCATCCATTTGTATAGCGCCTTTATTAGCACAGATGGAATCGATTTTTGAATATTTACAGAAGGTGAACGGATTGTACAGTGTACCAATTATTGGTATTTTTCTTCTGGGGATTACCACAAAATATGTTCCGGCACTGGCAGCCAAAATAGGAATGGTAGTCGGGATGGCAGCTTATGCCTTTTTCACATTTATAAACATTAAAGATGTACCAACTTTCTTTGCCAATGGTGATGGAGACCTGCACTGGCTCCACGGCTATTTTATCAGTTTCATTGCATCTATTATGGTGATGCTGATCATTGGCTATTTCAAACCCAAAACCACTGAAGAAATCGCTATCAGTGATGAAAGAGATCCGGCGCCGGTGAATATGACTCCCTGGCCACAAGCAAAAAATGTATCCGTTGCGATCATGGGAATAACAATTGTGATCTATTTGGTTTTAACGATCATTTCCAATTAATGCAACCTAAACACTATTTATTACGATTACTTTTATTTATAGGGATAATCCTTGCTCAAAAGTCCGGACGTGATTTTCCTCAATACCAAAATATTCAGAAAACACTGCAACAGGGTTGGAATACGTGGAATACCCGATCTGTTCTGCAACAGGTTTTATTACCACAGGGGTTTGCCATCAATATTGCTTTTAAGCAGCATTATTACTTGGAAGAACAATATCTCAAAGAAGCACTCATTGGCCGCAGGGGAGATGATGCAGAACAGATTCGCCCGGGACCCCATACCTATGACGGCAGTTTAACCCAATTAGATATTCAATGGGAAGAATTGGATGCACGAATCAGGTCAGCGCACATTGATAGTGAACTAGTGATATTGATTGAACCCAATGAGCTTCCCAAGAATCAGATCAAAGTGATCATTGAATCTGGAATATTATGGAATCGTAAAGGAACCTTGCATCGAAACTCGGATCACCTATTAGGACGAACAAATGGTGTGTTGACACGAGTATACACTACAGGAACATTGGTGGATGATGATCCGTATTTGGATATCAATACTCCATATATGTCCGTCTGGTTGGATGGGCCCATTGGTATTTCAACCGGAAAACCAAGAACGATTGATGAGATTATTGATGCTATTCACATCCAGGAACAGAACCTGAAAGATGATGCAGATGAGTACGGTGAATTATCCGATGTTTTTATTGCCGTACAGGCGGGAATTGCATGGAACCTGATCTATGAACCAAAACATGACCGAGTCGTGTCAACAGTGGGTCGTTTATGGAATGAGGAATATGGTGGGTATTGCCTTTTTGGATGGGACAATTTTTTTCTTGCATACATGACTGGACTTTCCAGTCGGGATCTGGCTTACGCCAACGCGATCGAACATCTCCATGGAAAAACAGAGAACGGATTCATTCCTAATGATAATCGCGGTAACGGGAGTAAATCATTTGACCGTTCTCAACCGCCAGTTGGCGGAATTATGGTGAAAGAGATCTACAAGCGATATCCGGAACAATGGTTTCTAGAAGCAACCTTTGATGATTTGCTGGAGTGGAACCGCTGGTGGCCCAATGCACGGATGAATGGAAGACTTTTGAGCTACGGATCATCTCCAGCAAATAATCCATTCAACGAACCAGTCTTTGAAACGAAAACTGCAGCTGGATATGAATCTGGTATGGATGATTCACCAATGTATGTGGGTGTTCCCTTCAACAAGAATAAGCATACAATGGAGTTGCAGGATGTGGGCCTTACCAGTCTCTATATCGCTGATTGTCAAGCTTTGGCGGAAATGGCAGGCATCATTGACCGCAATGATGAAAAAATGGAACTATTGAAGCGTGCGGAAGAATTCTCGTATGCGATGGAAAAAGTGTGGGATAATAATTTTGGTGCATATCTTAATTATCGCACTGACGTCGATTCGCTTTCTAAACGGGTTTCACCCACGATGTTTTATCCACTGTTGGCAGAACTGGGTTACAAAGATCGAGCAGGCCTTATTGTAAAACACTTTTATGATCCCAAAGAATTTTATGGGGATTGGATGCTGCCGTCTACGACACGAAACGATCCATTATTTCCGAAACAACGTTATTGGAAAGGCGCTATTTGGCCGCCCCTCAATTTTCTCACCTATTTAAGCCTGCGACAGGCCGGTTTTTACAGTGCGGCTTCAGAATTATCAGGTAAGTCTTTAAAACTCATTATGATAGAATGGAATCGTAAAGGCTACGTCAGCGAAAATTATTCATCCATCACCGGGACGGGAGATGATAAGCGTCTTTCTTCTGATAGGTTTCATTCTTGGGGAGCGTTATTTGGTATCATGTCTTTCATGGAAAATGGCTATTTGGAACGATTTGAAAAACAGATCAAATAAGTGAATACATCAAGTCTTGAAAAATTACATTATTAATTATTAGGAGATAATTATGTCCAAAGAAATTAATAGACGAACTTTTATTAAAACAGCTGCAATAGCTGGAGCGTCTGTCTCCTTGATGCCAACATCCTTATTTGCTTTACGTGCGCAGCAACGGGTTAAAATGGGTTTTATTGGAACCGGAATGCGGGGTCAATGGATGCTCTGGCTCGCATGTAAGTACCCGGAAGTGGACATTCCTGCCATTTGTGATATTGATGATGGTATGATTGATTCAGCCTTGAAGATCTTAAAAGATGCGGGTAAACCGGAACCAAGGGTGTACAAAAGGGGCGATGAAGATTTCCGAAACATGGTAGCCAATGAAGACCTGGACGGTTTGTATATCGCCACACCATGGGAATGGCACCACCCCATGGCCATCGCCGCCATGAAGAACGGAATCAATGTTGGGACTGAAGTACCAGCTGCTTTAACCGTCCGTGATTGCTGGGATTTAGTAAATACATCTGAAAAGACAGGCATGAATTGCATGATAATGGAAAATGTCTGCTACCGCAGGGATGTTATGGCAGTATTGAATATGGTGCGGCAGGGCTTATTTGGAGAGCTGCTTCACTGCCAGGGCGGATACCAGCACGACCTGCGCCATGTGAAATTCAATGACGGAAAAAATCCTTACGGTGGTGGTGTGGAATTTGGTGAAAAAGGATATTCAGAAGCCAAGTGGCGCACCCAGCATTCTGTGGAACGAAATGGTGATCTTTATCCCACTCACGGATTGGGTCCTGTCAGTACAATGCTGGACATTAATCGCGGAAACCGTATGGTTCATCTTACATCCACGGCTACGCAATCTCGCGGACTTCATAATTATATTGTGGATAATGGCGGGCCGGACCATCCCAACGCCAATGTAGAATTCAAACTGGGTGACGTTGTGACCACCGTGATCAAATGTGACAACGGACAAAGCATCATGTTAAGTCATGACACAAATAACCCAAGGCCTTATTCATTGAATTTCAGGGTTCAAGGCACAAAGGGAATTTGGATGGTGGACAATAATTCTATTTATATTGAAGGGATGAGCCCTGAAGCACACAAGTGGGAACC
>Ga0208129_1000673_pt1 | contig 14456 bp, 11 predicted proteins | sample ETNtaG_13_FD_185759 | JGI IMG/M metagenome (GOLD analysis project Ga0208129, IMG submission 185759) | Marine microbial and viral communities from oxygen minimum zone, Eastern Pacific Ocean - ETNP201306PF47B (SPAdes) (version 2) | ecosystem: Environmental > Aquatic > Marine > Oceanic ...
AAGGTCGTTGGAGCAGTGCGCAAGGTCGTTGGAGCAGTGCGCAAGGTCGTTGGAGCAGTGCGCAAGGTCGTTGGAGCGGTGCGCAAGGTCGTTGGAGTGGTGCGCAAGGTCGTGCGAGCGGTGCGCAAGGTCGTGCGAACGGTGCGCAAGGTCGTGTGAGCGGTGCTCAAAGTCGTATGAGCGGTGCTCAAGGTCGTTTGTTTTCCGGAAACTACTCCCGTTTTGGTGCCGATCGGAGTAGCGGTGGGTTATTTTTTCTTTTTACCCCACGGCCATGGCTTGGCCAACGAGGCGACGGCCCAGCTTTCCCATCGGTCTGCCATTCGCTTAAGGCGTTTGGGTTGTTTCTCGGCGAGGTTGTTCAACTCGGTGCGGTCGGCCTTGATATCGTACAACTCCCATGGGCTGGTCGCGCCCTTGGCGACGAGTTTCCATTTGCCGTCGCGCATGGCGCGGTTGCCTTCGTGCTCCCAGTAGATCGGTTTTTTTCGGCCGATCTTTTTGCCGTTGAACGCAGGGGCGAGCGATGTGCCCTGCATCGGGACGATTGCCGTGTCGCCGACTTTCTCCGGATACGTCGCCTGGCCAAGATCAACGCAGGTGGCCATGAGGTCGATGAGATGGCCGGGCTGGTTCTCGAGTTTGCCGTGTCGTTTTTTGCCGATGCCGCCTGGCCAATGGGCGATGAGAGGTGAGCTGATGCCGCCCTCGTGCACCCAGTGCTTGTACTCGCGGAACGGGGTGTTGCTGGCGTTGGCCCAGGCGAGGCCGTATCCGTGGTAGGTATCCGGACCGCCGGCCATTACCTCGGTGCCCTGTTTCAACACGCGGCCATCCCGCGTGCGCCTGGGGATCATGTCGGGTTGCAATTCCCCCTTGGTCATCGGCTTGAGTTGCTCCGGATCCTTGTCCTTGTACTGAATGCCCTCGCGGCGGCCCATACCCTCGGCGCAGCCGCCGTTGTCGGCCAGGAACAGGATCAGCGTGTTGTCGTATTGGCCGGTTTCCTTCAACGCGGTGACGACGTTGCCCATGCCCTGGTCGAGGCGGTCGACCATTGCGGCGTAAACTTCCATCAACCGCAGTTCCCAATCGCTGTTTTTGGCATCCGCCCACTTGGGCGCCCTGCCGTCGCGCGGGGTTATTTTCCACTTGGGATCGATGAGGCCCATCTTGAGTTGTCGCTCGTACCGCGCCCGGCGCATGGCGTCCCAGCCGGCGTCGTACTTGCCCTTGTACTTGGCGATGTCCTCCGGCAGCGCGTGCATCGGCCAGTGTGGCGCGGTGTAGGCGACATAAATGAAAAACGGCTCGTCGCCCTTATGCTCGCGGATGTAGCGGGCGGCGTGGTCGCTGATGGCGTCGGTGTAGTAGTAGGTGCCCTTGGGTTGATAGCCTTCGTCGGTCAGCGGCGAGACCTGCGTGTTCTCGCGCGTGAGCGAGTTCGGGTCAAAAAAACTACCGGCGCCGTGGATGGTGCCGTAGAAGCGATCGAACCCGCGTTGCCGAGGCCAGTTGTTCCTCGGGCCGCCGGGCTGGATCTTGGGGGTGACGTGCCACTTTCCGGCCATGTAGGTAGCGTAGCCGGCGGTCTTCAGCACCTCGGCGATGGTGCGGACGTTTTGATTCAGATCGCCCTGGTAGCCCGGCAGATTGCGGGGGTTCATCATGTGGCCAACGCCGGCCTGGTGCGCGTAGGTTCCGGACAGCAAGGTGGCGCGGGTGGGGCAGCAGCGGCCGGTGTTGTAAAACTGGGTAAATCGCACGCCGCCCTCGGCGAGCCGGTTGAGGTTGGGCGTGTTGATCTCGCCGCCGTAGCAGCCGATATCGCTCCAGCCCATGTCGTCGGCCATGGCGATGATGATGTTGGGCCGCTTGGCCGCGAATGCCGTGGCAGCCAAGGCCAAGCCAAGAAGGCAGGCTGAGTACCGGCGAATCAATGTGGAAACAGTTTGCTTTGTCATGTTGCTTGTTGGACGGCGCGAACTGTACCGGACACACTCCCCACTGTCTAGCCGCGGACGGCCAAGCGCTCAGCTATCCAGTGCTCCAGTCGATGTCGACGCTGAGCCGTTTGCCGAAGCGGTTGTTGTAAAATACACTGCCGTTTTGTGCGCCGTACTCGTGAACCAACTTGGTGATCTTCACATCGTAGCAGCAGTACTCGGCGATCTCCATCAGCTTACCCTGCTTGAACCACTTCAGCGCCTGCAGGCCGTCGGCGGTTTTCTCCGCGCCAAACGTGGCGTTGGCGATCGAGTCGAGCTTGAGCCGGTGCGAGAGCTTTTCCTGCAGATCCACCATCATGTCGAGCGATGGTAGTTGGCGCAGGTCGAGCGTAGTGTATCCGTGCAGCACCTCGTAGTCGAACCGGATGTGATTGAAGCCGACGACGAGGTCGGCGCGCTGCAGTTCCTCGATCAGGCCGTCCACCTCCGACTCCGCGTAGATCGAGTATCCACCGTTGCCGGTACTGTACGTGACACCGACGCTCATGCCCATCCGGTCGATGTGCTTCCAGCCACCGACATCATCGGCGGAACGCATGGTCTCGAGGTCGAAGTAAACGATGTTTCTCACGGTAGCACTCGCTTGGCCAAGCGTAGCGCAACGCCCGCCCGGTGGAAACAAAACTCGACGGCGAGCGGGTGGAGGCGTTCACTTGCCCTTGAGATGGGTGATGAACTGAAACCAGATGGCGCGGCGTTGCATGAGTCGTCGCTGCGGTTGGCGGATACGGACAGTGTGTTTCCGCTGCACTGGAAGAGTGGTTCGCTGAAGTACGCCGATTTCAAGCTGATGACCGAGGGCGGCACGGCCAAGCTGTTCACCTGCCGCGACGTCAATCTTCATCGCGAGGTGGTCTACAAGACGTTGCACCCGGAGATGCGTCAATCAGAGATAGAGACGCAGCGGTTCCTGCGCGAGGCGCGTGTGACGGCCAAGCTGCAGCATCCCGGCACAGTGCCGGTTTATGAACTGGGGCGTGACCGCAACGGTGACCTGTTTTTTACCATGAAGCATGTGCGCGGCCGCAATCTGCGGGACATCCTGCTTGGCTTGCGCGACGGCAACGAACGGCTGGAACAGTTGTTCTCTTTGGCGGCCTTGGTGGACGCGCTGATTCAGGTTTGCCAGACGGTGGCCCACGCGCACGACCGCGGCGTGATTCATCGCGATCTCAAGCCGGCGAACATTCTCGTGGGCGCCTTCGGTGAGGTGATCGTTCTCGACTGGGGCCTGGCCAAGGTCTGGGGCGAGCCGGATGTCGCGAGGGAGGCGTTCCCCGCCGGGGCAAGTCCGACATTGACGCCGGCTGGTCGGCGCTACGGCACGCCGCTTTACATGGCGCCGGAGCTGGCACGGGGCGATGCGCAGATCGATGGGCGGGCGGATGTGTTCAGCTTGGGCAACATTTTGTTCGAGATGCTCACGCTTCATCAATTGCTCTCCGGCGAGACAGCGCAGGAGGTCGCCGACAACCTGCTCAACCAACCGCTGCCCAAGCCAAGCGAAGCCTTGCCCGATCACGATATTCCACCCGCGCTCGAGTCGATTTGCTGCAAGGCGCTCGAGAAGGAAAAGCGCGTCCGTTTTTCTTCCGTGCAGGGGATGCTGGAGGCGTTGAGGGATTACCGGCTCTCCGGCGCCGCGGCGTAGCGCCTGGCCAGGGCCGCCGCCGTGCCGAGGAACGCGAGGTTGAATCCGCCCAGGGTGAGAATGATCGTCTGCTGCGACGGCGGCGCGGCGGTGTTTGCGAGCCAAGCCAGAGTCAGACCGTAGGCGAACGCGATCCCGACCAGCCAAGGCACCGCGCAGTACCGTTCCTTGGCCAGCAGTGCCGCCACGAAAACATTGCCCAATGCCAGCGGCAGCATGCTCCAGATGAAGTACGGGATCAGCGGCGTGATCTCGGTGACGATTTTTTTCTTCGCGGCCAAGGTGGGGAAGTGGTCGATGATGCCCGGGAGCAGCCAGGCGGCGAGCGTACACCCAATGCCGGCCAACGCACCGAGGAGGGCGGTGCCGAGGAACGCCTGGCCAAGCACACCGGACTTTGTTCCGGCGGCTTCGCGTACCAGTTTGGGGAACATCACCGCGGCCAGTGGCGCGGTAAAAATAACCAGGCCGCGCCCGATCATTCCGGCAAAGCCGTAGGGACCGGAGTCGGCTCCGGGCAGGATGGCCCGTGCCGCGATCATGTCCGCGCTCAACATGAACTGCCCCGCGCCTAGGCCCAGCGTGAGCGGCACGATTCGCTTCAGCCAGGCCCCGACATCAAAGCTGCCCTGGCTGGCGCCCGATTGGCCCAGCCAAGTTTGTCGGCCGTGCCAACCGGCGAGCAGACAGGCCGTGGTGAGGCCGATGAGCACGCCGGTCGTCGCTCCCGCCGCCTGGCCGCCGAGCAGCGCGACGATGATGCCGACGGTAACGAAGCGCCCCACGCCGTTGGCAATCGCCGCGCCGCCGAGCCACGCGAAGTTTTGCCGACCCTGCAGGATGCCGAGCAGCACCGGAAGCCAAAGCTGCGGCAGGCCCAGCAGCACGGTCACGCATAGCGCCGCCGGATTTGCAATTTTCAGCGACTCGAGGATGGGCCCGTGAAAAACGGCTGCGACCAGCGCGATCGCCACCCAGACGCACAGGCAGAGGTGGAGCATCTTGCGGGTGGACTTGGCCAGGTCATATAGCTGCTGCGGGCTGGTGGCAGCGGCGGTTTGCTGCGCGAACACCGTTTGCAGGCCGAGCGCGGGAATCATCATGAGGTTGAGAATCTGCAGCAGCGTGACGAACAGTCCGTACTCCTCACGGCTCATCCAGCCGCCGAAAATATGCACCGCAAACATCAGCAATCCACTGGCAAAGGTGGCAATCACCATCCAGCTTCCCTGCCGGTAAAAGGCGTTTTTTGGGTCGGATGCGCTCATGGGACTACGGCTTCGAGCCGGTCAACGGCCCGGGCACAGATCACCGGCCAATCCAGCTCGGCGGCGACGCGCCCGGCCAAGCGCTCCGACTCGGCCCGCGGTGGCGGATTGTCGAGCAGATCGAGGACATCGTTCGCAAACCGCGCTCCGTCGAACGCCGAAAAACGCACCGACGGCTCGCCGTCAAAATACGCCTTTACGCCGGCCAGCGGCGTGCTCACCACCGGCAGGCCAAGTGCGGCGTACTCGACCAGCTTGGCAATGAAGGCGCAATGTGCGCCGCTTGATGGCTCGTACGGGATGATGCCGACACTCGCCTGGCCAAGCCGCTTGGCTACTTCGCCGTACGGCACGAAGCCGGTGCACTCGAGCCTGGCCGACGGCACTGCGTCGAGGATGCGCTTGGCTAGTTTTTTCAGCGCATCCGTTTTGGTGCCGATGAAGAGAAACTGCGTCTCCGGCTTGGCCAGGGCGATATCGGTGATGGCGCGAACGGCGATCGGCCCGAGGTGATGCGTGTCGAACGACCCGTGCATGGCGACGGTCAGCGGTGAGCGGTCAGCGGTGAGCAGATTGAACAGGTTGGCGTCGTAGCCGTAGTGGATGGTTTGCAGCTGGTCGTTGGCATAGCCGGTCTCGGCGAAGCGGCGGGCGAGTTCGTCGGAGACGGTGAGCACGGCGTCGGCGTCGTGGCGCTTGGGCAGCGAAAGCTCGTACGCCATCAGGCGGCGCAGCAAGAAGCGTGGCATCGTCCAATCGGGCCACGACTCCATGAAGCCAGTGAGGAAATCGAGGAAGTTCATCACCAAAGGCACACCCAGATCGGCCTTGAGCTTGCCGGCGGCGGCGGCGCTGATGGCGTGCTGCGACAGGAGGGCGTCAAACGAAATGTCGCGCGCGGTGCGGCGGACGAGGCGGCACAGCGCGCCGGGGTAGGCGAGGTACTTGATCGAGCGCCACCGGGTGTGGCGGCCCATCTTCCAGCCGGTGAAGGGATGTACGGTGACGCCGAAACGCGCCGCCACGGTGTCGCGCTCGGGGAAATCCGGGCAGAACAGGTGCACCTCGTGGCCGCGCCGGGTGAGTTCGTTGACGAGATAGTTGCCCTCGGCCGAGCCGCCGCCGGAAGGCGGGTAAAACGGTTCGTGCGTGAGCAGGGCCAATCTCATCGCGCTGGAGTGTGCCGCGAAATCACGGCAGCGACAAAAGGAATCGCGTCAGCAACTTGGTGCCGTGCTCGAGTTGCTCGAGGGCGATCCACTCGTTGGCCGTGTGCGCTTGGGCGATGTCGCCCGGCCCCCAGACGACTGTCGGGATGCCGGCGGCGTCGAGGTTGGCGGCGTCACAGTAATAATCGACCCCGAGCGGTTTTTTCTGCCGAGCCGCCCGCATGAAGTCGCGCACCCACGGCAGGCTGGGGTCGGTCTCGAGCGCCGGGCAAGCGAAGCCCTTCACGTCGATGAGCCTGGCCTTGAGGCCGCGCTTGGCCAGTACACCGAGCAGTTCGCGGCGGATGCCGGCGAATGTTTCACCGGGGAGGGTGCGGCGGTCGAGATCGGCCTCGCAATGGTCGGGGACGATGTTCGGCTGAGCGCCGCCGCGGATGGTGCCGGTGTTGATCGTGGCTTGGCCAAGCAGCGGGTGGCGGCGTTGGCGCAACAGGGTGGCGTAGTCGGTCTCGATGGCGTCGATGCACCGGGCGAGCGCGTGGACGGCGTTGCGGCCCAGTTCGGGTCGCGCGCCGTGGGCGGCCTTGCCAGTGGCGGTGAGCCGGAGCCAGAGATCGCCCTTGTGCGCTGTGACGACCTTGCAGCGAGTCGGCTCGCCGACGATTGCGAGGTCGGCCTTCATTCGTCGCTTGGCCAGGGCACGCGAGCCGGTTTGGTTGCATTCCTCGTCCATCAGGCCGGCGAAGACGATCTCGGTGTTGCTGGGACGCATTTTGCGGCTGGCCACGGTTTCCAGTGCGCGGAACATCGCGGCGATGCTGCCCTTGGTGTCGCACGCACCTCGGCCGTGCAATCGGCTGCCTGTTTTGGTCGGACGGTAAAGTCTCGGGTCGTCGCCACCGACGGTATCGAGGTGCGGCGCGAGGACGATACGGTGACGCGCTTGGCCAAGCGGCGGGAGGCGAACGATCAGGTTTTTACTCCCTGGCGTGACCGGCTGCCGCTCGACAATGAGCTTGGCCTTGCCGGCGCGCTTGGCCAGGTAGTCGGCGACCTTGGCCTCGCCGGCGCGCGGGTCGCCCGGCGGGAGAAAGGCGGCGTTGACGCTGGGTAGCGCGATCAGGTTGCGCAGGAGTTGGGCGGTTTGGCTCACGGCGTTTGTTCTACCGTGAGCCGGCGTGCCGGGCAATCTTGCGCTTGCCTCCGCAGCACGAGGCGTAGCATGGCTTCCACGCCTCCGGCGCAAAACGGGACGTGCCGCTTTCGCAGAGTTCGTCTGGTTTTCTTCTTTTTCTTTCAACGGGGCATCGCTGCCGGTAGATTGCCGCGCATGATCTCCTCTTTTTTGAACGGGTTGAAACGGGGTGGGGTGGGCTTGGCTTTGGCACTTGGTTATGGCGCATCGGCCTCGGCCAAGGAGCCGCTGAACTTCGTGATTATTTTCACCGATGACCAGGGGTACGGTGACATGTCGTGCAACGGGCATCCGACCATCCACACGCCGAACCTCGATCGCATGGCGCATCAGGGGCAGAAGTGGACGCAGTTTTATTCCTCGGCACCGGTCTGCACGCCGAGCCGCGCGGCGCTGATGACCGGGCGGTTGCCAGTGCGCTCCGGCATGGCGTCGAGCAAGCGGGTGGTGTTGTTCCCGGACTCTGCCGGTGGTCTGCCTCAAAGCGAGATCACCATAGCTGAGGTGCTGAAAGGCGCCGGCTACAAGACTGCAATGGTCGGCAAGTGGCACATGGGACATCTGCCGAAACATCTGCCGATCACGCAGGGCTTCGACTCGTACTACGGCATCCCGTACTCGAACGACATGGACCGCGACCCGTCGGTGAAGGGCAACTGGGTGGAAATCGGCAAGTCATCACCGTGGTCGGTTTACAAGGTGCCGTTGCTGCAAAATGCCGAGGAGATCGAGCGGCCGGTGAATCAATCCACCATCACCCGCCGATACACGCAGCAGGCGGTCCAGTTTATCAAGGAGAATAGCGAGAAGCCGTTCTTCCTCTATCTTGCGCACTCGATGCCGCACATCCCGCTGTACCGATCCAAGAAGTTTGAGGGCAAAAGCCTGAATGGGATTTACGGCGACGTGATCTCGGAGATTGACTGGTCGGTCGGCCAGGTGCTGAAGACGTTGCGCAAACAGAAGCTCGACAAGAAAACAATCGTCCTGTTCACGTCCGACAACGGGCCGTGGGAGGTGTTCAAAACTCACGGTGGCTCGGCCGGCCTGTTGCGCGGGGCCAAGGGCGGCACCCGCGAGGGCGGCATGCGCGAGCCGGCAATTTTCTGGGGGCCGGGCAACGTCAAGCCTGGCGTAGTGCAGGAGATGGGCAGCACGCTTGATGTGTTGCCAACGTTTGCCAGCCTCGCCGGGGCCAAGGCGCCGACCGACCGCGCGATTGACGGCCATGACTTGAGCGATGTTTTGCTCAACCGTGGCAAGAGTCCGCGCAAGGGGATGTTTTACTTCGGCGGAGCGCAGTTGAGCGCGGTGCGTTCCGGCAACTACAAGGTGCAGTTCAGGGAGGAGAACGGAATCAACCCCAAGCCGCTGGCCAAACCGGAGCTATACCACCTGGGCGAGGATCCGTCGGAGAAATACGACTTGGCTGCCAGGCACCCGGAGATCGTCAAGCGCTTGGCCAAGCTGGGTGAAACGTTGAAAGCCAGCGTCAAGCCGGTGCCCGACCAACTTGTCCCGAGGATGGGACAATAAAAACCGGGACGAATAATGCCCTACAAGAGTTGATGCGCACCAAGTTCAAATCAAAGGCCGGCTGCTTCGGCTTTTTGCTAGCCATTGTATTTGTTGCATCAAGCCAGGCGGCACCGAAACTTTCGCTTTCCAATTCCTCATACGAAATTGGCGAACGGATTGTCGTGAGTTTTTCCGGAGCGACCAAAAACAGCAAGGATTGGATCGGTCTTTTTAGGAAGGGGAGAAAACCGAATCGAAACAACGCCGGAATCTGGTTTTACGTTGATGGCACAACGGTCGGCTATACTGGCTTGGCTTCTGGCTCGTTAAGTTTTCCCGAAAGCGGGTTGTCAAAAAAAGCTGCCGAAACATCACTGGCCACTCTTTGGAGCAAGCATAAAAGTTTGCTGCGCAAAGAGCGTGCGAAGGAGATCAATGCAAAAAAAATCACTCTTGATGGCAAGACATTGCGTTATGCCCAAAAAGTTTTTGGAAGTGCGCCCAAGGAAGGACGCTCACTTTGGATTTCCCTGCATGGTGGCGGCAGTGCTCCGGCCTCGGTAAACGATCAGCAGTGGCAAAACCAGATTCAACTCTATCAACCGAAGGAGGGGTACTATGTTGCGCCTCGGGCTCCTACGGACACTTGGAACATGTGGTTTCAGCCGCACATCACACCGTTGTTCGACCGGTTGATCGAAAACTTCGTGATAAAAAATCGGGTGAATCCCAACAAGGTTTATGTCATGGGCTATTCCGCGGGAGGCGACGGAGTTTACCAGATCGGTCCAAGGATGGCGGATCGTTGGGCTGCCGCGTCGATGATGGCTGGACACCCGAACGACGCCCAGCCGGACAATCTGCGAAATATCGGTTTCGGTTTGTTTATGGGGGGTAACGACTCGTCCTATAACCGAAATGGCATGGCGAAGAAGTGGAAGGGTCTTTTGGCTGATCTAAAAAAAAACGATCCTGGCGGGTATGATCACATGGTACGGATTTATCCCGGTTTGGGCCACTGGATGCAGTTGAAGGATGCCGAGGCGCTCCCGTGGATGGCCAAGTTCACGCGTAATCCATGGCCGGAAAAAGTGATTTGGAAACAAGACGGTGTTGTCCAATCACGGTTCTATTGGCTGGGTGTTGCGAAGAGTGATTATTCAAAAGGTAGGCGCATTGAGGCGAATGTTCAGGGCCAAATGATCAGCCTGACTGCCAAGCAAACGAGCCGAGTCACGATTTGGTTGTCCGATCAGTTGGTGGATTTGGACCGGGATTTGGTGGTGAAGTTGAACGGGAAACAAAAGTTCAGTGGAAAGACAGACCGGTTGAAAAGTCAGATGAGTGAATCGTTGATGGAGCGTGCGGATGACACTTCTGCAGCAGTTGCAATGATAACTGTTGGAAAGAATTCTAAAGTTCGGGTGAACGGCAAGGTGATTGGAGAAGATTTTTTGGATGTTGGGAATTACAGGGCTGTATATTTCGGGGATGATTCGTACAAGGAACTTGCCTCGGTTGAATTTCAAATCAATCCCCCAAGGCCCAACTTGAAGGGAATTCGCAATGGGGATGGAACTTTAACGCTTACTTTTGAGGGGAATCTTGAATACGCGCCAACCGTGAATGGGCCTTGGCAGAAAATGAGTTCGAGGAGCCCAAATAAAATCTCTCCGACAAGCAGGAAAAGGTTTTTCAGAGCGGCGGAGTAAGATGGTGACTAGTCATTTTCCCGAAAAGCCAAGAGGGTTTTTTCGGTGCGAACGTAGAGGTTTGTTTTGTTGCTGGCCGGCTTGGAAAACATCAACTGCGGCTTGGTATGCTGATGTTCCGGGTTTCTCGCCCTGTTCAGACTCATTAACGTCCGATTCAATTTATTCCACCAGCTTCACTCGATAGAAATTCCTCTTGAATGGCACGAGGGGTTGTCGAGGATCGAAAAACTTCACATCACCGGAGGTATCTTTGATCTCTCCGAGTTTGCTCCATTGTTTTAGGTCATGGGATACCTGAATTTCGTATTCTTTCCCCTCGGTCGCTTTGAAGGCGACACCGCCGAGGTTGACGTACTTGAGATTGATCGGTTCCTGTTCAGTTCCACGTATTCCGTCCAGATAAAAAACCGTACCATCGCCGTCGCCCTGTAAACGAAATCCATCCAGATTTCCACCACTGCCATTGTCTTCACTAGAAACGCCAACGTAGGTCTCGAATTCCGCTCCATTGACCGATATTGAATACTCCCCTGAGCCGTTGATGTACTGGATGATGACATGGTTCCACTCACCCTCATTGTAAGTTTGATCAAGAATATTCCATCCCGCCCCCCCGCCCCCGTAGATTCGAACCTCTCCATCGGGAAAGAAGGTTATCTGTGCGCTGTCTCCGTCACCGGACCGGGGGTAGATGCTCGCAAAGCCGCTTTCAAAATAGAATGAAAATCGAATTTCAACCGTGTCTCCCTCCTCGCCAGCATCCGCGGCGTCCAGATCGCCAATGGCCGTGAGTTTTGGTCGGCCCGTCAATCGTGCAATCCTGAGATATTGTGAACCCTCGGCAGCAGTCATTTCTTCCGTGTCTGGTGCTCCCACAATCTCAGCGATCGACAACTCGTTCCAATCCCACGTTCCCACATCGGGGTCATCCATTCCGGGTGATTCCCCGACTATGCCCAATTCGAAATTGTCACTGAAAATAACCCTGTTCTTTGTGACATTGACGACTTCAACCGCATCGACAAAGAACACCGTGCCTCCATCGTCGCCTTGAAGCCTAAATCCATCCACATACCCACCGCTGCCGTTGTCTTCACTGGAGACACCCTCGTAGGTTTCAAATTCCGCTCCATTGACCGATATCGAATGCTCCCCTGAATCATTGATGTACTGGATGAGGACCTGATTCCAGTCATCCTCATTGTAGGTTTGATCAAGAATATTCCATCCAACATCCGCCCCACCGTATATCCTTACTTCACCGCCCGGGAAGAAGGTTATCTGGGCGCTGTCTCCATCTATTGAACCTGGGTAGATACTTGCGTAACCGCTTTCATAAAAGAAGGAAAACCGAATCTCGACCGTGTCGCCTTCTTCGCCCTCAATTGCTGCATCGTCATCACCAACAGCGGTCAGTTTGACACGCGCAGGCATGCGGGCAACCTTGAGGTACTGTGAGCCCTCAGCAGCAATCATTTTTTTCGTGTTTTCGAGCCCCCTTATTTCAGTAACCGGTGTATTATTCCAATTCCAAGTGCCCACCTTGGGGTCGTTTGCTTCGGGTGCTCCCCCGGTTGTGCCCGATTCGAAATCGTCACTGAATATAACCGTGTCCTTTGTGACATTCACAATTTCCAAGGAGCCTGATACCTGTGCCAAAATCTGTTGGGGAATCAGATTCAAAATCAAAAGCGCCATGCTGACGATGCAGAGCCAGCCTGTTCGGCCTTGGAATAACACCCAGCCAATTTGACTTTTTTCATTCATTTTATGGTTCTGCAGAAAGCCGATTAGACCCAGTGAGTTGGTTAATTGCAATCTCGCTGAGTAATTATTACTTTTTAGCCGGTGTTCACAATTGGGATGGTGGGCTGTCTTCAATCTTTGACGGGAGTCTTGGAAAGGCGACTAATATTAATGACCCATGGCAAAAAGTGAATTTGAAAAGCCCTGAAACTTTTTTCCAGACGGACAAACATAGATTCTTCCGGTCATTGCAATAAGTCTACTTCTTCTCCCGAAAAGCCAAGAGGGTTTTTTCGGTGCGGACATACAGGGTGTTTTTGTCGATGGCAGGCGTGACAAACACCGGGTCGTTCAAATCGTGCTGGTGGGTGATTTCGAACTGCCTGCCCGCTTTCACCACGGTGATGACACCGCGATTTGAGACGAGGTAAACATGGTCGTTTGCAGCGACGGGGGAGGCGCTGTATTGGCCGGGCGCGTTGAGGCGTTCGCGGTAGAGCAGCTTTCCGTTGGCGGCATCGACCGCTGAGAGGAGGCCGCCGTTTCGCACCATGTAAATGAGGTTGCCGTAGAGCAGTGGCGAGGGGATCTCGGGAATGCTCCGATTCAGTTCCCACTTCAGGTGTGTGTCGGTGATGTCGCCCCGGCCGCCGGGGCGGATGGCGATGAGCAACGGCTTGCCGCGGCCGCCGCGCATATTCGACATGAATTCTTCCTTGGTCCAAAACCTGTCCCGATTGCGGTCGGTGCCGCGGAAGATTCCGTCGAGCCGTTCCTGTCGCCTGCGTTTGTCTTTGGGCAGCGGAATGCCGAAACCTGGATGGCCGGGCGGCAGTTCGGGCCGGATGGGAAAAGTGAAGTGGCCGGTCATTTCCTTTCGTTCAATTTTTCCGTCGCCGTTCTGATCAAAACGAATGACGGCCTCCCAAAACGGCAACGGATCGGGCTGGATGTCCGCACCACCACCGAGTTTCGAGGAGGAGACGTAAAGAACGTTATTACCGGCGACTGGTGTTGAAATGGTTTCACGGGAGAAGCCGGGGACAAACCATTTCTGTGCGCCGGTTTTCATGTCGTAACCGCTCACGCGGCTGTTGCCCAGGACGACGAGTTCGGTGCCGCGGTCATGTTTCCAAATCATCGGAGTGGACCAGCCGCTGCGGTGAAATGGGCGGGGAATTTCCCAGGCGACATCGCCGTTGGTTTTGTCGTAGGCGACGATTTTAGACTGGCTCAATCGGCTGCCGGGGAGATTCGTGTCATTGTCCAAAACCATGATGAGATGTTCGCCGTGGACGATCGGGGAGGTGGACATGCCGTAAAGTGTCTTGGGCGTGGGGATCGGTTTTCCCCATAGTTCCTTGCCGTCGAGGTTGTAGCAGAGCAGTCCGTATGAGCCGAAGTAAGCAAACACTCGATCATCATCAACGAGCATTGAGGGGACGGCGGGGTGGCTGGCCTTGTGGACCTTTTCGAGTTCGACCTTCGGCGCCTGGTTTTGCCAGGCGATTTTGCCGTCGGCTTTGTTGATCGCGATGGTGACGAGCCTGCCCTTGGCCAAGCCGGTGAGGAAAACGCGCTTACCCGAAAGCACCGGCGACGACAGGCCGGGTGGCAGCGCTGCCTTCCAGGCCAGTTGGGCGTCGTCGAGTTTGACCGGCGGCCTGCTGTCCTTCGCCACGCCGGAGCCGTTCGAGCCCCGGAATTGGTTCCAACTATCAGAATGCGCCTGGCCAAGCGCACATGCAAAAGTGATTCCAAGAATGACGGCTGTCGGTTTCATTCGGCGCAGGGAACCGAAACAGAATTGCGGCGAAGTGCAAGCGGGAACACGGTGCGAATTATCGCCGGGGCAATTTGGGTTCACGAGTGAGGATGTAGCCTCTATACCAGGTTTGATCCCACAAACCGCGCAGCGTGACTTTGTCTACGTGGCCGTCGGCGAAGCCGGCGTTGATGCCGAAGTTGTGTCGCTTGACAAAGAATCGGCGCATGCCGTTATCGGAGTATGACCCGGAATAGTTTGGAGGCGGCGCATTGTCGGGCCGGGGCCACGAGTCGACCCAGTTGCCATCTCCATAAACGGGAACCTCCGAGGTGGCGTTGGAGAACTGCTCCCAGTATTTCTTTTTTTCATCAGCGGTATTTGGTGCGTAGTAGCTGCCGTTTGGATCCTGCATAAACG
>Ga0208129_1000681_pt1 | contig 14338 bp, 13 predicted proteins | sample ETNtaG_13_FD_185759 | JGI IMG/M metagenome (GOLD analysis project Ga0208129, IMG submission 185759) | Marine microbial and viral communities from oxygen minimum zone, Eastern Pacific Ocean - ETNP201306PF47B (SPAdes) (version 2) | ecosystem: Environmental > Aquatic > Marine > Oceanic ...
TAAACAATATTCAAGTTTAAACCTAAGTTCATTTACTCTTGTTAATGATCAATGGAAAAAATTATAATAAGCCAACTCTTAGAGTTGCATTTCAGGAATATCTCCTGTAATAATTAATTCCGCTTCAGTAGCTGCAATAATTTCTTCTACACTTACTCCTGGCGCTCTTTCCAACAATTTAAAGCCCTCTTTGGTAACTTCCAAAACAGCTAAATTAGTTACTACCTTTTTTATGCAATTTACTCCAGTAATAGGTAAAGTGCATTTTTTTAAAATCTTACTTTCTCCTGCACGGTTAGTGTGCATCATGGCTACAATAATATTTTCAGCAGAAGCCACCAAATCCATAGCGCCACCCATCCCTTTTACCATTTTGCCTGGTATTTTCCAATTGGCAATGTCTCCGTTTTCAGAAACTTCCATAGCGCCCAATACCGTAAGTTGAACGTGCCTGCCTCTTATCATAGCAAAAGAAGTTGCGGAATCAAAAAGTACTGCTCCTGGCAAGGTTGTAATAGTTTGTTTACCTGCATTTATCATGTCCGGGTCTTCCTCTCCTTCAAAAGGAAAGGGGCCCATTCCTAAAACTCCATTTTCTGATTGAAACTCAATATCAATTCCTTTTGGTATATAATTAGCAACTAGCGTTGGAATTCCAATTCCTAAATTAACATACATATTATGCTCTAACTCTTGGGCTATTCTTTGTGCTATTTGGTTTTTATCTAAAGCCATTACTTTTTTGTTCTAACAGTTCTTTGTTCTATTCTCTTCTCGTATTTTTCTCCTTGCAGAATTCTTTGTACAAAAATTCCCGGAGTATGTATTTGGTTAGGATCTAGTTCTCCTGCTGGCACTAACTCCTCTACCTCCGCTACTGTAATTTTCCCCGCCATTGCCATAAGCGGATTAAAGTTTCTTGCAGTTCCCTTAAAAATAAGATTTCCTGCAGTATCTCCTTTCCAAGCTTTTACAAATGCAAAATCTGCAGTAAGTGCCGATTCCAAAATATGAGGCTTTCCATTATATTCTCTTACTTCTTTCCCATCTGCAACTTCAGTACCATATCCTGCAGGGGTGAAAAATGCTGGAATACCAGCGCCTCCAGCTCTACATCTTTCCGCTAAAGATCCTTGAGGGATTAAATCAACTTCTAATTCTCCTGAAAGCATTTGTCTTTCAAATTCTGCATTCTCTCCTACATAAGATGAAATCATCTTTTTAATTTGTTTTCTTTTTAATAAAAGTCCTAAACCAAAATCATCAACTCCTGCATTATTGGAAATACAAGTAAGCCCAAAAATATCTTTTTTAGATAGTGCTGCTATGCAATTTTCAGGTATTCCAGAAAGTCCAAATCCTCCAACCATAAAGGTCATATTGCTTTCTACTCCAACAATTGCCTCATCAATAGTTTTTACTACTTTATTTATCATAATTCTTCCTCCTCAAAATTATTATTTTCTGTTTCAAAAAGTTCTCCACAATCCATTTTCACATCTATTGCTTTTGGTATGTTAAAGCTGATTGGATAAACCCCAGACTCTAATGTGTCGGTATAAACCCTTTGCATATATTCTGCAAAAACAGGTAATGCCATATTAGCCCCTTGTCCGTAATGTGTATTTCTAAAATGCACACTTCTATCCTCACAACCACTCCATACACCCGTTACTAAATTGGGTGTTATCCCCATAAACCATCCGTCCGAATTATTTTGAGTAGTTCCAGTTTTTCCTCCCATTTCATTTTTAAATTGATACTTGTATCGCAAACGAACTCCGGTTCCCATGGTGGTGTTCGCATTTTTATTATATACCCCATCTACCACCCCCTGCAGCATTCTCACCATCAAATCAGCCGTTTGCTTACTCATTGCTTCTGTAGTTTTTGGCGTAAATTCTTCTAAAATTACGCCATTTTTATCTGTTATTTTAGTGATGAAAATAGGTTCGGTCCAAACACCATTATTTACAAAAGTGGAATAAGCCCCCACCATTTCGTAAACAGATAAATCAAAAGTCCCTAAACAAAGTGAGGGTACTGCTAGAATCTTAGATTGAATCCCAATCTTCTTTGCCAAGTCAACTACCGCATGAGGTCCAAACTGCTTCATTATATAAGCCGTAACAGTATTGATAGAATTTGCCATTCCAAATTTTAGCGTTAGTATTGCGCCTTCATATTTATCATCCGAGTTTTCAGGAATCCAGTCTTTATCTAAACCCCATTTTTCTTTATCGAACACAACAGGAACATTTGGCACTTCATAGCAAGGAGAATAGCCTTCTTGCATGGCTAAGGAATACAAAAATGGCTTGAAAGTAGAGCCCACTTGTCGTTTGCCCACCACCACATGATCGTACTTAAAAAAACGATGGTTAATCCCTCCAACATAGGCCTTTACAAAACCTGTTTTTGGCTCCATACTCATCATTCCAGAATGGATAAAATATTTATTATATTTGATAGAATCTCTTGGTGATAAAACCGTATCGATTTCTTTGCCCCATGAAAAAAGAGTCATTGGAACTTTCTTTTTGAATGCCTTTTTTATTTCACTTTCTGATTTTCCTGCTTTTTTTAATTTTCGATACCGCTCTGACCGCCTCATTCCTTGGTCAATAATTTCATTAATTTGTTCCCATTCCATATCCTTTGGAAATGGTGCTTTTGAATATCCTTTCCAGTGTTTTTGAAAATCTTTCTGTAAGCTAGAGATATGTTCTTTAAGAGCCTGTTCTGCAAATTTTTGCAACCGAGAATTAATAGTGGTATAAATCCGTAATCCATCCGTGTATAAGTTGTAAGGCGTACCATCTGGCTTGATTTGTTTTCTACACCATTTTTTTAATTCCCCTCTTAGATGCTCCCTCAAATAAGGAGCTTGCCCTTCATTATGACTTGCTCTTTTAAAATCCAAAACAATAGGATGGGTTTTTAAGGTGTCAAATAATGAGTCGGTAATAAACTCATATTTTTTCATTTGTGAGAGGACTACATTTCTTCTCCCTTGGGTTAATTCCATTCTTCTATTGGGGTTATAAAGAGCTGGATTTTTTAGCATCCCGACAAGCATTGCCGACTGCTCAACACTAAGCTCTGACGGAATGGTATTAAAATAAACTTGAGAGGCGGACTTAATGCCAACTGCATTGTTTACCCAATCAAAACGATTAAGATACATGGCTAATATCTCATCTTTTGTATATTGCTTTTCAAGCCGAATCGCAATAATCCACTCCTTGAATTTTTGCATTACCCTCTGCAAGCCCGAACTTGGTTTTTCAGTGAAAAGCATTTTTGCTAACTGTTGCGTGATTGTACTGGCCCCTCCTGAACTTCCGCTTCCAAATAATAAACCAACTACTGCTCTTACTAAGGAGCGAACATCAATTCCTGAATGACTCATATAGCGAATGTCCTCAGTTGAGATTAAAGCATTTATTAAGTTCTCTGATAATTCATGATGCTTGATGTTACTTCTGTTTTCAAAAAAGTATTTCCCCATTACCACTCCGTCTTCTGAAATAATTTCGGTAGCTAAATTATTTTTAGGGTTTTCTAACTGCTCGAATGTTGGAAGTGGACCAAATAACCCAAATGAGGTTAGATAAATGGCTGAAAATAGCCCAATAAAAGGGGAGAAAACTATTAACCAAATTAATACAACTTTTTTTCTGCTCACTTATTTAGATTTCATTTCGGTAAAAATAGTAATTTTATCCTCAAAATAAATGCTCCTTTCGCTTAAAGAAAATATCTGTAATTTTATGATTAATCCTCTATTGAGATTTATTTTCATTTTACTTATTTTTAATGCTTGCCATACGGATACCTCTATCTATTATTCTCAACCAATTTTAGAGGAGTATCATATTATCTGTAATCCTGATTCCTTAACTTTTATTTACACTAACTTCAAGGACAACACTTATATCCCCATACAAATTGTTTCTAATAGAGATACTTTAAAAGCCAGAATGAGGATTCGTGGAGATTCTTCAAGAAAAGATGCTAAAAAATCATTGAAGGTGAAATTTATACTAAATGGAAAGGTAAAAACGCTGAATTTAAATGCTGAATTTTCAGACAAAAGTTACATCCGGCAATATTTAAGTAGCCAGATAATGAGATCTTCTGGACAAAATTGCTACAATACAAAGTTTGTTAAATTATCGTTAAATGGAAAATATTTTGGATTGTATTTGCAAGTTGAAAATATGGATAAGGCTTTTTTGAAAAACAATTTGATGCCAGAAAATGGCAATCTGTATAAAGCCACTAGAGATGGGGCCTGCATGAGTGTTTTTGATGATGTAAATGAAGATTGGGAGAAAAAAACCGGACTAACTGAAAGTCGTGATGATTTGAAAAAACTGATTTCGGATGTCAATTCTGTACCCGATAGTTTATATCTTGATTTTGTAAACTCTACTTTTAACTACAAACAACTCATAACTATAATTGCATTAAATATTTATCTGGCAAATGCCAGCACTTATTATCATAATTATTACCTCTACCATAACAGCGGGAAGTGGGAACTCTTTCCTTGGGATATGGATAAAACCCTTTCCTATTATGATTGGATGCCCTATCAGTACCACCGAACTTCAAGTGAGTGGGAATCAGACAATCCACTAATTGAAAGGGGGTTTTTGAACCGTCAAATATTTGTTGATATCAAAAATAGAATAGATGAATTATCTAAAACTTCCATTTCGCCAAATGCAATTCTTCCAATTATTACCTCATTGGAAGGGTTGCTTGAAGGTTCAGTGGAAAAAGATAGTACAGACCAAATAAATGGTATAAGTCAGTGGCAAGATTTTTTAGACAAAGAACGAAAATTTTTTAAAAGTAGGCATAAAAAACTACAAGAGCAATTTGCCACTTGGCCAAGTACTTTTTCAGTAAAAAAGATTAAGAAAAAAGTGTGTGAGGAAATTTTTTTTGAATGGGGCTCTTCTAAAAGCCCTAGAGGAGAATCAATTAGTTATATCCTTTCAATTAGTTCTGATTTTTTATTTCATGACACAACAGCGCTAATTACAAAAACTACAAGTGACACTACTTTTTTGTTTACAGAAAAACTCCCTGCAGGAAAATATTATTGGAAAGTTACTGCAACTGATGGTGAATTTTTTGTAGATGGATTTAACTCGAAAAATGTTTTGGTAAAAGTAAATTGTTCTTATTTGCCAGCAAATATTTCTAAAAACAAAACGCTCACAATAAGCAATAGTCCATATATAATAAACCACGCTATTACCATTGAAAAAGGCGCAACTCTCAATATTGAAAATGGGGTTGAAATTAGACTAGATACTGGCGTAAATATTCTTGTTCATGGCAATCTATTTGTAAATGGAACAAAAAATATGCCTGTTATTTTTTGCCCTAAGCAAAAAGCAAAAGAGTGGGGGTATTTCTACTTTTTTAATACCCTTGGCGTGTTTGATTTTACCAATATTATTGAGGGAAAAATAAATGCAAAATATTCTAATTTGAGTATTAGAAACTCATCCATTAATATCAAGAAAAAACGCCTTGTATTTGGCATTAATCGTAACCCTATTATTTGGACGCATCACGGTTCTTTCTTGCTTGAGAATTCAATTATTGATGGAAAAGGAACTGGGGAAGGAATCAATACAAATTTCTCCAAATCCATTGTAAGAAATTCTACTTTTATTAATCTTCCAGATGCCATAGAATTCATTTGTGTAGATGAAGGTTTAATCGAAAATTGTATGATAAAAACCTCCCCAGATGATGCTATTGACATGAACGCTTGTCATAATATAGTTGTTAGAAATAATAGAATAATAAATAATAGCGACAAAGGTATATCTATAGGCAAGGAACAATACGGCCAATCTTCCAATATCTTGATTGAAAAAAACATAATTATCGGTAATAAAATTGGGGTTGCAATAAAAGACAGTTCTTTTGCTGTATTAAAAAACAATCTTTTTTATAACAATCATACTGCGATTTCGATTTACAGAAAAGATCCTGAATCCGTTGGTGGTTTTGCTGAAATTAGCGAAAACACTTTCTATAAAAATAGTTCTTCTTTTAGTGTAGACGATTTCTCAAAACCAACTTTTTTAACAAATTTTTCTGATGGAGTGTTGCCTTTTGGGAAAACAAAAGTTCGTGATAACTTAGCTGATAGCATTCTAAATATAATTGAATATTAACTCATGAAAAATATTTTTCTTTTTGGTGTTTGTCTGCTTTTGTTTGCTTGCGGCAATCAAAGTGTTGATTTGGAATTAAAGGAAATTCGACTGATAAAAAGAGGTGGGGAGTGTAAAATTATTGAATCCCTAAATGATTTAAAAAATGAAAAAGACACTTCTTATCGGTTAGAAGTTAAATATCTCTTTAACAAAAAAGCTATTAAGAGTTTAGTCTCTGGACTATTGCAAATAGACAATACTGCTTTTTTTAAACTGTATTTAAATGGCGCTTTAGTTTTCGATAAAAGTTCTGCTTTCTTTTTGGACACCTTGATTTCCGCCAAAAAAGATTCTTTCCTTTATGCAGATAATCTTTATGCTAATTATTTCTTGCACTCAACTGCATTACAAAAAAGTATAAAATCTGGAAATAATTTACTTTTAATTAAATTTACAAACCCCAAATATTGTAAGCTAAAACACAATCAAACTCGTTTGCTTTTGCCAAAAAACAATGCTAATTACCCTAGTAAAAAACCAATAAAAAAAATAACCCCATCTAAACTTCCTTGGATTTCTGTTAATGCTAATTCCGGAATAAAAGACGATCCTAAAAGTTATGCAAAATTACTGATAAAAAATGGTGCGACCCTTCTTCAAGAAAATATTAAAATTGAAATTAGAGGAAATACTTCTCAAAGCTTTAAGAAAAAGTCGTTTAGTTTTTTGTTTGTGGATGAAAATAACACCCTGAAAAAAGTAGGGCTACTTGGGTTACCTGCTCATGAACATTGGATTTTGTACGGTCCTTATGCTGATAAAAGTTTGATGCGCAATATGCTTGCTTATCGATTATTTAAAAAAATGGGGCATTACGCTCCTAGAGCCAAATTTTGCGAATTGAGCATAAACGGATTTTATCAAGGCCTTTATGTTTTATGCGAAAAAATCAGGGTTGACTCTAGTCGTTTGGATTTAAAAAATGGGTATTTAATAAAGCTTGATAGGCCAACAAATAAGTTTTTTCAATCAAATATCTCTAATAGGAAAGCGTCAAAACCCGTTTTTGAAATTGTTCATCCAAATAATTCTGCTTTAGGTTTTTCGGAGAGAGTCCAAATTCAATCTTTTGTGCATTTATTTGAAGAAAGCTTGTTTTTAAGTGATGAAAATGGTTTGGATATTTTTGAAATCATTGACATGACCTCTTTTGTTGATTTTTTAATCATTAATGAATTTTGTAAAAATATTGACGCTTATCGATTGAGTACTTATTTTCAAATCTCGGAGGAAAAGAAACTAAAAATGGGACCCATTTGGGATTTCAACTTTTCCTTTGGGCTTACCGATTATTTGAATGGATACAAATCTTCTGGCTTTGTATATAGTAGCATGGAGGAAATTCCTTTTTGGTGGGAAAAATTAAATCAAAACAAGTTTTTTAACTCTGCTCTTACAAAAAGGTGGAAACAATTAAGAAGCTCAATCCTAAGCGATGAAGTCGTGATGGAAATGGTAGAAAAATTTGATAGAGAATTAGAAATTGCTCAAGAAAATAATTTTGACAAATGGTCTTTATTAGGGCAAAAGGAAGTTTGGCCAAATTATTATATAGGCGATACACATCAGGATGAAGTAACCTATTTACAAAGATGGATTTCTGAAAGAGCGAAATGGCTTGATAAGCAATGGAAAAATTAGTTTTTCTTCTTTATGCAAACCCCAACAGATATAATTTCTTCTAAAGATTTAATCGCTGGTAATTCTCCATAACGCATAGCCTGCTCTATTTCTATTTTATATTCTTCGTTCGTCTCAAAAAGTATGGAGTCATTATAAATTTTTGTAAAATCCAAAATATCACCCACACCCCGTCCTTTCCATTTTCCAGTTTTATCTGCCAAAACACATTCTATTGTATCAGTTGTTGTTTGCCCTAAAGGGTTTGTGTTATGAAGAAATACAAAAAGGTTTTGAAAAGGATATGAGATGGTGTGTCTTATATTTATTTCTGAATAAAAAATATTTGTTGTATCAGAAATATTAAACTGAAAAACTATTATACTATCGGCATGCCATCCGTCTTTAATTTCTTTGTCTGCCTTAAAAAAGAAATTATTGGTACAGGAGAGCAAACTAAAAACTACTAAAACAAAAACTACTTGCCTCATTGTTTTTTATTTCTTTTATATCTAAACTTTCGTTTTTTGTTTTTTGTTTTCTTGTTTTTATTGTCAAATCGGTTAATATTGTCTTGTCCGATAACATTTTCGAAATCGTGAGTTTTTACTTTTTGCTCTATTATAAAGTCTTCCAGTTTTTCAGGAAGAGTTCCTTCTTCATTTAGTTTTATTATTGTTTTTACTCTATCAAGTGTTAGTTCAATCGCTGAATAAGGATTGCCAACATAGGTGTACCACAATTTCTTTTTAAAAATGTCCATTTTCAAAAACCTGGCTTTATCTTTTTTTGTGTTCAGTATTGTTTTTGTTTTTGGAAAATCTTCTAATGCATCTAAATATCCATCTAACTCAAAGTTTAAACAACATTTTAATCTGCCACATTGGCCCGATATTTTTTGAGGACTTATAGATAATTGCTGATATCTTACGGCAGAGGTGGAAACAGATGGGAATTCAGTCATCCAGGTTGAGCAACAAAGTTCCCCTCCACAGATTCCAATCCCTCCTAATTTTGCTGCTTCTTGTCTTGCGCCAATCTGACGCATTTCAATTCTTACCATGAACTTTCTGGAAAAAGATTTTATTAATTCTCTGAAATCTACTCTTTTTTCTGCTGTATAATAAAAGGTTGCTTTGGTGTTATCTCCTTGATACTCTACATTGCTGAGTTTCATTTGTAATTTATGCTCTATTACCAAAAGCTTTGCTTTCTCTAAAGTGTCTTTTTCATGTGAAATCGCTTTTTCCCATTTTGTAATATCTGTTGGTTTCGCTATTCGGTATATTTTTTTTGGTCTTTCTTTTTCAAAATCTCTCTTCTTCCTTTTCATTTGCAGCATCACCAACTCGCCTGTAAGGGAAACTACTCCAACATCATGGCCTGGCGACCCCTCCACTGCTACTATATCTCCTTTTTTAAAGGGGATGCCATCCGGGTTGATAAAAAATTCCTTTCTATCTTGCTTAAACCTTACTTCCACAGAGCCGTCCTCCTTCTTGTTTAATGTACTTATTCCTTCCAGCCAATTAAAAACAGAAGAGTTACTACACCCTCTTGCCAGGGAAGTTTCACATGTATTACAATTGCTGCAACCGCTCATTTCTTTAATTTAAATTTTAGTTTGCTAATTTACGCTTTACTTTTAAAAGTCGTGTCATTTGAAGGGATAGCTCATAAAAAAGAATTTTTGGATTGGCATTTCTTTCAATATTTTTAATTGCTTTCTCTGTTTTTTCAAAAATAGAAACGCTATTTTCTCCATGAATAAATGGAGCAAAATTTCTTACAAATATTGTTTCCTCTTTATCTGTTTTTAGTAGGCTCTCGTTTAAGGTGTTTACAAGGAGACCCTCTCTGATAAGTTTTAAAGAGTATTGTAAAAATTCTTTTTGATTTTCTCTTCCTCTTTTTGCAACTTCATCCGTCCATTTTGCCAATTCTTTTAGGTTTGCTTTATAGCAAATTTGCATCCATCTCTGGAATTCTTTTAAGTGTGTTTCCTCTTTTATTTCTGTTTGACTTAATTGTAGTGCTGTATTGAGGTTTCCGTTAGCAAGCCTTGCTATTTTCAAAGATTTTTCAGCTAAAAGGCCTTTTTTTTGTTCTAGATAGTTTGTGATGTTTTCTATTTTAAACGGTTTGGTTTTTACCATTTGCATCCTTGATGTTATGGTAGGAAGTAGCTTTTCAAAATCTCCTGTAACCATAAAAAAGAATGTTCCTTTTGGGGGCTCTTCAATTAGCTTTAATAGTTTGTTAGCTGTAACATGGTTCATTTTTTCTGGCATCCAAATTAGAATAACTCTAAAAGCCGATTCATAATTTTTTAGTGTAACTTTTTTTTGTAATTGCTCGGCCTCATGCTTGTAAATTGCCCCTTGTTTGTTTTCTGCTCCAAGATGTTGATACCATTGTGTTAGGGATAAATAAGGATTTTCTAACGCTATTTCTCTCCACTGAGAAATAAAGTTATCACTCAAAGGGTTTTTAATATTGTTTATTTTAAGCACTGGGAAAATAATATGCAAATCTGGATGAGAAAGAGAATTATACATCAGGCAAGAGTGACAGATATTACAGGAATCCGTTTTCCTCCTTTTCTCACAATTCAAATATTGCGCAAAGGCCAGTGCAAGAGCCAGCTTTGCGCTGCCCGAATTTCCTAAAAATAGTTGTGCATGAGCAACCCTGTTATTGGCAACTACCTTGATTAGATTTTGTTTTACACCTGTATTTCCTGGTATTTCTGCAAAAAGCATTATTTATTGTTTTGTGTCAAAAGTAAGAATTTTGATCTGTTTATTTGGTTTTATTTTATTTTTGCAGAATGGAAAAACTTACTGCCGTTTCTTTTAAAGGGAAACGAGTTTTAATTCGTGTTGACTTTAATGTTCCTCTAGATGATGATTTCAAAATTACGGATAATAGTAGAATATTGGCAGCTATTCCTACTATAAAAATGGTAATTGCTGGAGGTGGAAAAGTAATCCTAATGTCGCATTTGGGAAGGCCAAAAAATGATCCGGAAAACTGTTTTTCACTTAAATATCTTGTCAATCATTTATCAAAAGTTTTAGAAGTTGATGTAGCTTTTGCCAATAATTGTATTGGGGAAACAGCAGAAACTGCCACAAATAATTTGGAGGAAGGTGGTGTTTTACTCTTGGAAAATTTACGCTTTCATCCGGAAGAGAAAATGGGAGATCTCTCCTTTGCAAAGCAGTTGGCTAGTTTAGCTGATATTTATATCAATGATGCTTTTGGAACGGCACATAGGGCGCATGCTTCAACAACTGTTATTGCTCAATTTTTTACAGAGAGTAAATATTTTGGCTTGCTTTTAGAAAAGGAAATTGCTAATTTGAAAGTTATTTTGGAAAATCCTCAAAAGCCATTTACGGCCATTATTGGTGGAGCAAAAATTACAGGGAAAATTGATGTTATCATGGCACTACTCGACAAAGTAGATAATCTGATAATTGGGGGTGGAATGGCTTATACTTTTGCTAAAGCAATGGGGGGAAATATTGGGAATTCTTTGGTAGAAGAAGAAAAAAATTCTTTGGCGAAACAACTTATTGAATTAGCTAAAAGCAAAGAGGTGACGTTATGTCTGCCAAGTGATTCGGTAAATGCCAATAAATTTGATAATAGTGCCGAAACCAATACTTCTGAAATCATAAATATTCCTGATGGATTTATTGGTTTGGATATTGGAAAAGATAGTATTGCCACGTTTTCTGAAATGATTGAAAGCTCAAAAACAATAATTTGGAATGGTCCAATGGGTGTTTTTGAAATGGAAAATTTTGAAAAAGGGACAAGAGAAATTGCTAATGCTATTTGCAAGGCCACTGAAACGGGCGCTTACTCTTTAATTGGAGGAGGTGATTCTGTTGCTGCAATCAAACAATTTGGCTTGGCAAAAAAAGTGAGTTATATCTCAACAGGCGGTGGAGCAATGCTAGCATACTTGGAGGGGAAAACCTTGCCAGGAGTTGATGCTATTCTTTCTTAATCTTTTCTTTAATCTCCTCTTTTACTTGCTTTGTTTTCTCTTGAAAATCTTCTAATATCCCTTTGTGTGTTTCAATATGCGGACTAATTAATTCTATTAAGTTCGTTATTGGCTTGTGAAGTTGCGCGCTTTGTTTAGTATCTTGTGGAATGATCTCAAATTTTGATTCAATCATTAGTAAAAAACTAATTATTAATGCTAATTTCAGCATGCCAAATATTCCTCCTAATATCCTACTTAAAAATCCCAGTGCAATGGCTTTTGTCAATTTATCTGTTAAATACCCTAATAATTTAATGGCTAATAAAACAGAAATAAACAGAATAGCAAATGCCAATAGGGGCTTGAATTGCTCATAATCATTAAATATTCCACTAAGGTATGGCTCTAATAGGTTTGAAAAATTAAGGGCGATATAAATTCCTACTACTAATGAAAGTAGGCCTGTTATTTCTTTAATCAAGCCATTAGAAAATCCTTTTATCAATCCGTAAAGCAAGGGAACGGCTATTGCAATATCTAAATAATTCATGGTGTAAAGATATTAAATAATCTATTTTTGCGCTTATGGAAAAGCTGAATAATAAATGGGATACTTTACTTTTAAAGTTACAAAAAGATATAGCAGAAGACATAGACCTTAAAGGAGTTCTTTTCTTGATTGGGGTGCAAGAGCTACAAATGGGGATTAAAGAATTTAGCAAAGAAGAAAAGCAAGACATCCTGCACCTTGCGGTGTGCAAACTGCTTACGCCTTATGGTTATTTTAAATTTGAGAAAGTGGATGAAGATGGTTGGCCACACTGGATAGAATTAAAAGCCATTAAAAATCTTAGTGGAAAACAGCAGGATTTGCTAATAAAAGAAGCTATTCTCACTTATTTCTCTTAATCGATTTCGACTGTTTTGCTAACGGTTTTGTGTTTTAGTAAACGGATTACATTACTTCCTGTAAGTTCGTTAGTTCCAACCCACTTGCTCACATCAATATTTAAAATTGCTTCATGTTCAAATATATGCTCTGTTTTTCCGCTTGCATCTGTCCATTGTTCATCAGAAATAATTGAAGGAGACCCCGCTTGACTAATCTGTCCGTCCTGATGCAGCTTTACTCTTGCGTCTTTAACAACATCTCCATTGACATCAATAACTGTAATACTTGCCATGGTGTCAGCATCTTTTTTGCAAGCGCTAAGCGTGCACATAAAAGCGATAATCCCTCCAAGAAATAAAAATTTAAAAAAATTGTTTTTCATAATTGTTTTAATTATTGCTTTCTTTGTAATTGAAAAAGCAAATATATATAAATTATTTAGATGTTAGAAAAGGTAAAGGATTTACTGCATGAGGTTGAAAATTTTACTCCCAAATCAGAAAAAGAAGTAGAAGAGTTTCGTTTGGATTTTTTGGGGAAAAAGGGTTGTTTAAGTGAGTTGTTTGCTGCTTTTAAAGATGCCCCAAATGAAAGCAAAAAAGCATTTGGAAAGGCAATAAACACCTTAAAGCAAAATGCGCAAGCAAAAGTTGAGGCCTACAAGGGTAGCTTTGAAACAGAAGAAAAGGGAGAAGGGATAGATTTAAGCCGCCCTGTTTCCTTGGACAATTTAGGAAGTAGACATCCTATTTCTCTAATCCGAAATGAAATTGTAGATATTTTTAATCGCATTGGTTTCACTATTTCTGAAGGGCCTGAAATTGAAGACGATTGGCATAATTTTTCTGCTCTTAATACTCCTAAAGAACATCCTGCGAGAGATATGCAGGATACTTTTTTTATTCAAACTAATCCAGATATTTTATTAAGGTCTCATACTTCTACTGTTCAAGTGAGATATATGAACGAAAACAAACCTCCAATACGAACAATATCTCCAGGTAGGGTATATAGAAATGAGGCTATTTCGGCTCGTGCTCATTGTCTTTTTCATCAGGTGGAGGGCTTGTATGTTGATGAAAATGTAAGTTTTGCTGATTTAAAACAATGTCTTCTTTATTTTGCAAAAGAAATGTTTGGAGAAAAAACAAAAATTAGATTACGCCCATCTTATTTTCCTTTTACAGAACCTTCTGCTGAAGTAGATGTAAGTTGTAATATTTGTAGTGGAAAGGGTTGCAATGTCTGTAAAAACACTGGTTATTTGGAAATCTTAGGTTGTGGTATGGCTGACCCGAATGTATTGGAAAATTGTGGTATTGACTCTAAAAAATACAGTGGTTTTGCTTTTGGAATGGGAATTGAAAGAATTGCTATGCTAAAATACGGGGTAAATGACTTACGCCTGTTTTTTGAAAATGACGTTCGTTTCTTAAAACAATTTTCTTCTTTATAGCTTTATTCTATAATTATTCTTTTCTCTACTGTTCCATCATCATATTTATAGAAAAGGGGTGTATTCTTTTTTTGTTTAGATTTTCTTCCAAGGATATCAGTAATTCTATTAAGCTT
>Ga0208129_1000686_pt1 | contig 14274 bp, 9 predicted proteins | sample ETNtaG_13_FD_185759 | JGI IMG/M metagenome (GOLD analysis project Ga0208129, IMG submission 185759) | Marine microbial and viral communities from oxygen minimum zone, Eastern Pacific Ocean - ETNP201306PF47B (SPAdes) (version 2) | ecosystem: Environmental > Aquatic > Marine > Oceanic ...
AAGGCCAACACCAACAGTAACGTCGCCAGGACGTTCTTCACCCTGCTGCCGTACCTGTGGCCGGCACAGCGTCGGGATCTCAAGCTGCGCGTGGTGCTCGCCATCTTCAGCCTGGTGCTGGCCAAGGTCGCCAACGTCTACGTGCCGCTGATCCTGGGCGATGCGGTCGACCGCTTGTCCAGTCTCGACCGCCAAAGCGGCCTGGTACTTGGCATACCGCTCGCAGTGATCCTCGCCTACGGAGCCTTTCGCCTCTCAGCGCTAGCGCTCAACCAACTGCGCGATGCGTTCTTCGCACGGGTGGCGCAAAACGCAGTACGTCGGCTCGCGCTGCGCGTGTTCCAGCATCTGCATGTGCTGTCAATCCGTTTTCACCTGGAGCGCAAAACCGGTGCGCTGAACCGCTTCATTGACCGGGGCACTAACAGCATTCAGTTCCTGCTGTCTTTTGTCGCCTTTAACATCGTGCCGACGGTGGTCGAGGTGCTGCTGGTGTGCGGCATCCTCTGGGTTCTGTTCGGGCTGTCCTACGCGCTGGTCACCCTGGTTACTATCGCGCTCTACGTATGGCTGACTTTCGCCATTACTGCCTGGCGGACTCGCATTCGGCGACAGATGAATCAGGCTGACAACGAAGTCAGTAGCCGCACAGTCGACGCCCTGCTGAACTTCGAGACCGTGCGCTACTTCAACAACGAGACACACGAAGCACAGCGGCTGGACCAGGCCCTGGGTGATTACGAGCACGCCGCCGTGCTCACCCGCGAAAGCCTGTCGCTGCTGAACGCCGCCCAAGCGGCAGTGGTGATCGTCGGCGGCACCATCATGCTGACCATGGCGGCGCTGGACATACGCGATGGCGCAATGACCGTGGGTGATTTCGTCATCGTCAATACCTACCTGATGCAACTGGCAGTGCCTCTCAACATGCTGGGCACGGTGTACCGCGAGATTCGTCAAGCGCTGGTAGACATGGAGAATCTGTTTTCGCTGCTGGACGAGGTGTCGGAAGTCGCCGACACACCAGGTGCCCGGCCACTCGGGCCAGGTCCAGGTGAGATCGAGTACCAAGACGTGGTGTTCGGCTACCACCCGGAACGGTGCATCCTCAAAGGGTTGAGCTTCCGGGTGCCTGCCGGCAGCACGGTGGCCATCGTCGGCCCCACCGGGGCGGGCAAAACGACCATCAGCCGCCTGCTGCTGCGCTTCTACGATCCAGCTTCGGGTCGAATCCTGATCGACGGCCAGGACATTTGCGAGGTGACCCAGGACTCGCTACGCCGCGCCATCGGTGTGGTGCCACAGGACACAGTGCTGTTCAACGACACCATCCACTACAACATCGCCTACGGTGACCCACAGGCCAACGAGCAGGCCATTGTCGATGCCGCCCGCACCGCCCACATTCACCAGTTTATCAGTACGCTACCGGAGGGTTATCAGACGCGCGTCGGCGAGCGGGGCCTGAAACTCTCCGGTGGCGAGAAACAGCGCGTGGCGATATCCAGGGCGGTGCTCAAGGAGCCCGAGATCTTTTTTTTCGACGAGGCCACCTCATCACTCGACAGTCACACCGAGATAGAGATACAGCGCAACCTCGAGGAGATCTCCCGGGGCCGCACGTCGCTGGTTATCGCCCACCGACTCTCGACCGTGGTGGGCGCGGACCAAATCCTGGTACTTGACGACGGCGCGATCGTCGAGCGTGGCACCCATCCCGAACTACTGGCCCGCGATGGGTTGTATGCCCGCCTGTGGCGGCGGCAAAAAAAAGAACGCCTGCAGCAAGGCTCTGCGGCAGATACAAACGTTTCGTGACCACGAACCACCTGCTTGACATCGACCGGCTCGGCGCCTACCTCGCCGGTGTCATTTCGGGATTTGGCAATCTGCTTGGTGCAGAAAAATTCAGCGATGGACAGTCTAATCCCAGCTACCTCCTTGATACCTCGAAGGGCCAATACGTGCTGCGGCGTAAACCGCCGGGCAAACTGCTCAAGTCCGCCCATGCGGTGGAGCGCGAGTTTCGGGTGATGCGCGCACTGGCTGATACCGAGGTGCCGGTACCACGGACGCTGTTGCTGTGCGAGGACCCCGAGGTAATCGGCACCGCCTTTTTCGTGATGAGTTTCGAAGATGGTCGAATCTTCTGGGACCCTACCCTGCCCGAATTAACGGCAGCAGAGCGCGGCGCGCTCTACCGAGACATGGTTCGAGTACTCGCGGCGCTGCACTGTATTGAGTTCGAGAGCGTTGGCCTTGGCGACTTCGGCCGGCCCGGCAATTACTTTGCCCGACAGATCACGCGCTGGAGTGAACAGTACCGGGCCAGCGAAACCACCCGCATCGACGCCATGGAAGAGATGCTGGACTGGCTGCCCCTACACCTGCCCGCCGCCGACGGACAAAATACGCTGATTCATGGCGACTACCGGCTGGATAACCTCATCATCGAGCAGGGCTCGCCGCGGCTGCAGGCGGTCATAGACTGGGAACTCTCGACCCTCGGTCACCCGCTGGCCGACCTTGCCTACTACTGCATGTGCCTGCGCATGCCACCAGCCCAGCAGATCAAGGGCCTCGCTGGCATCAACCGCAAGGCGCTGGGGATTCCGGACGAGCGGGAGATCCTGTCGCAGTACTGTGACCTGCGCGGTATTGGCGAGATCGACGATTGGCCGTTCTGCCTGGCCTTCAGCTTCTTCCGTCTGGCAGCCATCTGCCAGGGTGTGCTCAAGCGGGCGCTGGAAGGCACCGCTTCGAGCCATGCAGCGGCCCGGGTTGGCGAGATGGCCCCGCTGCTGGCCCAGCTGGGGCTCGAGATTATTGAACAGGGGGACGCTTGATGCGAGCTATCGTTTGCCAACAATTTGGTGACCTCGACAACCTCAGTTACCGCGAATACCCCAGGCCTGAAGTTGGAGCAGACGAAGTTCTGGTGCGCACGCGCGCCGTTGGCGTCAACTTCCCGGATCTGTTGCTGGTCAAGGGCTTGTACCAGGCCAAGCCAACACTGCCTTTCGTTCCAGGACTCGAGTGTGCCGGAGTGATCGACGCCATCGGTGAAAACGTAACCAACCTTAACGTGGGTGATCGAGTGGCTGCGACAAACCCAGCCTTTACCGCTTACGCGGAATTGACTGCGGTGCCTGCTAGCAACGCCTATGTGCTACCCGCTGGCGTCGAAGATGAAAAAGCGGCTGCGCTGCTTTGTGCCCATGGCACTGCCTATCACGCCCTCAGCCAGCGGGCTAAGCTGCGCCCGGGAGAAACGCTGCTGGTGACCGGCGCCGCCGGGGGTACCGGTCTGGCGGCCGTGCAGATCGGTCATGCTTTGGGTGCCCGGGTGATTGCCGCCTGTTCGAACGAAAAGAAGCTCGATATCGCCAAGTGCCACGGTGCCGAGGCTGGCATCAACTACCGCAGTGGTGACCTCAAGGCCGCGGTGCGCGAATTGACCAACGGCCGCGGCGTTGACCTGATCTATGACCCCGTCGGCGGATCATTGGCAGAGCCCTTGAGCCGCGTACTGGCCTGGGCTGGCCGCTGGCTGGTTATCGGCTTCGCCTCGGGCGACATTCCAAACCTTGCTCTGAACCTGCCGCTGGTCAAGGGCTACAGCGTGGTCGGTGTATTTTGGGGCAATTTTGTGCAGCGCGAACCCCAAACTGCCCGACGGAACCACCAGCATCTGTTTGACCTTTGCGCAGCGGGCAAACTACAGCCGCACATTCATGAGGTTTTACCGCTTGAAAATGCTGCAAAAGCACTGCAAATGATCGCTACGCGCAAGGTCAACGGTAAAATCGTGCTCAAGCCATGAAGCCAAGCCCTTGCAGGCCCTGCTTTTATAGCGAAAACACTGCGTCCGCCCAGATAACCTGTTAAGGAGAAACTCCAAAACCCATGGACTTTGCCTACTCCCCCAAAGTGGAAAAGTTGCGCGCTCAAGTACAGCACTTCATGAGCGATCACATCGTGCCGCGCATCGGCCAGTGGCAGGCCGAGGTCCGGGCCGAATCCTACCCGGTGTCGTTTATGGAGGATTTAAAGGCGCTGGCTCGTGAGCAGGGCCTATGGAACCTCTTCCTGCCGGGCCTGAAACCCGATGAGCCAGGCACCAGACTAAGCAACCTCGAGTACGCACCGCTGGCCGAGCTCATGGGTCGGGTCGCCTGGGCCTCTGAGGTGTTCAACTGCAGCGCGCCCGATACCGGCAACATGGAGCTGCTGCACATGTTCGCATCACCCAAGCAGTACCAGCAGTGGCTGGCGCCGCTGCTAAATGGCGAGCTCCGCTCAGCCTTTGCCATGACCGAACCCGATACCGCCTCATCGGATGCCTCCAACATCCAGACTCGTATCACCCGCGACGCTGATGATTATGTGATCAACGGGCGCAAATGGTTCATCACCAATGCGGCACATCCAAACTGCAAGCTGCTGATCGTGATGGGCAAAACCAATCCCGACACGGATACCTACAACCAACAGAGTATGGTGTTGGTGCCGATGGATGCCCCGGGTGTCACTGTCGTGCGGAATATTCCTGTGATGAACCACCATGCCCCGGAAGGCCATTGCGAAATCACCTTTACCAACGTACGGGTACCGGTTAGTAACCTGCTCGGCGAGGAAGGCTCGGGTTTCACCCTGGCCCAGGCGCGGCTGGGCCCGGGGCGCATCCATCACTGCATGCGCTCTATCGGTGCGGCCGAACTGGCGCTAGAACTGATGACCCGCCGCGTGCAAGAGCGCAAGACCTTCGGCCGCTACCTGCACCAACACGGCACCGTGGCCGAGTGGATATCGCGCTCGCGCATAGAGATCGACCAGGCCCGGCTGCTGGTACTGAAAACCGCCTGGATGATCGACCAGCACAGTGCCAAGACGGCACGCAAGGAGATCGCCATGATCAAGGCGCTGGTGCCGATGCTGCACACCACGGTGCTCGACCGGGCCATGCAGGCGTTCGGGGCCATGGGTATCAGCCCGGACACGCCGCTGGCCGACCACTGGACCTGGGGCCGAGCGCTGCGTTACGCCGACGGCCCCGACGAGGTGCACCACCGTGCCGTCGCCCGACTCGAGATCAAGGACAGTACTGAGCGCCCGTCTATACTCGACGCCTACCTGACCCCGTTCGAGCCGGACTGAGTGGGCGCGATCCCTGCGCTGCCGGCAATACCATTGACCCTCAAAAAACGCCTCTTTCCCACACGCTCGCGCTTCTTCCCCGGGCAGCGCTGGGCCAACATCGGCCTGCGCACCGTGCACCTGGTCGGCATCACTGTGCTCGGAGCGTCCTTGCTGGCAATCGAAGGCCAGCACTTGCGGCAAGGCGCGGCCCTTGCTGTCCTGGCTTCCGGCCTCGGCCTGGCCGCGCTGTACACCTTTTCGAACGGTACCTGGCTGATCCAACTGAGCGGCCAGGCGGTGATCGCCAAACTCGCCCTGGTAGCGGCCATGATCATCTGGCCGGCATGCGCGCTGGTGCTTTTTTTTGTGGTGATCGGACTCTCGACCATGATCTCACACGCCCCGGCATCAGTTCGCCACTACTCACTTTACCACCGTCGGCGCCTCGATCACCTGTACTGAGTGCCGGGTAGTGCGCCCGGGGACCGCCATTGCGTGTTCGACTTAAACCTCGTTATCAGCGGGTGCTGCCGATGATGCCATCAGCATAGCCAACGGGTCCGCCATTTCAAACCGCTGTTGCGTCGCGGGGAAACACCACCAAGTGATCGACTTCGAGGCGAACCGACACTTCGTCGCCGATAGCAAAATTCGCGTGGCTGGGAAAAAGTGCCAACAACGTAATATTGTTGCTGGTGCGCAGCGTGTACATGATCTCTGCCCCTTTGAAGGCCCGGCGAGTAACCCGCGCCTGGATCGGTCCTTGCGAATCATGTATCACATCATCGGGCCGGATCAATACTTCAACCGGGGTGTTGGCTGGCCAGTCGAGTATTGCTTCGCTGTCCAGATCACCCAGCACCGTAACAACCCGGCTGGCTGAACGCAGTTCCCCGTCAAGAAATACGCCATTACCGATAAAGTCAGCTACAAAATGGTTCTTCGGGCGGTGATAAAGGTCATAAGGAGTATCCCACTGCACAATAGCGCCCTCGACCATGACCCCGACCTTGTCACCCAGGGCAAAAGCGTCATTCTGGTCGTGAGTCACCATCACGCAGGTAATGTCGTTTTCCTTGAGGGTATCAGCAACTTCCTGGCCCATGCGCTCGCGCAGTTCAAGATCGAGACTGGAAAACGGTTCGTCCATCAACAGCAATAGTGGCTTGGGCGCCAGTGCCCGAGCCAAGGCAACACGCTGTTGCTGACCACCGGAGAGTTCGTGGGGGTAACGGTTCGCATGATGGCCCAACCCCATGCGCTCGAGCATGTCAGCTACCGCTTTACGCTTTTCAGCCGTTGAAAACTCGCGCAAACCTGAAGCGATGTTCTGCTCAACCGACAGGTGTGGAAACAACGCATGATCCTGAAACACCATACCAACCCGCCTTGCCTCGGGTGGCACCATCGAGCCGGGCACGGAAACCTCCTGATCGTTAACGAAGATACCGCCAGTCAACACAGGATGGAAACCGGCAATGGCGCGTAACACGGTCGTTTTTCCGCAGCCACTGGGGCCCAGCAGGCACACCTGCTCACCGCGGTTCACAGTCAGGCTGAGATCAAAGACGGCACGCTCCAGGGCGTAGTTGCAGGAGATGTTGCGAATCTGGAGCAGCGGGCGGGCTGCCGCTGAAGCGGGATCACGTGGTCTTGCTTGTGGCGCAGCCATTGTCTAGCCCTGCCCTGCCGGGTTACCCGACGTCAGCCTGGAGCGGGCAATCATCCGGCTCAGCACCAAGACTGGAATCAACCCAACCACAACGATGGTGAGCGAGCCCAGCGCCGCCTCTCCCAGCATCTCGTCAGAGGCAAACTGGTAAACATGGGTTGCAAGCGTTTCGAAATTGAACGGACGTAATAATAACGTTGCCGGAAGTTCTTTCATGCAGTCAACAAATACGATCATGACTGCGGTCAGCATACCACCGCGGATCAACGGCACATGGTAGCGCAGCAGGGTCTGCCCTGCCCGGTAACCCAGGGTGCGGGCCGCCATATCCATCGACGGGGAGACTTTCTCCAGGCTGGATTCGACCTGCCCCAGTGCCACCGCCAGGAACCGGACCACATAAGCAAACAATACTGCAACTACCGTGCCGCTCAACAACAGCCCCGAAGAAATCCCAACAGTCCGACGCAACAGTGCATCCAGCGCGTTATCAAAGGCGGCAAATGGCACCAGGATGCCAACTGCCAGCACCGCACCCGGTACCGCATAGCCCAAGGCGGCGATGCGGGTGGCAAAGCCGAGAACTCGTCCACCATTAAGACGCCGGCTGTAAGCGATAAACAGCGCGACCAACAGCGCCAGCAGTGCGGCCGATGCTGACAGCAAAAGGCTATTGAGAGTATAGGTCTGAAAAGCCGGTGTCCACGACCGCTCAAAATAGACAATTGCAAGCCGCCCCAGCACCAGGACCGGAACAACAAATCCCCCCAGTACTGGCAGAGCACAAGCCATAATCGCAAGAGCGGAGCGAAACCCGCCCAGGTAATAAGCCGGTAAGGCGCGAAAGCGGCTGCTGGACTGCTGGTAAACCTTCTGATGGCGCCGACTGATACGCTCCAAGGTGATCAGCAAGATCACAAACGCCAACATCGTGGTCGCGATCTGAGCGCCACCAGCAAGGCTGCCCATGCCCAGCCAGACATCTACCAATCCAGCGGTCATGGTGTAAACCGCAAAGAAATCTACGGTGCCGTAATCGTTAAGTGTCTCCATCAGTGCGAGAGAGACGCCAACAACGATTGCCGGTCGTGCCGCTGGCAGCGAAACAGTAGTAAAGGTGCGCCACGGTCCACGGCCCAGGACCCGACTGACCTCCAACACGTTGACCGACTGCTCCAGAAAAGCTGATCGGGCCAACAGGTATACATACGGATACAGCACCAAACCCATAAGAGTGATGGCTCCGCCGAGGCTGCGGATTTCAGGAAAAAAATAATCCCGAGCGCTATGCCAGCCAAAAAGCGCGCGCAGCAGGCCTTGCACCGGCCCGGCGTACTCCAAGAAGTCTGTATAGGCGTACGCGATCACGTAGGCCGGTATCGCCAGTGGAAACAGCAGCAGCCATTCGAAAATGCGCCTGCCCGGAAAACGGCACATAGTCACCAACCACGCTGTGGACACTCCGGTGAGAAAGACACTGCACCCAACCCCCAGCATCAACCACAGGGTATTGCCCACATAACCCGGTAAAGAGGTGCGCACCAGGTGGCCCCAGATATCGCCGCTGGAGTCCACTGCAAAGAATACCACCGCAGCCACTGGCATCAGCGCTAACGCCGCCAGCACGAGAGCGCCCGCCGTCCACCAATCCGGCGGGGAACCGGATTGGTGGCCTTGGCGCGGCAGATGCTTCAGAGCGTGAGATAAGCCGGTAGCCATCAGCCCTCGAACCCGACCCTGTCAGATCGTAGACACCGCTCTAGTTGTTGTATCCGACCTCGTCGGCCATGCGAATCGCTGCGGCACGATTATCCGCAATCGCCGCCAGGCTCAGCGAGTCTTCCTTGAATTTGCCCCATGATTTTTGTAGCTCATTCCATGCCACACCGGACTTGACCGGGTACTCACCGTTCTTTTGCGCATACATCTGCTGGCCCTGGCTGCCGGCCAGGAAATCCATCAATTTGATTGCATCAGCTCTGTTCGGCGCGTGTTTGGTTAATGCCACACCGCTGACGTTCATATGCGTACCCCGGTCACTCTGGTTTGGGAAAAGGACGTTTACCGATTCGGCCCACGGTACCTGCTCGGGGTCTTTTAACATATTTGCCATGTAGTAGTGGTTGATTACCGCTACATCACATTCACCTTCCTTGACAGCTTTCACCTGGGCCCGGTCATTTCCTTTGGGCTTGCGGGCGAGATTCGATTTCAGGCCGGCGAGCCATACTTTAGCCCCCGCCGCACCATGATGTGCAATCATGCTGGCTGTCAGCGCCACCATGTAGGGATGCTTGCCCGAACGGGTACAGATGCGGTCCTTCCATTTAGGGTCAGCCAGATCTTCATAGGACAAGATCTCGCCGATCTTCACGCGCTCCTTGGAAGCCACGATGATGCGGGCCCGAGTGGTCAGGCCAAACCAGTGGCCCTGGGGGTCCTGGTAATTTTTTGGAATATGCCCGGCAAAGCGCGCAGAATCGACCGACTGGGTCAAGCCTGCATTCTTGATATCAGAGAGGCGTCCAATGTCAACTGTAAACACCAAGTCGGCGGGGCTGTTCGCACCTTCGCTCTGTAACCGCTCAAGCATGCCTTTCTTGGCAAATACCGAGTTGACCTTGATACCGGTCTGCTCGGTAAATGCTGCGAACATCGGGTCGATCAGCTGAGGCTTGCGATAACTGTAGACGTTGACCTCTGCCGCACTTACCAGTAACGGTGTTGCCACCAGCAGGCTTGAGATTATGAGACTCCTTAAGATCGAATAACTGTATTTCAACTTGACTCTCCAATTTCTATGCTTCATTTAGATTACAGACCACTTAGCTGTTCAAGGTGCCCACTGAAGCGCCCCCAAAGGGGTGGTTGTTGCTGGAGGCATTCTACTACGAATGCAAATGATTCGCAACCGCGATTTTTCCAATAGGAGAAAACGGGCTGGCAATCAGTAACAAAGAGTTCAGCGCGTCTGATTTACGCTGTATGAATCGTGAGAGCAAAAGCGAGTTACGCAATCTATGCCTGTACGCCTGCCTGGAATAGGCTTTAATCAGACTTAGATCTCAGGCGGATATTCTGGTTTTGAGCAGGCTAGAGATAGTGCGTGACTGGGCTATCTCGCCACTGTCATGGTAGGACTCGTGGTTGGCCTCGATATCCTTCAGTCGATAACGATAATTGACCATCAGCCCTGCTGCGCGCTCCTGACCCCGGCGGGCGACGTCCCCCGGGAAATTAAGGCGGTCTACACTGGCACCGTTTGAGAGATGAAAATTTGCTACCTGGTCTCGTGCCCCCTGACCCCGTTTTTCTTGCACCAGGTAATGTGCGGCCAAGATCAGCAACGGCTGGCGGGCACGCGCCAGGGCGGCTTGGTCACGCAACCAGCTGCGATCAGAAAACATGCGTTGAAGCGCTCCAGCCTCGCGCAAGGCCTGCAATGCTTCTGTTACCCGGGGATGCTCTTGCTCGCCCGCCTTCGACTTATCCAGCCTTTCATTGACCCAGCTGCGGAATCCTGGCATGGGTGAGAGGGTCGTAAAATTCTTAAGCTGCTTGTGATCACGATTCAACCGGTCGACCACCTGCTTAATCAGGAAGCTGCCAAAGCCCACCCCATCGAGGCCCGGTTGCGTCGCCGAGATGGAATAAAACACCGCAGTGTCAACCTTGGCCGGATCCAGTTCACGGTGATCCACCCGCAGCAGGTCATTGATACGCTCCGCGATGCCAGCGGTCAGTGCTACCCAGACAAAGATCAGCGGGTCGTTGGGCATCTGCGGGTGGATGAAGGCATAACAGCGCCGATCTGACGCCGCCAGGCGGTGCTTGATATCCTGCCACGATCGGATCGCGTGCACCGCTTCGTGTTCGGCCAAGGTTTCCAGCAGCGTGGCCGGGGCATTCCAGGTAATGCGGCGCAATTCGAGAAAGCCCACGTCGAACCAGGACGCCAGCAGGTCCCGGAACTCGCGGTCGAAAGCCTGTAGTGCAATGTCCTCACCTTTGGCCTCGATGAGTTCGGCCCGCATGTCGACTAGAAACTTGATGCCCTCAGGCAAGTCGTTGAACTGGCTCAACAACCGCACGCGCGGAGACTTCAAAATCTGCCGCAGTTGCTCCTCGGCAGCCAGCAACGCCTTGCGGTCGGCCTCGGCGTCATCGACTGCAGTCAGCGCCAGCCAGTGCCGAGTTGCGTTGCGCAAAGCATCGGTGTCTACCCCGTACTCATTGGCGAGCAGTTGCAGGAAGTGAGCGCGTCCCTGCGTATTGAGATCAAGATACACGCCGCCAAGACGCGTCGCTCGGCCCCGGGCTGAGGCGGCACCGCCGACCTCGGACAGGCACTCGTCGATCTGCCGGCGGATCAGGTGCAGATCGTCTGCCGGCAGTCCGGCACGCACTTTGCCGGTGATCCGGCTGAGCGCTCCTTGTTCGACCTCAGCCCAGGCGCGCCGCAACTGCTGCAGACTACGCAGTCCCAGGCTTGCAGATAGAGTCATGTTGAAAAGCCTCCGCTGACGGGCAGCGTATGCTAGCGCAAAACCCGGCTTAGAAACGGTCGATTAACCAGCCGCCCCCGAGTATTGCATCGATATGTGCTCAAGCGTTGTGCGCAAGATCCAGCGCCTGCAGGATATCGGCGGACAGATCCTCCAGGTTCTCTAGCCCCACCGAGATCCGCACCAATCCGAAGCTGATGCCGTGTGCCTCGCGCTCTTCTTCGGTGTAGTTGTTGTGGGTCATACTGGCGGGGTGCTGGACCAGCGTTTCGGCATCCCCCAGGCTGACGGCGCGCTGCGCCAACTTGACCGAATCCATGAAGCGTACGCCAGCCTCGTAGCCACCGGCCAGTTCCAACGCGATCATGCCGCCGAATGCCGTCATCTGTCGACTCGCCAGCGCGAACTGAGGGTGGGATTGAAGACCTGGGTAATAGATCGAACCCACCGCAGGATGGCCCTCGAGCTGACGGGCCAGGGCCAGGGCATTGTCACAGTGGCGCGCCATGCGCAGTTCCAGAGTCTTAATGCCGCGCAGCAACAGGAATGAATCAAAGGCGGAGAGCACTGCCCCGGTCATATCTTTTAAGCCCACGGTACGCACCGCCAACAGATCCTCGGCCAGGCCGATAACGGCGCCGGCAAGCAGGTCGCCATGACCACTCAGGTACTTGGTCATGGAATGGACCACGAAATCTGCGCCCAACTCGATCGGCCGCTGCAACCAGGGCGTGCCATAGGTGTTGTCAACGATGACCCGGGCGCCTTGGTCGTGCGCTATCTTCGCGACAGCCGCGATATCGATCACCCGCATGTTGGGATTGGTCGGTGTTTCAAAAAAAACAAACTGCGTGGCCGGGGTAATGGCCGCCGCAAGCTCTTCCAGCACGGTCAGATCGACAAAACGGACCGTAACCCCAAAACGGGAAAGGCCCTGGCCCAGGAAGGAAAAAGTACATCCATAAAGGGTCTTATCAGCGACGATTTCATCGCCTGAACGGACAAATGACCAGATCAGTGCCGTAATGGCGCCGATCCCGGAAGCGACCGCTAGTGCCGCTTCTCCCCCTTCGAGACTGGCCAGGCGCTGCTCCAACACCGCTTGGGTGGGATTTCCCACCCGGGCATAGACGTAGCCCGGCGTCTCGCCGGCAAACCGGCTTTGACCTTGAGCGATAGAATCAAATGAATAGGTGGCGTTGAGGTATACCGGCGGATTCAATGAGCCGTGGTGACTGCCGGGATCATATCCTTCATGAATGGCGCGGGTACTGAAGCCCCGCAAACGTGACGACCTTTGCGTTTTCATACTTACCTGACTCGTTGTCAAAACACGAGTTATTGTACAAAACTGCGTGCTCGACCTAAGCCCCGTTATCCACACTGGCCATGGTGTCCCGCCTGGCGCCATAAATTACGACTGACGCTGAAGAATTCCTCAATAGGTGATAACGAGTCGAGCAAGAGGTAGTCAGCGTGGCCTACATTCCCCGGGACGTGTTGCATCGATTTCCATGGCCGCTTTGATACGTGCTCCTAACTGGCTCTGGTCAGAACATAGGCGCCTGGCGCGGGTTCAATTTCCGCATAGTCGCTATTACCGACTTGCTCGGGTGCGGGAATTTCTTTGCCGCCGTGAGATTTGAGCCATTGATCCCAGTGCGGCCACCAGCTGCCGGGCAGGCTTTCGGCGGTCTCCAGCCAATGGTCGGCGCCCTGCCCAGTTTCACCATTCACCCAGAAATTGCGTTTGTTTTTGGCGGCCGGATTAATCACACCGGCAACGTGCCCACTGGCCCCGAGCACGAATTTCATCGGGCATTTCAAAAGCTCGGTCGAGATAAACGTTGTTTTCCAGGGTGCGATATGATCGTCGATGGTAGACAGGTAGTAGACTGGGCAATCGATTTCACCCAGATCAACTGGAACACCACATAATTCCAAGGCACCCGGCTCGGCGAGTTTGTTTTCCAGGTACATTTCGCGCAGGTACCAGGTGTACATGGCCGCAGTCATGTTGGTCGAATCACCGTTCCAGTACAGGATATCGAAAGGCGGTGGCGTTTTACCCTTCAGATAATTGTTGACCACGTAATTCCAGATCAAATCGTTGGCGCGCAGCATCGCGAAGGTCGTGGCCAGTTGCTTCCCGGGCATGACACCGCCCTCGGCCAGTTTGTATTCGTGTTGATTAACCTGCGATTCATCGATAAATACACCCAACTCGCCCGGATCGGAAAAATCGAGCAACGTGGTAAAGAAGGTTGCGGTCGCAAAAGGTTTTTTGCCTTTGGCCGCCAATACCGCCATCGTGGTCGCCAGCAGGGTTCCGCCGATGCACCAGGCGACAGCGTTGATCTTCTTCGCGCCGGTTATATTCCTGACCGCGTCGACGGCCCGAATGGTGCCTTGATCGAGATAATCGTCCCAGGTTTTATCACCCAGGGCTTCATCCGGATTTCGCCAGGAAATTATGAATACGTTATTGCCTTGCTCGAGGCAATAACGCACATAGGAATTGTGTTCCGATAAATCAAGAATGTAATACTTGTTGATGCAGGGCGGGACAATTAGCACCGGACGTTCATTAACTTTTTCGGCTAACGGCTTGAACTGAATCAGTTGCATCAGTTCGTTCTGGAATATCACTGAACCGGGAGTCGCCGCAAGATCTTTACCCAGCTCGAACGCCGACTCATCGGTCATGCTGATTCGGCCTTTTTCCATATCCTGCATCAGGTTTTCAAGACCCTGAACCAGGTTTTGCCCTTTGCTTTCCAGGGTCTCCTTGAGCACTTCGGGGTTAGTCATGGCAAAATTCGACGGTGACATGGCGTCGATAAACTGGCGAGTGTAAAAGTCACACTTGCTCTTGGTTGTATCATCCAGCGTGGAATCTGAAATCATCCCCGTCAAACATCGTGAAGTCAGCAAATAGGATTGTTTGAGGTAATTGTG
>Ga0208129_1000690_pt1 | contig 14251 bp, 12 predicted proteins | sample ETNtaG_13_FD_185759 | JGI IMG/M metagenome (GOLD analysis project Ga0208129, IMG submission 185759) | Marine microbial and viral communities from oxygen minimum zone, Eastern Pacific Ocean - ETNP201306PF47B (SPAdes) (version 2) | ecosystem: Environmental > Aquatic > Marine > Oceanic ...
TTCATTCCAAAGAAATTCTCTCCTTTTGATGCTGATCGATATAGAGTCAATTCCCCATAATTTGATTCCTCGAAGAATAAATGGCATAACAGATGTATTTAGCTTTATTCCTCCTGCATTTCCACAGGCTGCAACAATACCTGAATGTTTTGTTTGAGAAATTACATTGGCTAATATAGTTCCTCCCACTGTATCAACCACTCCATCCCATAACCCCTTGCTTAGTAGTTTTGGTTCACTTTCAAATTCTTTTCTATCTATAATGTTTGATGCTCCTAATTTTTTTAAAAAATCATTTTGATCTTTTTTCCCAGTAACCGCGGTTACTTTATAACCAAGCTTTGACAAGATCATAACTGCGATGCTACCTACCCCTCCTGTAGCTCCAGTAACTAAAACATCGCATATTTTTTCTCCTAATAACAATTCTTCCCGTGCTTTTATTGCAAAAGAACAGAGCAAAGCTGTTAAACCTGCGGTTCCTAATATCATTGCATTTTTATTTGTAAGTTTTTCAGGTGTTTTAACCAAAAATTCACTTTTGACCTTTACAAGTTGTGCATAGCCTCCGGGATATATTTCTCCTACACGCCAACCCGTTGAAATTACATTATCACCAATTTTAAAATTGGCATTTTCACTTTCTAACACTCTTCCCGAAAAATCTACCCCTGGTATTTGGGGATATTCTTTAACAAGTTTTCCTCCATCATTTAAAATTAATGCGTCCTTATAATTTAAACCTGAGTAATCAACATCTACTAAAACGTCCCCTATTTTGAAAAAACTTTTTTCTAGACTTTTAATTTCTCTAGTAAAATTATTTTCAGTCTGATTAATTACAATTGCTTTAAATTGATTGCTCATTATATTTTAAGATAGGCAGCCTAAAGTATTGGATCAAATTATTTATTAGTTATAAATTTTAAGTAACGATTTTGGTAACTTAGATCTTCCTTGAATAAACCTAAATAATGATTGGTTACAGTTGATGTTTTTTCTTTTTTTACTCCTCTCATAGTCATACACTGGTGGACAGCATCTATTGTAACAGCAACTCCTCTTGGTTCTAACGCGTCCATAAGAGATCTGGCTATTTGCATTGTTAGTCTTTCTTGCGTTTGCAAGCGCTTGGAAAAAACTTCAACTACTCTTGCCAATTTGCTCAGTCCCACAACCTTATTATTTGGAATGTAAGCAATATGAATAATTCCTATTATGGGAGCCATATGATGTTCGCAATGACTTTCCAACGTAATATTTTTTTCTACAACCATATCATTGTAGCCATCTATATCGCTAAATGTTTTGCTCAATATGTCGTCGGTATTTTTAGAATAACCTTGAAAGTATTCTTTAAATGCTTGAACGACTCTTTTGGGTGTTTCTTTTAAACCTTCTCTATTTGGATCTTCACCTATCCATTTAATTATAGTTTTAAAAGCCGCTTCTGCTTCTTCATCAGAAATCTGATCAAATTTTTTTTTGCTTTCTTCAATATTTTTTATTAATTTCATAATTCGTGCACTAATTTATATATTTTATTTAGGTATTGTAAAACGTTAATTCTATACATTAATATATATAATAATTAAATAAATACAGAAAATTATGTTTAAAAAAAGAGAAAAAGTCAAAGAGATAGAAGAGGGAAAATATTTATCTCCAAAATTTAATGAAGAAGGTCTAATTCCTGTCATTACCATGGATGCAAAATCTAAAGAAATATTAATGCATGGATATATGAGCGACGAGGCTCTAAAAAAAACAATCGAAACTAAAGAAGTTTATTATTGGAGTAGATCTAGAAAAAAAATTTGGCACAAGGGTGAGGCAAGTGGATTTAAACAAAAAGTAGTAGAAATAAAAATTGACGATGATCAAGATGCTATTTGGCTCACTGTTGATATTGGCAATGGTATTAGTTGCCATGTAGGGTATCGTTCATGTTTTTATCGCAATATTCCACTTGGACAAATAAAAGATTTGAGACAAATTGAAATGGATTTTAAAGAAAGAAAGAAAGTTTTTGATCCAGAAAAAATATATAAAAATAAACCCAATCCTACGAAAATTTGATATCCAGTTAAAAAACAAAAAAATACTCAGCCGATCTATCTGAAATTACATATTGCCGTAACGAGGACCTCCACTCCCTTCGGGTGTAACCCAAGTGATATTTTGTGAAGGTTCTTTAATATCACAAGTTTTACAATGAATGCAGTTTTGAGAATTAATTACAAACTTTGGATTTAAATCTTGATCTTTTTGAATCTCGTAGACTCCTACTGGACAATATTTTTGGGCAGGTTCATCAAATTTATCAAGTGTATATTTAATTGGCAATTCTTGATCTTTTAGTTTTAGATGAACTGGCTGATTTTCAGTATGGTTAGTACCTGTTAAATAAACTGAACTAGTTTTATCAAAAGTAATTTTCCCATCAGGATTTGGATAATTAATTTTTGTTAATTGGCTTGCAGGTTTTAAAGTTTCGTGATCTGCGCGTTTATGTCTTAAGGTAAAAGGAAGTTTTCCTCTAAATAAAATTTGATCCAATCCAATAAACAGAATAGCTAAAAGTAATCCCCAGCTAAAACTAGGCTTTGCATTTCTTGCGGTATGAAGTTCTTTAAATGCCCAGCTTTTTTTAAATTTCGTTTCGTAAACAGATAAATCAGAATTATTTTTTATATGCCCTACTATCGTTTCAGCTGCAATTATTCCACTTTTCATAGCAGTATGTGAACCTTTTATTTTTGGCATGTTTAAAGTTCCCGCATCACAACCAATTAATAGTGCACCGGGCATAAACATTTTTGGCAAACTTTGAATACCTCCTTCAATTAAAGCTCTGGCACCATAAGAAACCCTTTTTCCTCCTTCTAACATTTTTCTGATGACTGGATGTGTTTTAAATCTTTGAAATTCTTCAAAAGGTGACAAATGGGGATTTTGATAATCAAGACCAATTACATAACCAATATAAATTTGTTTTTTTTCAGCATGGTAAACAAAACTTCCTCCGTAAGTTTTTTTATCAAGTGGCCATCCAACTGTATGCATTACTAATCCTTCTTGGTGCTGGTTTTCACTTACTTCCCAAATTTCTTTTAAACCAATTCCATATTGTTGAGGATCCTTTCCTTGATCAAGTTGATATTTTTTAATTAAATGTTTTCCTAGATGACCTCTGCAACCTTCTGCAAAAACAGTAACTTTTGCATGTAATTCGATTCCTTGCTCGTAAGTGTCTTTTTTATTACCATCTTTATCTAAACCCATATCTACAGTGCTAACTCCTTTAACAGAACCATCTTCATTATATAAAACTTCACTTGCTGGAAAACCCGGAAATATTTCTACACCCAATTTTTCCGCTTGCTCTGCCAACCATCTACATAGGTTTGCTAGACTAATAATGTAATTATTATGGTTTTTTTGAACTGAAGGTAATAACCAAGTTGGCCAACTTAAAGATCTATTTTTTCCAAGGAACAAAAATTTTTCCTTAGAAACTTTTGTTTTTACTGGCGCTCCTTCTTCTTTCCAATTAGGTAACAGTTCGTCTAGCGCTTTTGTCTCAAAAATGTTTCCACTTAAAATATGGGCTCCAACCTCTGCTCCTTTTTCTAAAATACAAACATTTAAATTAGGGTCTAATTGCTTTAATTTTATAGCAGTTGCCAAACCCGAGGGTCCAGCTCCAACGATAACAACATCATATTTCATTGCTTCTCTGGTCATGATAGCAACTATATCAGACCTTTTATTTTTGAGTAGTATTGAGTTTATTTAACTCTTCCAATAATTGTGGCAAGGCTTCGAATAAATCAGCTTCGAGCCCGTAATCTGCAATACCAAAAATAGGAGCTTCACTATCTTTGTTAATTGCTACAATAACTTTACTCTCTTTCATTCCTGCCAAATGCTGGATAGCTCCTGAAATACCCACTGCAATATATAAATCTGGAACAACAACTTTTCCTGTCTGCCCAACCTGATGGTCATTGCTTATGTATCCAGCATCTACAGCTGCACGTGATGCTCCTACGGCACCATTCAATTTATCTGCAATGGCATTTATTAATTTAAAATTCTCTTTACTTTGTAAGCCCCGTCCTCCCGAAATAACAACACGCGCCGTACCCAGTTCAGGTCTTTCTGATTTAGTTTCTTCTCTTTTAATAAATTTTGAAACATTGGGTATATCTGCAGCTTCAACTTTTTCGATTGGAGAAGATCCCCCAGAAGTAAGCGCTGGATCAAAAGAAGTAGGTCTTATAGTAATACATTTTTTTTTGTCATTACTTTTTACCGTAGCAAAAGCATTGCCAGCATAAATTGGACGAGTAAAAGTATCAGAGCTATTAATTTTAATAATATCGCTTATCTGAGAAGTGTCTAATAAAGCTGCCACTCTTGGCATAAAATTTTTTCCAAATGTATTAGCTGAACTAATTATGTGAGTATAGTTTTCAGCTAATCTGACAATTAGTGGAGTTAAATTTTCCGCCAAATAATTTTCATAGTTTGTGGACTCAGAGTGTAAAACTTTTTTTACAACAGGAACTGCTGCTGCTTCTTTTGCAACATTTTCACAGTTATTTCCAGCGACCAAAACATGGATATCAGCATCTATTTTCGATGCAGCGCCAATTGCATTTAAGGTAAACACTTTTAAATTTGAGTTGTTGTGCTCTGCAATTAATAAAACGGACATTATATTACTTTAGCCTCATTTTTAAGCTTACTTACTAGCTCTGCTACACTAGTAACTTTAACACCACCTTTTCTCTTTGGTGGTTCTTCGACTTTTAATTGGTTGATTCGATTTGATATATCTACAGCAAAATCTTTTGCAATTAATTGCTCTATTGGTTTTTTCTTAGCTTTCATAATATTTGGCAATGATGCATAACGTGGTTCGTTTAGTCTTAAATCACAGGTCACAACTGCCGGCAAATTAACCTCTATGGTTTCCAATCCCTCGTCAACCTCTCGGATTATCTCCATAACTTTATCTTTTAATTCAATTTTTGAAACAAATGTGCCTTGTGACCAACCCAACATCGCAGCAAGCATTTGCCCAGTTTGATTACAATCATCGTCAATAGCTTGTTTGCCCATAAAAACTAGATCCGGTTTTTCTTTTTCAACAATTTTTTTTAATATTTTAGCCACACCCAGGGGTTCTACATAACTATCCGTTTTAATATGAATACCTCTATCAGCGCCCACCGCTAAAGCTTTACGTACTGTTTCTTGAGCTTTTTCTTCCCCGATTGTAACGACAACAACTTCTTTTACTTTTCCTGATTCTTTAATTTTTACTGCTTCTTCAATTGCGTTATCATCAGGTGGATTTGTTGCCATTTTGACATTATTTGTGTGAACGCCTGAGCCATCTTCTTTAACTCTGATTTGGACGTTGTAATCAATAACTCTTTTAACAGCGACCAATATTTTCATTTAGGCTCTTAACAATTTATTTTCTGGATCGTAAGGACTTTCTTCAAGAATAGAAGCTTTGTGTATCTTTCCTAAAATATCAATTTCTAAATCTTGTCCAACTTTAGCTAGTTCGGGTTTTACCATTCCCAAAGCCAAAGATTTGTTTAAACGAAAACCAAAATCACCACCTGTGGCTCTTCCGACAACTTTTCCATTGCTGTAAATTGGATTATTTCCTAAAACATCTGCGTCAGTTGTACATTGAATTTCCATCGTAACTAATTTGTTAGAAAAACCTTTTTCTCTCCAGCGGTTTAATGCCTCGAGGCCGATAAAATCTCCTTTATTTGGATGAACAAATCTATCAAGCCCAGACTCATAAGGTGAGTATTCTATGGAAAGTTCGGTTCCAACCAATTTATAAGATTTTTCAACTCTTAGACTATTCATTGCTCTAATACCATACGGTTTCAAATTTAAATTTTTTCCTACTTCCATTAATTTATCAAAAATATGATTTTGATATTCAATTGGATGATGAAGTTCCCAACCTAGCTCTCCAACAAAGTTTACTCTCATCGCATTACAAGGAGCTAAACCAATATAAATATTTTGTGCACTCAACCACTTGAATTTTTCACTAGAAAAATCAGCCTTTGAAACTCTTTGCATTAACTCCCTAGCCTTTGGTCCAGAAACAACCAGCACACCAATGCTATTTGTTAAATTTTCAAACTGAACTGACCCATCTTTTGGCATCCATTTATAAATCCAATCATGGTCTAGTCTTTGAAATGCTCCAGCTGATACTAAATAAAAACTATTTTCTGATTCTTTCATAATTGTAAATTCAGAATGAACCCCACCTTTTGTGTTCAATGCATGACAAAGATTAATTCTGCCTATTTTTTTTGGGAGCTTATTGGCTACTAATTTATCCAAAAATTCTTCTGCCTTAGGTCCTTTAATTCTGCATTTCGCAAAAGCTGTCATATCTAATAGACCAACATTTTCTTTTACATTTTTGCATTCTTTCTCAACAGACTTAAACCAATTTGATCTTCTAAAGGACCAGTCATCTTCTTGTTTAGCTCCATCGGTTGCAAAAAAGTTTGCTCGTTCCCAGCCAAATTTTTGACCAAAAACTGCACCTAATTTTTTTAAACGATCGTAACATGGAGCTTGTCTTAAAGGTCTTGCTGCAGATCTTTCTTCATCAGGGTAATGAATAATAAATACATTGCGATACGCTTCTTCGTTCTTTTCTTTTAAATATGATTTTGTTGCATAATCACCATATCTTCTGGGTTCAACGCCTAACATATCAATTGTTGGTTCGCCATCTATAATCCACTCAGCAAGTTGCCAGCCAGCTCCACCAGCCGCTGTAATACCGAAACTATGGCCTTCATTAATCCAAAAGTTTTTTAAGCCCCAAGCGGGTCCAACAATTGGATTTCCGTCCGGAGTATAACAAATCGCACCATTATAAACTTTTTTAACACCAACTTCTTTAAAGGCTGGCACTCTATGATACGCACCTTCAATATGAGGCATAAGCCTATCTAAATCTTCCTGAAATAATTCATACTCTGAATCCTTTGATGGTCCGTTCAGATAACAACATGGTGCTCCATCTTCATATGGACCCAAAATTAATCCTCCCGCTTCTTCTCTCATATACCAACGACCGTCGCTATCTCTGAGAACTCCCATTTCTGGAAGACCTTCTTTTTTTCTTTTTACGATTTCTGGATGTGGTTCAGTGACTATGAACTGATGTTCAACTGGTATTACGGGAATGTCTAACCCAACCATTTTACCTGTTTGTCTTGCAAAATTTCCAGAGCAGGAAACAATATGTTCACATTCGATTGTTCCTTTATCAGTTTCAACAACCCATCCACTTTTTGTCTCTTTAATTCCTACGACCGTTGTATTTCTATAGATTTCCGCACCTCTATTTCTAGCACCTGTTGCCAAAGCCTGCGTTAAATCCGCAGGCTGAATATATCCATCTTCTGGATGTTGAATTGCTCCAATTAATCCCTCAATATTACATAAAGGCCAAATTTCTTTTACTTGTTCTGGTTTTAAAAATTTTACATTAACTCCAATTGTTTGTGCCACTCCAGCATATTGATGGTATTCATCCATTCTGTCTTTTGTGCTCGCTAATCTAATATTTGATACAACGCTAAAACCTACATTTTTTCCTGTTTCTTTTTCTAATGTTTTATAAAGATTGACTGCATATTTATGTAATTGACCAACAGAATAACTCATATTGAAAAGTGGCAACAATCCTGCTGCATGCCAAGTTGAACCCGATGTTAATTCTTTCCTTTCAACCAAAACAACGTCTGACCATCCTTTTTTCGCTAAGTGATAGAGCATACTAACTCCAACAGCTCCACCTCCGATGACAACGACTTTGGTTTTTGATTTCATAAAATAAATATGATTTAATTTACCAATTTCTAAATGGAAGAATATAATAGGTCAAGTTAGTTCTAAAATGATTAAAAAAATTATACTGCTACTTGCAATTATTTCTCCTTTTATAGGATATTACTTTACCGTTTATCTTTTAAAATTCGAAAACAAAAAGATTCCTGTTTTAAAACTTTCTATTTTAAGCCTAATTTTGCTCTTATCAGTGCTAATATTTTTTAGGTATTTTAGTCATATTTCACCTGACACAAAATACTATCCCCCGAAAGTAGAAGATGGAAAAGTAATTTCTGCCGAAAATAAATAGTTAAATTGAATCTCCAATAAAAGTCAGGTTAAGTCCTTAATTTATTGTCAATGTGTTTATCCTGTCCATCACAAATGAAAGTGAAACTATGGAGATAATCAAAAAAGCAATTATGATAACGCCTGCTGATTTAAAATTACTTTTAAAATTTAATGTTTCTCTAATTCCTATTATCAAAGATGCAAAAATCCAAAACTGAGTGAGGAATACAATAGGTACTACTAAACTAGGTACGAATACAAAAAATCTAAACAAACCTGGGGCGTGAGCTAAACCCACTGTTATCATTATTTTCCTAAAATTTGTATTAGTATCCGGATCAGGAAATAATTTTATTCCTATCACATAAATCAACGCTCCCCACACCAACCAGCTCAGAAGTGCAGTAACTCCAGAAAAGATAATATTGGTCTTATAAAGTGTACTTAAAGCTATTGCTCCTGCTACTCCATCTAACACCATGATTAATCCGGCATAATACAAGGATAGATCTCCAAAAGTATTTGGATCCTTGTAAAGACTTTTATCTAGCTTAATTGATCTAAAGATAATTTTTGAAAATTCTTCAAACATAAAGTTCTATAAATAATTATTTATTTAAAGCGGCTAAAACTTCCGATTCTCGTGTATTCGCATTAAATGATTGAGTAAATGGTATTGGAACAACTACTGCTTTAACTGGTTTAATAGAATATTTTTTTGGCAAATGAACTTTATATTTTTTAGCAAAATTCCCAATTGGAAAACCTCTAGCATTTAAATTTCCTTCGTAGGGTACATAGCCCATAGCAATATTTTGTTTTTTTTCAGGATGATACCAAGGTGAAGTTACGTAACCCACAGGTTTGCCACCATTTGAATTCGAAATTAACCAAAAATCTGGTGCATATTCTTCGATGGGTTTGCCCCCTAATTCTAACCCAACAAGCTGAAGTTTGTAAGGTTTTTCTCCATTTTTAAGTTGCTCCTTCATTTTTTCCAGAGCATCTCTTCCGATATAGTCAGTTTGTTTTTCCCATTGATTTTTTCCTGACAAAGAAACTTGGTAACCCAAATTACATTGAAATGGATTATGTTCGTGATCCATATCTTGTCCCCAAGATAAAATTCCAGCTTGAATTCTTCTATGGTGGGCAGGCGCTATAACCATTAACTTATGTTTTTTTCCTGCTTTAAGCACAGCATTCCACATGTCTTCTGCATATAAAGTTGCATTACGAAGATAAATTTCGTAGCCCGCTTCTCCAGAAAATCCCGATTGTGAAATAACACAGCTTCTTCCACCAACTTTAGCTTCTGCCAAACCATAAAACGGCATGTTATCCATATCCACTTGATCGCCGATTAAATCATTCATTAAAGCTTTGGCTTTTGGTCCTTGAATTTGCACTGGACAGGTGTCTATCTCTTCTATCTCGACATTGAATTTTTTATCTGCATTAACTCCTTGTAAATACATGGATATATCAGAATCTGATAAACTAAACCAAAATTCATCATCTGCTACTCTCATCAAAACTGGATCGTTAAGTACGCCACCTTTGTAATTACAAAGAATAACGTAACGTCCACGCATTGTTGAAATTTTTGTTGCATCACGTGTAATTACATAATCTGTAAATTTTTCAGCGTCAGGTCCTTTGACACGAATTTGTCTTTCAACAGCTACATTCCACATCGTTACGTGATTTTTAATTGCCGCATACTCAACCATTGCACCACCCTTTTCAGGTCTAACATAACCTCTTGGATGATAAACACGATTGTATATAGTTGCTCTCCAGCAGCCTGCTTTCATTGACAAATGCCAAAAAGGCGATTTTCTTACCCTCGTTGAAATTAACATTTCAACTTTAGTTGGACCACTTTGTCTTAAATTATAAGGAATTAATCTGTCGGATTGATCCACTGAAGTTGTGTGTTTTACTTTATCATAATTAACTTTTTCAGTTTTATTAGTTTTTAACATTACTAATTTTGCTTTCTTTTTTTTAGGCATAATTATTCTCCCTCAGCCATTTGTTTGTTTGCTTAAGTCCGCCGAATGTAAAAATATGAAAGTTGTTCGTTACCCTTTTGACCTTTTCAATTATGTCATTAGGATCTTTGGGTTTTAATAAATCGAGCGCCTTGCTTAGGTTTGTCTTAATAAAATTTATTGAATTTTTTGCTCCAACAATATTAGCAAACTTTAGTAGATTAATAATATTCATTGGTCCAGTAATACCAACATGCACTGGTATTGTTTGTTTAGAAACAAATCCTATAATAGGTCCAGATTCCATTAACCATTGCGTAATAATATAGTCTGCATAAGGTTTCTTATCAGTCATAGCTTTTTCTAAATCCAAGTCGGATATATCAGGGGACCCGTCAGGATGTCCAGCAATTCCTATCTTGAATCCTTCAAATAATCCTGTCTCCAATAACTGCAGAGAACAGTGAAAATCTCCAATGGGTTGTACGCTTCCTCCTATTACTAATGCCTGTTTAACTCCCCCATCCTTACATCTGTTCACATAATCTTTTAATGCTTCTATGTTTTTTATTGAGCGAGCCGGGAAATGTGGTACCGGATTAAATCCAGATTTAGAAAGCTCCAACGCTTTATTCGCAACCTTTTTGTAATCATCTCCAGGTAACATTGTAATATAAACGTCTTTAACTTTGGGCAAGTTTGAGAGTTCGGTATTCATAGTTATCTCAAGAGAGAAATTCATAGTCATCGGGATATATCAGTGGAACCTAGGGAATGTCTAGAATTTTTGTTGGTAAAGTATTCCAAATACATTGCTAATTCATATGGAAATGCTAGGTTTTTTTTATGGCAAAAAATTTAAAAATATATAGTCGAGAGTTATTTAATATTTTTTGATCAACAATCCTCATGATTGCTACTAAGATAATCACGATAAATATAATTGTAATAATTATGCGGACAACATTATATTAGAGTTATGGGACTAGAATTTATTGAAGGTAACGAAGCTATTTCACGCGGTGCTTTAAAAGCTAATTGTAATTTTTTCGCGGGCTACCCAATCTCACCATCATCTTCGATTGCGTATCATATGTTGAACAAACTGCCCAGAGTGGGAGGTGTAGCGATCATGGGAGAAGATGAAATTGCATCGATTGGCATGTGTATTGGAGCAGCTATGACCGGGGCGAAAGCACTGACGGCAACAAGTGGACCAGGAATGAGTCTTTACAGCGAGAACATTGGTCTTGCTGTTGGCGGCGAGATACCATTAGTCATTATTAATGCACAACGTCAAGGACCAGCGATAGGTTCTTCTACCAAGGGTGCCGAAGGTGATATTCTCTTTACACGCTGGTGCACATCGGGAGGTCAGCCGATGATAATTCTAAGCCCTGCCACAGTGACAGAAGCGTATGAACTCACCTATAGAGCGTTTAATTTAGCGGAAAAATACCGCACTCCGGTATTTTTGCTGACCAACAAAGAAATCTGTTTAACGCGAGAGAGCGTGGATTTGGAGCAAGTTAAGCTACCACGGCTAGTAAATCGCACACGAACAACGATAGATGATTCATGTTTTTCAAATCGGTTAAAAGCGCTACACGAAGTGCCCAAATTTGCTGACATCGGTGGCGACCAAATCACTCGATTCACGACATCCAGTCATGATGAGGCTGGGTACTTCACTAGTAATCCTGAAGTCATTCAGAAGATGATTGATCATTACGCAGCCAAGATTGAAAGTGCCGAAGAGGATATCACGCTCGTAAAGCAAGATATCGAAGCAGGTGCCGAGATTCTGATGATCAGTTACGGCATAACCTCACGTTCTGTTACCGTAGCAGTCAAAAAGATGCGTGAACAAGGATACAAGGTATCATCGCTTACTTTACAATCTCTCTATCCGGTACCAAGAACAGCGCTCAGTAAAGCTCTGGCGGGTATCAAGAGGATAGTTGTCCCCGAGATGAATATGGGGCAATACATCCAAGAGGTTCAACGTCTGATTCCTAAAGGAGTCGAAGTCGTTGGCGTAAACAAGATGGATACCACTTTGTTATCGCCCGATGAAATTATTGAACGAGGAGTCTTGTCATGAACACCACTATCGATACTTATTTAACTAATGAGATCGGTCCGTTACCATTCTGCCCAGGATGTGGGCACGACCAGCTGCTCAAAGCGTTGGATAAAGCGCTTGTTAAACTGCAACTGGATCCGGCCAAGACTGTTATTGTGACCGATATCGGTTGTATTGGACTATCCGATCAATATTTCATCACACACGGATTTCATGGTTTACACGGCCGTTCGATAACCTATGCGTGTGGCATGAAGCTTGCTCGACCCGAACTTACTGTCATCGTCCTAATGGGGGATGGTGGCTGTGGGATAGGTGGCAGCCATCTGTTGAACGTTGCACGCCGTAACATCGATATCACACTGTTGGTAGCTAATAATTTCAATTACGGAATGACGGGTGGACAGCACTCGGTATCGACGCCGCTCAGTGGAATTACTCCGACAACACCAATGGGTAACCTCGAAAGCGCGATGGACCTCTGCAAAACCGCCATCGCTGCAGGTGCTGGATGGGTCTATCGTGGCACCACCTTTGATAAAGATCTTCCGGACCGTATCGCGAAAGCGATAACCCAACCAGGGTTTTCAATGATCGATATCTGGGAAATGTGCACCGCTTACTACATGCTCAGCAATAAACTAAAAAAAAAGGATCTGATAGACATCATGGGTCGAAACAACTTCAAGTACGGTCTAGTGGCAAACAATCCTCGTCCAGAATACGGCGCCCAATACCGCACGACATATGTGGACACGGCCACTCCCGAACGTAAACCACGCACAATTAAAACCAAATTAGGCAACAACATCAAGCGACAAACCGGCATCGTGATAGCAGGTAGTGCAGGTCAAAAAGTCCGCTCGGCCGCAGGATTGTTGGCGCAATCTTCGATGTGTGCAGGATTGAGAGTTACGCAGAAGGTTGATTACCCAAATACGGTAATGACCGGACATTCTGTCTCGGAAATTATTGTCAGTCCTGAGCGTATAAATTACACGGCTATCGACACTGCTGACTATTTTATTTTGGTATCGGAGGATGGATTAAAAAATACAAAATCCCGCATTGAGAAACTTCCATCCACATGCACACTGTACGTTGAAAAATCTCTCGATCTGCCACACACAGAGGCAAAAATTATTCGTTTGCCGTTAATGGCTACTGCCAAAAAGATCAATCGTCTTTCCATTTGTTTCGTGGCCATAGCTGCGCTTGTAAAAGACTCCGGTATTATTAGTTTAGATGCGTTCACCGAAGCGATAACAGCGTTCCAAAAACCGGCGGCGGCTGAGATAAGTTTGAGGGCACTGGAGGCGAGTTCAGCCCTGATTCAGGCCGGACAAGAAGTGGACAGTAAGAATTTGTAAAAATATATAATTCTCTTAATGAAAAAATCTTCTTTTTTGAAGGAATTATTATTAAGTTTTTCAAAAAAAAATAAAATTATCCCATCAAAATTTCATTATGATTTGAAAGGAAGTAAATATTTTGAAAAAATTACAAAAACAAAAGAGTATTACATAACAAGTACTGAAAAAGAAATATTAAAAAAAATTGCAAAAGAAATAAATTCAATTTTTGGAAATAATTTAACGTTTGTTGAATTTGGCAGCGGATCTTCTGAAAAAATCCGTATCTTGCTTAGTAATCAGGTAAAATTTTATATACCTTTAGATATTTCTTTTGAGTTCATCAATCAATCATCGAGAAAGTTATTTAGATCTTTTCATAAACTAAAAATATTACCAACATACTGTGATTACACACAATATATTAAATTACCAAAAAATGTTTCAAAAACTAAAGTAGGATTTTTCTTAGGTTCATCAATTGGTAATTTTTACAATGGAGAAGAAAAAAAATTTCTTGTAAATGCAAGAAAAACTTTATGTAAAAAAAGTTTTTTGCTTGTTGGTGTTGATCTAATTAAAAATATCCAAATACTTAAAAAAGCCTATAATGATAAAGC
>Ga0208129_1000697_pt1 | contig 14197 bp, 6 predicted proteins | sample ETNtaG_13_FD_185759 | JGI IMG/M metagenome (GOLD analysis project Ga0208129, IMG submission 185759) | Marine microbial and viral communities from oxygen minimum zone, Eastern Pacific Ocean - ETNP201306PF47B (SPAdes) (version 2) | ecosystem: Environmental > Aquatic > Marine > Oceanic ...
TCTTTACTCTTCAGACAAAACGTGTTAGAAATTCACTATAGCTTGCTACTGCTAAATTACTCAACAACAAACTTAAATAATCAAAATGTATGTTTTGCGCACTTAAAATTAAATAATTAAGTTGATGTAAAGAGTAATCAACATTATTTCAATAATTTTACACTTAGAATAGTTGAGAAAAGTTTAGAAAAATTTTGGATTTTTTTAAAAATTTTGGAAATTTTTGGATTTTTTTAAAATTTTTGGAATTTTTTGGAATTTTTTAAATCTTTGAAAAATTCGATCTGAGGAAAAACTTTTTACTTGTTATCATAAACTTACAGGAAAAAGGGATTGCTTTGTAATCACTAATTCTTTAATTAAATGCTTTTAAATGGAAATAACACGATTTTCTGAAAATAGAGATTACATTAAACGATTTAAATAAAAATGAAAATAAAAACACCACTTCAACTCTCCTCTTTTTCCTTCTACTCATTTCGTTCAATCCAAAACTAATCTTTCTTAATGTCTTATTCAATCCACAACAAATCTTTCTTAATTTCTTATTCAATACAAAACAAATTATCCTTATTATGATTCCATGACCCTGTCCATTCAGTAATTTAATAGTATGGATTTTTTATTCCATTAAAATCTTTCGAGAGCTTTTCAAAAATATTATTATTCGAGTAACGAAACACTGTTTCATAATACTCTCCGAAAATACTCTCATTGTGCTATATTGTTGCTTAGAATTTCAGTTTGTCGTTTGTTTTACTTCTTCGTCCAAGCTTCAAGAGCCAGGGAAACACATTGAGACATCTTAAACTATCTTTAGTATTTTCGAATTTGTTAGTTAGCAATAGTAAAAATTCCCAATTCTCGACTAATCGCTAACGCTTAACTAATTTGTTCATCATATTATTGAAAGTCAACAATTCACTAAGATTATCAAAAGACTCAACTATTAAGATTTTGCCTGGCTTTTTCCAAGTTAATTAATCAACTAGAAAAAATTACACAAAAGAAATAATTGAAGTTATACATATAGGAAGAAATGGTACATGTTGAAACTCAATCCACTAAGAGAGATTGAATAATTCAGCAAGCAACCTTTTACTCATTTTATTACAAAAAATACAAAATGCTATCTCTGTACTATTACCCTTTTTAAAGTACAATTAACACTAACATATACTTTTATTATGCTGAAAGCAACTCAAAACTCCAAAGAATACTCCTCTAGTTTCCTTATATGCGTCAGATTTCCATTTATCGAATTGCGATTAAGGATTAAAATGAGATTTGAAGTCCATAAAAAAGCCTTGTAATTTGATCTTTTAATCAAGGATTTTGAAAAACATTTTTCTCTTGAAGGCACTAGATTCCCTGCTTCTTTTTCTTTCATCTATTGAATGTTATTAAATAAAATGGATAATTACTTCGCGGACTATTGTCCCACCATTCTCTACGCATTTATGATAGTTATAATAGTTTAGATTTTCTTTATAACCAACTTTGCCAGCTTGGATTTATATAACATTTTAGATTTCATATTTTATGGGTTACAATTATATAATAATTTATCAAAGCTTATACTTAATGTATTTCATATAATATTTTACTAATATATAACTCATTAATCATTCTCTAAAACCCAAAACTCCTTCAATTCCAGATGTTCTTCATAACTTATCTCCTATCCAACATGATCATAATAATGGGGAACTTCTTATTCCTCATAATAGATCTCCTGTCCATCATGATTATACTAATGAGGATCTTCTGTATAAGAATACTCTGTATCAGTTTTCTCCCTTTTTAATTTTGTATTAACTTCTTTGGCTTTTCTTTTATTCTCCGCTAGCATAGCAGTTTAGTTCTATTAAAAAGCAATCAAAGCATTCAAATACTCACAATAACTACTGAAGTTTTCTTCTTATGGTTTCTGCTCCATTAAATTCAAAACTTAAGTTTAAATACTTTTTATAAATTTAAATTAGAAATAACTTATATATTATGTTTTAATATAGGTTTATAAAGTTGTTTACCGGGATAAATTATTATATTATTATTAAATTATAAAAAGATGAGAACTAAAAATCCAAAGACCCGTACATCATAAAAAAGATCCTTTTGCTGTATGAGTGTAAGGAAGTCTAATAGATCGCGTAGCCGTAGTAGGAGCACTAGAAAGGAGGTTTGTTTTCCCTTTTTCTTCATCTTACAATACAATAGACAGAACAAAATCCTATCAGATAAGCACTTGTTACTCCAGCTATTCGTCGTTATAGCTGTGGTCCTATTAATTGGTACCCCAATTCCCGGTAATGTATTTTTACTTCTATAAACTATACATAGGATATTATTAAACAAAGGCGAACAAGATAGATTGATAAGAAAATTAATCTATAAGTTGTACCAACCCAATATTGATTCAACCTTAAAGCGCTTAGCTAAGAGTGGAATTAAGAAAGATGAAACGAAGGAACAAATAATTACTAATCTTTTCAACGGATATGCTAGCGAAATGAAGAAAGAAGATAAGGAAGATTGTTATGAAATTATGGAAGAAGAAATTTGTGATATATGAAGATTATATAAGTCCTGTATTTAAAATCCAAATTAAATTAAGAAATACTTATTATATTCTCCCTACAATTCAATAAAATTTAATGATTTACACTTAATTCTTTAATTAAACGCTTTTAGATCAAATTAATATCATTTTCTTAACCTAGAGATTTAATTAAACGTTTTTAAAATAGTAATTAATTAAAACTTAAATTTTAATAAATATAATTATAACTGAATAAAAAACAGAAGGAGTTGGACTTTCCATTGATAGTGAAGACAGATAACGTTCCGTAAAGGTAAACTCGTTGATTTAAAGGATTTAAATATAATCATCAAAAGAAGATGTTAACACTATTCGTAGTTCAATTGGTGAATTACGAGAGTCCGGGTTGAATTCTCACGAGTTCAATTCTCACTAGTGCTGTCCTTTTAATTCTAACACAATTGGATACGGTACTGAGACCGGATTACGTAAAACAGCACGGTATCACATTTAACTAAGATATCTCTGGAAATTCAGGTCCAGGCTAGCCCTATTACCACAAACAATTGTCATTGAAGTTGTAAGGACATTTTTTATTTCCACATTCACCAAACTGAAATTAAAATCAATAAATTATATTTTAAAATATTTCCTTGAGTTAATAAGGTTTCACCCATACTTCTTTTCCTAAAGTTTTTAGCTATTATGAATTCATCAAAATATGGAAGACCATACACACACACGTATAAAATGAAAAACAGAATGATTTAGGTAAAATATTAATAAAGAATAGATGTTTAAGTTGAAAATAACTATAAGGTAGAGACAGCTAAACGTAAACTCTTAAAAACTAACAAAGGATGTAGTAAATGTATCCCTGGTTCCAATAATATGGACATTAGGTCAGAAGAAACTCGTAATCAATACTAAATCTATATCAGAAAATTCCTGAAGGCTGAGGTTGGGAATTAGGTAACAATGAAGAAAGTGAGAGCTATTAAATGGTAAGGATGCTTTCTAAATCGTTATTGTTCTTAGGAAACAAATACAAAATTACTTTTATGGTATGAAAGGAAACCGACCAAATATGAAAGCTGCTCTATAAAAATATTTCACATCATTAGAATTATTTGACAAGACTCAGTTTAATAAGTTGAAATGTGTAACTCATAAAAGCTTATAAAAAGTTATTTTGGATGAAGAAGAATGGGAAAGATTAAAGAAAGTTTTGCCTGATAAGTTTAAGTTGTTGTTTACAATTTAGATGAATTGTGGTATAAGAATAGGTGAATTAATTGACCTTCGAGTCAAAGATATTACGTTTGAAGGGTGCAGAAAAGGTAAAATTTTAGTAAGAAATGGAAAAGGAAATTAGTCTCGAAAAATAACCTTAACTGACAAGATCACTGACAAGGTGGAAGATTATAAGAGAAGAAATAAACTGAGTTCTGAAGCTTTGCTTTTCACCAATAGAGATGGAAAACCGTATTCTGATGAGAATAGTTTAAATTAAACGCTAAAACGTTATTGTGGCAAGGCAAAACCGCCTATAGAAAAGAATATTACTACGCATTCGTTCCGTCATATGTTTGGGACAGATTCAATTAAAAAAGTTGGTCTACCAATTACGAAATATTTAATGGGTCACAAAGATTTCAACTCAACTTTACATTATAACCAAGCCTCGTTTGAAGAATAACAAAGGACCTTTAAAGAAGCTCACAAATAAAATGCGAATAAATAACACTAATCTAGAGAAATATGTCAAGAATTATAAAGAATGAAAGCTTTGTTAGAAGAAAAGTAATTCGAGATTGATCTGAAAGACAAAATTATTAAGAAACTTGAGTGTGACAACTAAAAACTGCAAAAACTTGAATATGAAAACAAAGAGCTGAAAAAATTACTGTAATACTAGTAAGGCGTAGGATAAATGTATTGATTGATTTTATATTCGTCCGATAAAATTACTTTAACATTGAGTTTTTAACTTTTTTAAATATCAATTTAGAAGAATCCCAGGTGAGTGAACTTAATTTAATTAATATAAAAAATGTAAAAACGTATCAACATGTCGTAACCGTTTAGATTAAGAATGATGAGCAGGAGGTATCGTCCACAGTTCATTATCTGTGTTCTTAGAGAAGCCAAAAGCAGTGCTACTGACAAAGCGATTATATAGGAGTATGCTATTAACAAAAGAGTTTTTTACTAATGAAAAAAGAATGGGATCGCTTATTACCAGAGACAGCAGTATGGTTTGGAAAGAAGACATGGGCAAAGATTCAATGTGATAGAGAGGAAAAATTTGGTACGCTTGGCTTTCACCCAAACAGACTTAGGTTATCAACAATTACGAAGCTCGTTCTGGAAAGGAAAGCAGCTAAGGATTGGAAAAGAACTCTTTAAGCTGACCGAAGAAATGCAGGCCTCCTATGACAAAGCATAGGGTGTTCGAAGAATAACTATGGGAGGAGAGTATCCTAAAGCACCGAGCACGAGACAATCCCAACTCGACTCTAAATACAAACCGAAATTATTTCAATAATTTTGACTGAGAAAGGTTAAGTAAGCAAAATACATATTTTGCGTATTTATTTGTGTTTGAAATTTGCAAAGCACGAATTTAACAATTTTGAAGTTTTAATAGTTGAGAGAAGTTTATTTCATTTTTTCATCATACAATCAACTATAAAGCAGGTCATCACTTCTGGAGTTTTCACTTCTTGTGTCCACAGTTGTTGCACTTCCTCTTCCTTGGAAGATCTTAGTCCTGGGTCTCTTTGCAATAAAAATTATAAGCTGTAAAGCCAGGGTCCAATTCCTTGTATAGTTGCCCATAAAATTCTGATGAAAGTAACTCCTTCAAGATATACATCGTGCACTATGCATCGCTTCGATTGTCTGAATCACTGTAACGATCATGAAATATCCAGTTCATTAAGCGAGTGATACATTTTTTGACTTCGGGCCTTAATTTCTATTGATATTCCTTATGGATCTAGAAACATTAAAAGAAAATTCAATCAATATATTACCATTTCAATCAATCTGATGATCTCTATGAGTCTCTAGACGTTCTCTTGATCTATTAATTCATCAGCAATACATTTGAATTCTTATATCAATGGTTTCAAAGGATCTATTGTAATAGAGTTGGGGTTAACCTAGTTCTTATAAGTACACATTTTTATTAATTTGATATTTGAGATTATAAAAACCCGCGAATTTCTCTTTAACCTCTCTTTAACACTAACACTATAAATGACTTTTTATTGATTTAATTGCTATTTAAAAATAGTATAAAATTTATGAGTTTAAATCTATATTTAATATTTAAAAACATCTTCTAATTTCATTTAATTTAATCTCTAGTTTCAGAAAATGATGTTAATTTGATCTAAAAGTGCTTAATTAAAGAATTAAGTGAAAATCATTAAATTTTATTTAAATTATAGGGAGAATATAATATTTAGATTACAGGGAGAATATAATCACTCAATATGGAGAATATAATACATATCATTCTAAATTTTGTCGATTAAACGCATAGATTACTTGCCATAACAGTCTTTAATATATCTTCTGAAAGTATTATTGCTCAAACTCCCAAATCCCATATGATATCCCTTTTACTAACTCCGCTTGATTTTTATACAAATTCTTTGCCACTTTCCTCTTTAATTCACCAAAGAATACTTCTATTATCTAAAACCTTCAAGGAGAAAATTAATACGTTACATTTAAGTGTGGAGTATATGGTGGTAGAAAAAGAATATTAAAATATTACAATAATTCCTATTTCACTGCTTTTGCTACATGCTACTTTGCATTGTCCAATACAAATATCCAATGCTTATTGGATGATTTATTAGCATACCATTCTACCTATTTAGTTTCTAGTGTTTCTTTATTATATTCCTTTTCTTAATAACTTTCTTATCCTCCCTTTTGGGATCTTAAAGATTGAGTTAGATGCGACATGAATCCCAAAAAATCTTAGCCTTTTATGCCCTACTCAAAAATCTAGAACCCCATATATCCTTAATTTGTAATAGCAGCTACTAGCGAGGTATTTTTTATCTTGATAGGAACTTCTCTGACTGGCTACTTTCCAATTTCTCCCCATGCGTAGCTTGCCCCTTATTTATCAAGATTAAATCCAGCTTCATCAATAAATACTATTTCAAATTCTCCCCTTGCCTCTGCTTTATGATACGGCAAGAATCGTTAAAGTCATTCATATCTTTTCATTTTATTGGTTTGGGTGTTAGATTTGATTTTTATACGTTAAATTCTTTTCCAAGTATAATTGGAGTATCTTTTAAAAGCCTTATAGCAACCATGCTGGGTAACTTTAACATTATCGTATCCAAAATGATTTACTAACTCTGCATATGCATATTTAAAACCCCTACCCACATTATCATGAACTTTAAACCAATTTGTCAAAAATTGAATCATTTCTTTAGTAACCGTTCTTTATTTTCCTCTTGGGCTTGGAACTATTGAACAATTCTTTCTGATTCTTTGTTTTAGACGATTGACTACTTTCCGGCTCATTTTCAATTTGCTGGCTATTTGTCTCCCACTCCATTTTTTATTTTTATCTGCAAACTTTCTTAAACACTCAATCTCTTAATACTTCTTTCATTCTGATTTGGATAATTTTACATAATCTTAGGACTCTCTTTTTTCCTTTGTTTGGATCTCTCGTTTTTCAATCATTTGCCCCTTGAGAATTAAATATTCTTTGATTTATTTAGGTGTCATCGGTTCTAATATCAGTTTTTCCCCTTTTTAATATTACCTAAAACTTCTGGCCATTAACATGAAATCTCCTCGCTTGTGAACTTTTAAATCGTACTTACTAAAGAATCTGGTACATTTTCTAAAGTACGGCTTTATTTAAAAATCCTTTTATTTTCTTCTTATATCGAATGAAAAGAATAGCTCTCCATCTGGATGAAATTCATCATCATCATCTTGGATAAATTGTGGGTTTCTTCTCTTTGCAAATTTCTTTTCCCCTTTTTTATCCTTGTTCTGAGTCTCTATCGGTAAAAAGTACTAAGTAACCCGTTTTTACTATGCTACGGTTTTCCTTTTAACAGCCTTTTTAAGAGGTTTCCTTGGTTGATTATTTTCCTCGTTCATTACTCTTAAAATTAATTTTAAATTTAAAATTAAAATTTCAACTGTTATGAAATATAAATATAAATCACTCAGGTTTTCTTCCAATTGCCTTGTGCTTCATTCATCCATTTTTAGTGAAGTATCTTGATTTGGGAATTAAGGTAGTCATTTTCTTAGAGCATACAATAGAGGAGATTGGTTAGCTCAAAGTTCATCATCACTAAATCCATAGTAGAACTTTGTTTATGATTGTGGCTAAAGAATTGTTAACATAGTTGTTTTGTTCTCAAATAAAGAGTCTAATCGTGTCCCTTCTCTTCATGTAATGTGCCCATTACCATGAGAAGATGTTGTACTTTATTATAGATAAGTTTCGTTTCGTTGATTATTATTTGTTGGACACGATCTGTTTCGATAGGAGGTCCTTCGTACCATGTGTCTAATATTTTCATAACATCTTTTGAAGGAGTCAGTGCCATTTCTTTTGATATATACCATTTCTTTTGGCAAGGAGCCCATTTAGCACCCAATGCCTTTGCTTCTTCTTTTTAATCATAGGGAACATTCAAGTAAATTCGATTTTCTTGTTCCTTTTTCTCCATTGAATCTTTTGAATTTATATTTTAAAATTAAAATTATAAGAGATATTTTACAGCAAGGATAACCAATATTAAATGCAATATCTCCTTTTCTTAAATTATTCAACCATGAACTTGTGATAATTAAAGATGATCCGGTGAGAAACTATATCAACCATCCAAATTTGTAAAGGTCCCTATTATATTGCTGGATTGGGGTTGAGGATTTCCCTGAAAGCTTAATAGCTTTTGCTGATTCAACTGCCTCAAAACTAAAAAAGCTAACACATGTTGATTATGAGAGGGATACTATTAAGATATTTGCATTTGAATATCGATCTCAATATTTAAGCAATTCGCAATTCTATATGAGCGAGTCATATTCTTATAATCTTAAGTGGTGAAGAAATTGACCATATCATCAGGTCAGCCAGATCGTTTTTTAGCACTCTCACCAGAATATCCGCCTCTATCGTCAGCAACCCAAATCAGCAAGGACTTCCGGTACAAACAGATCATATAATAGACTAATAACTTCATCAGATCCTCTTCTCCAGTTCTCAAAAAGAATTTTATCAATGACGCATATTTGACTACGAATAACTTTACATTTGATACTCAAGGTAAACTTCGAATAATATCTGAATTTCAAAGGTCGGGATACTTTTTTAATATAGGACAACCAAAGATTATTTTTTCAAAAGTCTAAGTATCCAAACATCACTAGGAAAGAAATATTAGCAACTAACAGTGTCGCTGATCCTCATACATCATCTACATCCCCATCAATAAAGTCTTCCTTCTCCATAAATATACCATGAACGGCACCAACAAGTTATCTATCACAAGAACCACAACCTATCTCACCAATTCTTTATCATTTGATAATATTGTAAGACTACTTAAATTCACCAAGTCCTTCTTTAAAGTTTTTCTGAAAAGACTTTGAGTAGGATTTATGTTTATGCTTAATTCTAAATAACTTAACCTTATATATCTGACTTGATCGGCGAATGCGAGAAATTTTTATTCTTTATTTACTACAAAGATATCTTCTTCTTTACAAAAATAATATAGAATCCACCAACATCACTAACTAAGATTCAACCTCAGTCTCCACACTAATTTTGACCCCCACCCCAAATCCCAACCCCAACTACAGCCTGATTTAAGTTCCTTCTTAACCCCAACCCAAGGTTCATCGTCAATTTTTATCTAAATTCAACCCCAATCCCAATTTCAACCCCACGCCCAAACTTGCAAAAAACATTTTATATAATTATAAATATGAAGGGGAATTCCAAATTTTAATATTAAAGTTAAAATAAAATAACTTATCTCACAATGGAACAAAACCAAAACGTCTTCTAACTCAAGGAAATATCCTCAAAAGCACCTACACGTAAAAAGCTCTATATGATTATCTAGAAAGTTTATGATCTACCAAATTTTGGCCCCGTTGTAAGTCAAGAGTACTTAGCAGAACTAATTAAGCCAAATTGTAAATATCTAAAAGTGCTGAGAAGTGAAACACATACAATTCCTAAAGGCCAAAAGAGAAACTGGAACTCGATTAACGCTTTTAATCTCCTGGTGAAGACGTTATAGCAAAAGCATAAAAAGCCATGCGGATTCACCCATTTTTGTTTACCTAACATTGAGTGGATGTTAAGAATGATTATTTGGGCCAATCCAACCTTGAAAGACTAAATCATTGACCAGACAACAAAGAACAGGAAAGGGCTAAGCTAAAGACAAAAGGAAATAGAGCAACAATAAATCGCCGTCGATCCAAAGTATTTGTGTTTTCCCAACTATTTTGACTTGTATTTAGTTTGCAGGAATTATTCCGAAATGAAATTCCGTCGAGAAAGGTGACGAATCAAAATTATAAGCTGTTCACCAATGCCTTGTCAGCAAATGATGTCTTCGTGTAAGAAAGTATTGATAGGATGATTGAGCAAAAAAGGATTAAGGCAATAAAATTGAAGATGTAAATAGAAAGAGCTTTGCAAGATGAAGAAGATTTGAAACAAATGAAAGTGATAAGAATGAAAGAGGGACAACTTAGACAAGAGAAGCAGTTAATGAGAAGCAATAAGAAGATGAAAAGGGAAGAAGCGATGAAAATGTATTCTTTCATTATTGATATTCAAATGTTAGGTTAATTGCAGGTGATCCTTTATAGACTCCATTGACAAACAAATTCTTTAATATGGAATTAGACGAATAATAAGTATCAAACAGGTAGTCCTAATTTAATGCAATGATGGGAATGGTTGAAGATGAAGACTAGGAAGAACATAAAATGGGGAATGCCCTATTTACGAGCCATAATCCAAGCAATAGCAATCTATTTGACGAAAGCTAATTGATAGGGATTAAGAGGTTATCCAATTAGTAATTTGAATAGCAAAATCCTTTGTTTGTACCTATTCAATCTGGAGAAGTGTCCACCAATAAGGGTACAAGAAGGAGTGCTAGAAGAAAAGCCATGAAAGTAAAAGATAAGCCAACAAAAGGAGGAGGGAAGAAATAGACAAGGAAAGGTGGTATGGAAGAGGAAGATAATAAACCGATATGAGTTATTATAATCTCCCTATAGAATAAATTATTTATTTTCAATTTAAATTTTGATTTTCTTCTTTAAATAACTCAATAAAAGGATCCAATAGAAGGTCAAGCTATGTTTGTGTTGGTTTCGGGATTGATGTTGTTATTTTGAAATTTTACTCCTTCAGATAAGATCTTTAATATGGGAGTCATGTTTGATGAAGCCTTTTCCATTAGAACCAATAGCTCTTTTGCCTTTAACTCCTCTAAATCTTTATATTTCAGAAGATTCCTAATTTCCTCTTACATCTCAATTTCGAAACGAAAGAAAAATGAACATAAGTTTGAAATTAGAGTTTCTCTATTATCTTTGTTTATATATACAGACTCATAAAAACAGAGTATTAACTTTTCAACAGTTTATTATCTTATGCTTAATTGGTTTATTCTCTCAGTGAGTGTCTTTTAGTTTTCCATATTTTAATTGTTATTTATTTGAATCTTTAATTTATTATTTAGCGAATTTCAATAACTCCTTAATTAGAAGCTTTTAGATTAAATTAACATCATTTTATTGAACTTGAGATTAAATTAAACATTTTTTTAAAATTCATATTTTCTAACTTAAATTAAAATCATAAAATAAACAAATTAAACATTTTTAAACTGTAATTAAACATCAATCTTTAGTTTATCCAAAATGTAAAAAATAAAACAATATTAAATAACAAAATACTCACTTGAGGAATACTTTTAGGATGAAGATTTCAAAGATAAGGTTAATCACCATTAAAACCCGAAATCTCCAAGTAGTTGTGTTAAGATTAATTAATCTGGTTCATAAACTGTTCAGCTGAAGGGGATAATGAAAAATGATAGCAAGCTTAGTCAGCAAGAGTCAATTTGTTTGGTTTTCAAGCAAATGACTTTGAAAAATATTCAGAAGAATAAGATGAGTGCAAATATGAAGGTTGTAAAGGGCAAAATCAATTAAAATAAGGTTCCAAACAAAAAAGAATCCAATCCATGAATTTAAATCTTCATTAATCACCAAAACCGCTTTAAAATGTAAATTTAAATTAAGCTAAATTAAGTTCTATTTAAAATTGTTTAATTTGATCTCTAGTTTAAGAAAATGATATTGATTTGATCTCAAAGCGTCTAATTAAAGAATTATTAAAAATTGCTAAATTTTATTTAGATTAAGTATGATTTTAAATAAATTCTATTAAACCATCAAGAGAAACCTGTCATATCATACTCATTACCATAATAACATTTAAGTTCGTCGCCTCTGAAGATGACTGATGATAAGAACAAGGACTGAAAGGAGGATGCTGCTGACAACCACGAAGAAATTGATGATGTCGATTGTGAGGATGATGAAGAAAAAATGATGAGATATATGATGCTCAGATTAGTCAGCAGAGATGATTATAACAAGAGTTACAAGGAAAAAAGGTGTCCGATAAACTAGTATGTTTATCGGATACCATTTCTAGGGCTGTACAATTTTGATTGTTTTAAATTAATCAATAGGTGTCTATCAATCACTTATGCAACTTCTTCTTCTTTTTAACTTTTTTGAAACTGCTGGTTCAGTTAGAGTATTAATAGTTGATTGAAGTTTACGGTTTTATGCAGCTAAGCCCTTCATCAACTTAATCATAACTAGGTTTTGATTCTCTAATCTGTCGTATCTCTCTTGTAATTACTTGTATTTCTCTTCTAGGGACAACTTCTTCTTGGTCTTACTTTTTGACTTCAATTGTGAACGATCATTTAAGTAACTTAAATTGGATGGATAATCCATTAGATGTGCTTCATCATCGGGTACAATATAAAGCTCAGTGGTCTTTACATCAGTATGACCCATAAGTATACTAATCTATCTCAGAGGAACACCATTCCTATGCTTATAAGTTGCAAAGCTTCTTCGAAAACTGTGAGGAGTTATATGAGGTTTTTCCTTGATTCTTTTAACTAACTTTTTAATAATTCTATAAATACTGTCTTTTGTAAGTGGAGTACCATCATGATATTTATGAAAAATAGTAGCATTGTTAGGTAGTTTCAATTTCAATTTATCTTGCTATTCTGTTATAAACTCCCTTAAATTTACATTAAACTATTCATCAAGTTTGAAAGGTCTTGTTTTATTTCTTTTGGTGTATGATTTATCAAAGTATCCTTTATTCTTTGTTTTATGTAGATCTTTAATTCGAATACCAGCAACTTCTGATACACGTGCTCCTGTATCCCAGAAAAACTTTAAAAGAAGTGTATTTCGTTTTCTTTGATACTAACACTTTTTATGATCACACTACTTTTTGTTACTCCCCCCTTTCATATAGCATATCTAACTTAATTCTAATAATTCAGAGAATCAATCCATTGTAACATGAGGCAAGATCTCACATTTGATCCTAGCAAGTTTGATTTTTAAGTCTTTCCTGTTCATGAAATTAATCATATACCATTTCAAAGCCGCAAAATAGTTATGTTGGGTCTTTGCTTTCAAATGCCTTTTTCAGAATAACTTTGTCAAGTATTTTCTGATGTTATTTGTATGTATCGTATTTGGATCTCTTTTAAAGTAATTTAAAAACTCTCGAATCGTTCTGATGTATGTTTTAAGTGTCCCAACACTAAGAGAGACAATCAATGGGTCCAATTTGATTTTATCAATAAAACGCTAAGTTCCTTTCCAATCTCCACTCTTGTTTTTCCATATTTTACGATATTGTTTACTTTACTATAACATTTTTAAATATCTATTTTTTTAAATTTTAGTTTTAAATAAGTTTTAATTTAATGATAAAATTATATAAAAGTTTTGGGGGTTGGGGTTTATATTATTATTAGAGTTGGGGTTGGGGTTGATAAATTTTTTGGGGTTGGGGTTGGGGTGGGGGTTGGTGAAATGCCTTAATTTGTGGCTCGTTTGTCTACTTCTAAAGCTACTTATATCTATTCAGTCATACCATTGTCAAGGTAACCCTTGACTTATACAAACCCCATTTCAATGAGAGTCTTAACTCTTCTTTTTTAATAGCTATGTTGGCATCTTTCTTTTTGACATTTTCTTTATTTGTAAAAATTACTGTATTTGCTATCCGGTTTTTACCGTATCACCGGACACCGAAGATCCTTCGGCGATTTCAGCTGATACCATCTTAAAATTATTGAAATAATTTTGATTCTTCGAAGATTCCGGCTGACCCCATCTGAAAATTATTGAATAATTTTGATAACTCTTTACATCTACTTAATTATTTAATTTTAACTACGCAAAACATACATTTTGATTATTTAAGTTTGTTGTTGAGTAATTTAGCAGTAGCAAGCTATAGTGAATTTCTAACACGTTTTGTCTGAAGAGTAAAGA
>Ga0208129_1000701_pt1 | contig 14155 bp, 7 predicted proteins | sample ETNtaG_13_FD_185759 | JGI IMG/M metagenome (GOLD analysis project Ga0208129, IMG submission 185759) | Marine microbial and viral communities from oxygen minimum zone, Eastern Pacific Ocean - ETNP201306PF47B (SPAdes) (version 2) | ecosystem: Environmental > Aquatic > Marine > Oceanic ...
GATGTCAGTGACATCGAGAATCTGATCCATCATGGCGATGATGAAATCGGCAGTGGCGTCCATCATTTCTTCGACAAGGGCTGGTTCGTCATAGAAAAGCGTGCAGAGGTGCTCGACACCGGTCATATTCCGAATAGGCCCGAAGAAGCCGCCCCATCGATCCGCAATGATGATGAGAGGAACGTCCCGCTCCCGATAGGCCGAGAGCTTTTCTTTCCAGTCCGCGCCGACTCTCGCCGCGATATCCGGGTTCATTCTCTCTTTCCAGAAACGGCGAAAGTCGTCGCGAGTCTGCACGGGAAAGCGGACAAACTGCGGCATCGACGAGTGCGGGTGATTCTTCAATTCCCGCATCAGGATGCCTTCCTTGTTGATGTAGAGAATCGTCTCGGCGTCTTCCTCCACCACTTCGCGCTCGAACGGCGGATTCGGAAAGAACCAGCCGCCGAACCAATCCCATTGGTCGGTCTGAAAGGTGGGAGCATTCGGCTCGTTGCTGCCTTCGTTGGCCCACCGTTCGAGAGTCTCCGGCCAGGCTCCAAAAGTCGGACGAAGAGGCACCCGGTCGACAGGCTGGTAATTCATGCAAGCCAGGAAGCGTTCACGTGATGTCATGGTTACAGGTCTCCTAACTTCGCAGAAGGTTCTTGCAGTTGTGCCACGCGATTCCGGAACGGCTGTTCTTGTATCATCGTCTTATTACTCTTACGCGAACATTGAGAATCAAGATTCGGAGCAGGGATTAAGGCGACGACAAGTCGTCTGGGGTAAGAGGACATGGAAGGCGTGCGAGCAGTAGGCACAGTCGTCCGCCCTTGGTCCTCGGTATTTGGTCTCTGATCTACACACTCAGCTATGCCAGGATAACCAAAAACGTCTCGACCGGAACTCGACAGCTTGAGGCGAAGCTTCGCTATCTCAGATAGCCTCCTGGCTTCCCGGACGGTGTCAGAGCTGTTCGTCCGTTGGGCGATTTGATAATCTCCGGTTCTGACAGGTCAAGAAACATCAAGGTATTTCATTCGATGGCTGGATTCAGACACGCAACCGTCCGTTGCCCGCACGATCAGGCATTTTCCAACAGGTCATGCCCATTGCCCGTCCCACCCGTCGAGAAGCCTGGTCACGCAACTGGTCGGCGTGTTGTGCTTGCGGTTGCTGCGATCTTCCTGGCGTACTCCATGGCTTGGCCGCAGGACGGTACCGCGCCGCAGACGGATGAGGCCGCGGGGATCCGCGAACGGATACTTGCCGAGAGCGGCTTTCATGGCGGCCTGATCGTGCAGGCCGGACTCCAGGACACGGGTCTTGCCCTGTCCCTGGCCAAAGCGACAAATGTGCTGGTGCACGGGCTCGTCCCGGACAGGGATACACTCAGGAAGGCGCGCCAGCGGATTCGTGACGCGGGTTTGTACGGCCGGGTGTCCGCGAGGTCATGGCGCGGCCAAACTTTGCCCTACACCGACGGTATGGTGAACCTGCTCCTCGTGCTGGATGAGCGCGTCGAGCTTGCGCAGGACGAAATCGACCGCGTCCTGGCTCCCCTGGGGGTGGCCATGATTCAGCGCGGGGACCGGCTGACGTCGCATCGAAAGGCGCGACCGGCTGACGTCGATGAATGGTCTCATTCACGGTACGACGCCACAGGCAACGCTGTCAGCAAAGACCAGCGGGTTGGCCCGCCGAGGTTCCTTCAATGGGAGGCGTCGCCACGGTGGAATCGGGGGACGAAGACCAGCAGCCTGGTCTCGGCACGGGGACGCATCTTCTTCATTCTTAACGACTCGCACTTCTCCTCCAGTTCCCGGACGTGGTGGTTGATCGCGCGCGATGCACATAACGGCATTGAGCTCTGGCGGCACGCGCTGGCAGAATGGGCAGGGGCTAAAGGCGGCAAGAAGGTCGGCCCGGCCCAGGCCCACCGCCTGCTGGTCGCGGCTGGCGACCGGGTGTACGTCACGCTCGGGGGATCTGCCCCGGTCAGCGTGCTGAATGCGGCGACCGGGGAGCTGATCCGCGCACTCGAGGGCACCGGGAGGGCCGAGGAATTCATCTTGTCCGACGGGGTCCTGGTGGCGCTGGTGAACCCCAATACGCCTGTTGGTCTCCGGCGCGGCCAAGGCCAGAGCATGCGCCTCGTGGCAGTCTCCCCAGACACCGGGAAGCTCCTCTGGTCGCATGCCGCGGATATGATCCTGCCACTGACCCTCGCGGCCGACGGAAAACAGGTTGTCTACCATGACGGCAAAGTCATCCAGAGCGTCGATCTTAAGACCGGCTCACCGCGCTGGGCCTCGCCTCCCACAGGGCAAAAGGTCGTTGTAAGGGACCGGGCTAATGCGGACAGGCCTGGAGCGGAGAAGTCGACGATTGTGCTGGCGCCCCAGTTCGCACCTACTCTGATCATTTACGAGGACGTGGTCGCGTTCGCAGGGGGACGACAGCTCAATGTGGTCTCCGCGGCCGATGGCCGCGAGCTTTGGAAATCGGATTACGCTCCCTCTAACTACTCAGCCCCCGTCGATCTCTTCGGCTTCAAGAAACATCTCTGGGGGCCGGACGCGGGGATGAATATGTGGCGCCCCACCGCCGATAATCTCGACGTCAACGCGTATGATCCGCTTACCGGCGAGGTCAAGATGAGCGTCAAGGGGAAATACGGGTACCGCTTCCAGCATCACCGCTGCCATCAGATGAAGGTCGTCGGCAACAGGGTGATCGCGGGCAGGGCCGGCATCGAGTTCCTGGATACGAACACGGGCAAGGTGGCGGCCCACCACTGGGTGCGCGGGAGCTGCCACTTCGGCGTTCTGCCGGCGAATGGTCTTCTGTACGTGCCACCCCACAACTGCGCCTGCTACGTCCGCGCCAAGCTGACCGGGTTCATGGCGTTGAGCGCCGCGCCGCGCCCGCGCTCTGCCAAAACCCCGGACGAGCAGCGACTCCATCGCGGCCCTGCTTATGGTAAGACCGTGGCAGATTCAGTTGAAGGGCGAGCAGGGGACTGGCCAACCTATCGGCACGATACGGCTCGTTCCGGCAAGGCAACGACCAGGGTGGGCTCCGAGCTCCTGCTTGGCTGGACCGCGAAGTTGGGAGCAACGCTCACCAGTCCAGTGATTGCCGGCAACCGGATGTACCTGGCTTCGACGGACGACCACCGGTTGCACGCACTCGATGCCACCACGGGGAAGGTCCTCTGGCAGCATACCTTTGACGGCCGCATCGATTCACCACCCACCGTGCACGAGGGATTGGTCCTGTGCGGATGCCGGGACGGCTCGGTGCAGGCGCTGCGCGCCACAGATGGAGAGCTGGTCTGGCGTTTTCTCGCCAGCCCCGAAGAGCGGCTGATTGTCTCCCGGGGCCAGCTCGAGTCCATCTGGCCGGTGAGCGGCAGCGTGCTTGTCGTCAACAACACCGTTTACTTCGCAGCCGGGAAGTCATCCTATCTGGATGGCGGCATTCGGCTTTACGGCTTGGAGCCCCACACTGGCCGGAAACTCGTCGACACGGTCCTCTGGACGCGCCAACCGGACGGTTCTGAGCTGCTGGACGAACAAAGCGTCGACGGCTTTATGAACGACATCCTGTCCAGCGACGGGGAGAGGATCTTCATGCGGCACCAGATCCTGGACCTTGCCGGCAAGGCGAAACCTGGACGAGTGACTCATCTGCACAGCCCCGACGGATACCTCAGCTCGGACACCACGTCGCGCCTTGTGTGGACTTACGCCCCCATGTTCACGTCGCCGCACCAAGGCGCGTTTTACGACCTGCGCCTCAGCCGCACGCTCTTCCCTTCCGGCCGGATACTGGTCGAGGACGAAGACACCATCTACGGGTTCGGGCAGAACCACTATGATCGTTTGCGGCCCGATCCCGGAGGGAAGTGGGCGCTGTTTGCCGCGGACAAGAAGAGTGGCGCGCCTCCGGGCCTGTCCGCGAGGGAATACCTCAAGCTGGCGCGGAGCGGCAAGCAGTCCGTCCGTTTCCGCTGGTGGAAACGGATCCCCATCCAGGCGTGGGCCATGGTGAAGACTGAGGATGTCTTGTTCGTTGCCGGCCCTCGTGGCAGTTCGGTGACCTCTCAGGCTGCACTCGAGGGCAAGGCAGGCGGCGCGTTACTGGCCGTGTCGCCCAGCGACGGGCGGGTGCTTGCCGAGATGTCTCTGCCCAGCGCGCCGGTCTGGGATGGTATGGCCGCCGCGGGCGGCAACCTCTATCTCACCTTGGCGAATGGTCAGGCGATATGCTTGTGGTCCGTGGCGTCCGGCCGTAAAGGTACCCCGTTGTCGCGTGCGGGTTGGCGGGCCGCGCTCCCGCCGGTCAAGACCGCCGCGGAGCCGGGTCTGCTCGGGCGCTGGCGTTTCGATGAAGGCGTCGGCATGTTGGCGCGAGACTGCTCCGGCCGCGGACATGACGCCGAGGCGCAAGGCCGTTGGGCAACGGGCGACTTCGGCACGTGCCTCGTCTCTGCCGGCGACCCGCGGGCCGCGGTGATACCGGACGCTCCCCATCTTCAGTTCGGCAACAAGGACTTCACCCTGGCTCTCTGGGTGAAGATCGACAGGCACGGAGCTCGTTTGATGGGCAAGGAGGCGTTCCCGCAGAACTGGTGGGTGATCAACTTGCTCGACAATGGCTCGGCCGAGCTGGTACTTGGCGAGGGCCGAGGCCCCGGCCAAAGCGCGCGTGCGAAAACCACCAGGGCGATTGCGACCGACGCCTGGAGCCATCTGGTCGCGGCAGCGGATCGAAAGGCTGGTGAAGTGCGCTGGTATCTCAATGGCGCTCTGGACAGCCGCCATCCGATCCCGAAGGCCATGACCAAAGGCCTGCGCGCCGATGGGCGGGACATCGCCATTCCCTCATCCCACAAGCCTTTCCGTGGGCTCATCGGCGACATCCGCATTTACGGAAAGGCAGTCACCGCCAAGCGCGTGCGCGAACTGTTCCAGGAACAGGCAAAGCGCCGCACCAGCACGACCTTCCAAATCCGGGAATGACATCCGGGACACCATGCCCATATTCACGGTCAGCCCATTCAGGCTCATAGGGTCCGTTGTCGATTGAGGATTCACTCAGGAACAACTTCCCATTCCCGCGTCACATTTCGTTCAGATTTCGCCGTTCCGATTGACCAGACACGCGAAGTTGCCATGCACTTCCGGAGCATTCAGCGGATAATCGTTGAGCGCAGCCTGCATTTCAGCGAGGAGGGATAGCTCATGCAGTGCAGAGAAGAGTTTATTGAAGTAACAGAAAACAGGAGAACCCATTGAGTAAGAAACCTAATCTGATCTACATCTTTGCTGATGATATGGGGTATGGCGATTTGTCTTGCCTGAATGAGAATGCGCAATTCAAGACCGTGAACCTCGATCAACTGGCTGCCGAAGGTTTGCGCTGTACCGACGCGCACTCCAGTTCCTCCGTTTGTACGCCATCGCGCTATAGCCTGCTGACCGGTCGGTACAATTGGCGTTCCACTCTGAAGTCCAGCGTAACGGGCGGATACTCGCGTCCGATCATCGAGGACGATCGTCTTACCGTCCCATCGATGCTTAAAGAGCAGGGATATCAGACAGCGTGTGTCGGCAAGTGGCATCTCGGTCTTGAATGGCGGCTGAAGGACGGCGGAATCGCATCAACCTATCAGGATGAAGACCAGGTTGACTTTGCCGCGCCGATTACGAATGGACCGCTCAACCATGGGTTCGATTGTTACTTTGGCATCAGCGCCTCCCTCGACATGCCGCCTTATGTTTACATCGAGAACGACAGATCGACATCGATTCCAACCGAACGATTTGAAATCGTTCGCAGCAAGAAGTTCATGCGTGACGGATTGATTGGTGACGATTTCAAAGCAGAAGAGGTTCTTCCCACGCTGACAGAGAAAGTCGAAGCCCTGATAGATAACTACGCAGAGGGTGAAGAGCCCTTCTATATCCACTTTCCTCTGCCGGCGCCCCATACACCGATCCTGCCCACGGAAGAATTTCAGGGGAAATCCGGCACCAACGAATACGGCGATTTCTGCCTGCAGGTCGATGATACGGTCGGCCGGGTTATGAAGGCCCTGGAAAAGAATGGTCTGACAGAAGACACGATTGTGATATTCACGGCCGACAACGGCTGTTCGCCCATGGCAGATTTCGATGAGCTCGCGGAATTCGGTCACCACCCGAGCTACGTCTTCCGCGGTCACAAAGCGGATATTTTTGAAGGGGGCCATCGTATCCCGTTCGTCATCCGGTGGCCGGAGGTCATTGAAGCTGGCAGTGAAAGCGATCAGACTTTCTGTCTGACTGACTTGATGGCGACCATGGCAGAGATCACCGGGTACGAACTGCCCGACACCGCGGCAGAAGATAGCGTCAACAATCTTTCTATCTGGAATGGGACAGCGACGGATGCTGTACGCGAAGCGACCGTGCATCACTCAGTCAACGGCTCCTTTTCCATCCGCAGAGGCAAATGGAAACTGGAGATGTGCCCGGGCTCGGGTGGTTGGAGCTACCCGAAACCGAATTCAGAGGACATCAAGGGGCTTCCCCCGATTCAGTTGTATGACTTGTCCAGGGACATCGGCGAAAAAGAAAACGTGCAGGATCAGCATCCTGACGTGGTTGAAGAACTGAAGGCTCTGCTGACCCACTACGTCAAGAACGGCAGGAGCACACCGGGCGCACCTCAGCCCAACACGGGAAGCAAACACTGGCCGCAGCTCCATTGGCTCAGCGAGAACGAGATGTAATTTCGCCGCTTTGCATCCAGATTGTAGCTGGCGGTTTTTTCACTGAGGAAGAAACACCACAGCCTACTCCCTGGTGAGATTCAGCTTATTGGGGCCAGCCGCGTAGTTGCCCTGAACTTCCTGAGCGTTCAGCGGATAATCGTAGATGCGCAACTCATCGAACCTACCGGCGAAAGGGCCGACCTGTCCGGCGGTCAACCCAAGCTCGGAAAGTTTGATGCCTGTGACCATTTGACCGGTGAGTTTGCCGTTGACGTAGGAAGAAAGCAGGGGGCGTCCGTCTTGGCCGTCCTGGTCGTAGGTGACCACAACGTGCATCGCTTGCCCCACCTTCACTCCTATGCTGCGCTGAATATCCTCGTTGTGGCCGTTAACGATCAGCTCGGCACGGTGCTTATTGAGGGTTCGGAATGTGTAATAAAAAGAATCCTTCCCACCTCGGAATTGAACCACCGGGTCCCAGCCATAGCTTTCCCCTGTCGGTGTAAACCAGACCTCGAAGCTGACCTCCTTGCGGCCCTTGACAAGGGCCGCACTCAGCCGGCCGTATCCTTTGACATCGTTGGCACGGATCACCAGTTCGCCCTGCCCATTGAGCCGGACTTGGCCTTCATTGGGTTTGTCAGCGGTGCTTCCGTGATCTTTGGGATTCTCCCGCCTCGGTTTCGCCGGAGCGGCCGCAAGGAGTGACTCCTGGCCGGGCGCTGCCTGAAGCTTGAATGTGAATTCCTCCAGCTTTGGGTCCTTCAGGGGTTTATCTCCCCGAGTAATCGGTGATCTGATTTCTTTGGTCACAGGAGAGTAAGTTCGCACCTGCACGGTCCTCCCGTCGGGCAGAAACTCCAGCACACGCAGGAAGCCATAGCCGCCCCGCAGCTTTTCGTAATCGACGAGCATCTGGTGAACGATATTGCCTCGGTCGGCTTTGTCCTTCCGGTAGCCTACATACTGCGATGAGAGGTGACCGCAGATCACCATCATGATGTTGGGGTGTTTGCGGACCAACTGATTCCACATCATCTCGCCGTCGGCCCCTTCGCCATAGAAATTGTATGGGGTGGCACGCTGACTGCCGCGGAGATGGTTGTACCGATCGTTTCCGTAGTACAGGTAACCGTGGGTTAGAATGATCGCCAGACGGTCTTTGTGCTTTTCGAGCACCTTGTTGGCCCAGGCGATCACTTCCTTTCTCGGCCCCATTTCCAGCGAGAGCACGATCCACTTCTGCCCGTTGATTTCCATGAACTGGAAATGGTTTTCCAGTTTGCCCGCTTCATAGACGTCACCGAAAGTTGGCCACTTCTTGAGGTCCTCAACTTTGAAATAGTTATTCATGTAAGTCAGCCGTCCGGGCGTGTGGTCGTAATCGTGGTTGCCCGCCGCCAGCACGTACGGCACCTTGCCCTCGATGATGTCGAAAGCCTTTCGGGCGTTCTTCCATTCGTCTTCGGCGTTGTTGTTGGTGATGTCGCCCACGTGCAACAGGTACTCGATGTTGCGCTTGTCCTTATTCTCGGCGACCCATTTCATCATGGCGTTGAAAATGTGTGGGCGGCGGCGGCAGTAGCCTTCCGTATCAGGAAGTACGACCAGCGTGGTGCTGCCCGCGTGGTAAGGCAGCGGCTTCGGGGGCGGCTCGACATAGATCTCCCCGTGAACACCGCCAATGTTGTCGGTCAGTTTTGCCCCGACGCCCCCCTGCCCGTCGAAGCTGTACCTATGAATCGGTGGACGGGAGAGTTTGGTCGCCCGCGAGCCGATGCCCTTCGCTTCCTCGGCCCACACCTGGGTCATGGTCATAACAGCGAGCGCGCCAAAACAGAGGTGGGACGTATTGAATCGGCCTCGACCATTCACGGCATGGATTCTCGAGTTTCAACGTAAGGCAACATGGTTCGGATTTTCCGATTGTCTTCAGAGAGAACCAATTGGGTCATCGGATCGGCCATTACCTCTTCTAGCCTTCCTGAGGCCCGGCCAGCCGAATCTCGAACTCGTCCATTGAGAATCTGCCGCGCGGCTCCTGGCCGAAACCCGCCAGCGAAATCCCATAGCTGCGGGCATCGGCCAGTAGGTCGTTGAGGGCCGGTGGATTGGCGGGATTGCCTGACCAGCTCAAATGCCACAGCGATTCGTCGTTGTGGAGGGTCATGGTGTTGGGTTCTGGTGCCCATTCACCTTCAGAGATCGTCAACGGCTTGCTGGTGAAATGCCAGCGTCCTCCGGCGCCCACTACCCAGAAGAAACATTTAGCTCCGCCCAGGAACAGGTCGTCCCCGCGCAGATAGACCGAGACTTCCGCCTCCCGGAGGTCGAGAGGATCCAGCCCCACCCAATTCGTGTACATAATGAAAGGCAATATGGACACCGGATCTTCCGGGGTGTCCCCGCTCCAACGCGTCTCATCGCACCAGATAAAGCCCGAATCATCGACGCCACCTGACGATGACCACGAAGTCAGGATGAAGATGTTGACCCCTTTGGCAACTACGCTCCAGTGGTAGTCATAGGAACACCATCCTTCCGGACCTTTCTCGAAGCTATTCTTGATCATGGAGATTTCCCCTTTGTCACAAGTGTTTTCATGCCTTTGACAACCGAGGCCGTTTTTTGCACTTATAACCGTTTCCAAAACCCTTGCTCATATACCGCGCCACAATGCCGCAATCGAGGTCATCTCCTCTTTCTCCTGCCGCAGCCTGACAGATTCGTTCGTAGAAAGTCAGAGCCCCACTTGCTGCGTAGCTGCGGCGTCCCGCCGCAGAAGTTCGGCGGCGAGACGCCGCCGCTACCACAAGCTGGTGACGGCCGCCAAGGACAAAGAAAATTACACGCATACCGCGCAGACTTTCACGAGCCCGGAGAGCGGGGTGTGGGGCAGATTTCCAATCTGCCAAGATAAAGAAAAGAATCGCAGGTTGGAGCCTGCGCCACGTCTGGCCGCACCCGCGGCAGACGACTCGCGAGTTTTTTCAGTGCCGTCCGACAGGCATGCAAAGCCCAAACAAGCCTCAGTCTCTGGATGCATTTCACGAACTGCTCTTCAATCATGGCCTATCTCTTATCCGTCTTTCTCCTGTCCGCCGCGGATGGGGAGCTCCTCTTTGAATCAAGGGTGACCAATCCCCCGCATCGCTACTTCGTGGCAGCCCGGCAAGACATTAAACTCGACGGGAATCTGCGCGAATGGAAGTGGGATGAATCGGCGATTCGGATTCACGCCGGGGCCTTCGATCTCAACCCGCCTCCCGTTACGTCCGACGTGGATTGCAGCGCCAAAGTGCAGTTTGGCTGGGACGAAGGCGGTCTGCTTTACCTTGCTGCCGAGGTGTTGGATCAGAGCCTGGTGCCGCTAGGGAAGTCGGATGCCATGCCCTGGACGTGCGACAGCCTGATGCTGAGCATCACGACCTACGGCGCGACCAAATCCTCCAAACGCTATCGGCAGAAGAACAATGTCAAGACAGCGAACGAGCCGTTCTTTGGATTCAGCCACTACTCCGACAAGACAGGCCCCCGGAAATGGACGGAACACACAAAGTACGCTGTTCAGAAAACCGCGAATGGTTACACCATCGAGGCCGCGGTCGGTCTGTCAGATATCGGTTATTCGCCTCGCAGTGGCGACAGGGTCAAAGTCTCCTTCATTCTGGTTGACCATGACGAAGACGGTAAGTTCGCTCAGCTCATCCACCGATCCAAAGGAAGCGGCGAGGCGCGTCTCGGGTATTGGTATGACCTTCGATTCCGAAACAGTTCGCCGTACGCAGGAGAGTTGATGCCGGTCCAGGCCAGGTATGGTGAAGAGAACGCCATCGGAATTGTCGGGCAGATCGACTCGTTCGAAGATGGCTTGAAACTTCACTCCATCCGCTTGAAGGATACGAATGGAAAGACCGTGGCGGAGTTGCCTGCGAAAGCTGACCTTCCTCTGGGGCGACGAACGATATTCTCTGGTGAATTTGCCGGCCTGCAGACGAAGCCCGGCAGATACACAGCCGTTGCAGTAATCCAACACAGAGGAAAGCTGATCAATGGCGACGTGAATGCGCCATTCGAGATCATCGCCAGCGAAGAAGCTGACACCGGCGTTACGGGCAAGTTGCCCGACCGTTATATCGCCATCGATCCGACCCGCTTCGCATTTCCATCCGATCGGCGAAAGTACAAGCCGAAGAAGATCACTCGCGACGACTACATTGGTCTCACCCGCCGAGTCTATGACTTTGAAAACTACCTCTACAGCAAGGGTCGAAAAGCGAACGCAGGGATCCACGGAGTGCATTACGCTTTCCCCGCTTACATGCTGTTCCGCCAGACGGGCGAAGAACATTTCCTAGAGGAGGCCCTCGGTCTCGTTCGACATGCCCATGACGCCCATGTGAAAGGCAATCCGACGCCCCATTGGGACACCATGCACAAGGTGGTCGAGCTTCTGCTGAACGAACCGAAGGTGAAGGAAGATGACCGCAAGTGGCTGAGTGAGTTTACTCCGCGCCTCGCTAACCGGGTCTGGACGTTGATGCGGCCGAAGGAGTGGGGAGCTTTCAACCGTGCGCTGCTCTGGGGCTACTTTCTTGACATTGCGGCAAAACGGATGCCCGATGCCCCTGAAGCAAAGGCCTGGAAGAAGTATGCCGACCTGGAATGGGACTCCTGGTGGCCCTATCGCGATCACGATGAGAACTCATCGGATTACAACGGCGCTTCGATCATGGGTTACCTGGACTGGGCGGAATTCCGCAATCCCAAATACTTGAAGGATCCTGGCTTCGGCAAATGGTTGGAACGCTACATGTACCAGGTGACGCCCGCCGGTGGCTTTCCGGGTTACGGTGACGCTTCACCATGGAACGCGTCAGCCTACTTCTGGATTCCAGTGTTCGAGCGAATGGCCACGCTCACTCGTGACGGCCGTTTCAAGTGGGCAGCGCGCAAGCTCTTTGAATATGCACAGCTTCAGATGGAAGACCTTTTCAGCTACCACATGGTTTACGACGGCGCCGCATCCGCCTGCGCCTGGGCCTACTTCTATGCCGACGACACCGTCCCAGAAGTCATGCCTCAAATGAAGTCTCGTGTCACGCAGCGGAAACGCATTCGGCATGTCGATGACGCATTCAGGAAGAAAATGCTGGACGAGCACGACATCACCGGTCTCTACCTTCGACTGGAAAACGAGTCCCAACCCGACAAACTCATTTTGCGCGCCGGAGCCGACCCCTTTGCGCCGGCGGGAATGATCGAGCTCTGCTCTGATGCTGGGCATCACATGTCCACCGTTCCCAATCTGAACAATCTGATGCACCAGCGGTCAGTGCTTCTGACCGACCTTGGCTACTTCGAGAAAGGGCCGGAATACCACAATGTCATATTCATTGAAGACCTGACCGGCATCGCTCCCGAAGCCTCGGCAGAGATTGTGACGGTCCCCACCATGGAAGTCGCATCCCGGGCGACCTATGCCTCAGTTAGCGTGGAGAATTACAAGGGCTGGCCGGTAACCAACGAGCGCCGAGTTCTCTTCACGCATGGCGGCCCTGTCCTCGTTAAAGATCTCGTGGACTTTAAGAAGCCATTCGTGGCGCGGGTCAGACAACAGTGGCAGACGAGAAACATCTCCCCCAAAGCCGGTGGCCACTGGGCGAATACCCACATTCCCTGGATGCTGATGACCGGATTGGGCCTGGGAAGAGGAGTCCAGCGCTGGCTCAACCCGGCCTGGGATCTCCTTATTTATTTCACGCCGCAACCTGGCCGGGACTACGAGGTATACGACCGGTCATTGGAGAACGTCTGGCAGGCTGTCCCCCTCCGCCTTTCACAGCGTTACCGAGGTCTGCCAAAGCTGGGTCAGCCAATCCATTTCACGACGTTGCTCTGGCCGCACAAGCCGGAGCTCGATGTCGATAAGTACGTGAACCGCATCCACATTCTGCGTGACGACCCGAAGGTCACAGGATTTCGAGTGGATCTCACCGATCAGAAGAGCATCTTCCTGGGCATAAATGATTCGGGCAAGGAGGCAACTTGCGGGGAGGTGACGACCGATGCTTCGGTTTTCGTGTTGACGTGCGGCAGAGATGGGAAGTCGCTCAAGCCAGGCCATCTGTTTGCTGTGGATGTTTCGGCATTCTCTCTGTCGGGGAAAGCAGTTCACCAGTCAGAAGAACAGGTACGAGTGGACAGAGGATTGTGATGCCGGACTTTTATTTTCTGTGTGACAGGCGTCACCAAACGGAACAATGCAGAAGTCTCTGAGCCCTTATTCAGTCCTGATCTGCCTGACGACATCATTTGCCCCAGGCTCAGCAGAGGTCACGCGCATCGAAGCCGAAACCCTCACCGAAAACGCCAGGATCATCAACGGCGGAGACCTCCTGCTGGTCAGCGATCCCAAAGACAGCCGCATCCAATTCAGTGGCGGCAAAGCCATCAGCTTCGCACCGAGGGGCAAGGGATCGTCCCTGCAACTGGACCTCCCTTGTACCACGCCAGGCGTTTACAGAATTCACGTCAAAGGAGCGATGGGGCCGAGCTGCGGCCTGTACAACCTGGTGGTGGGAGATGAGGTCCGGGGATGGTTCAATTTCAGTGCTGAGAAGACTGTCCACACAGACAGATCTGGCAATACTCCCAACGGCATCGCGACGAAACGTGTCCGCCTCATCGAGGGCAAGAATCCTGTCCGCTTCGAATTCCTGCAGCCGGGAGGCAGGGGTGGCTGCCTGGTTATTGATTCGATTCATCTGTTCCCGCACCGGTTCGTCCCGCATCCGGAACCGGACAAGTTTGACTCAGCCATCCCCGAGAACGAATCCCATGCTGACGAGCTGATCCGCAATGGTGGTTTCGAGGAATTCCAGACGTGGGAGCGTTTCGAGCAGAAGCATCAGAAAATCAGACATTGGAGTCTCAACACCTCGGCGCCAGCGGACCATCGAGTCATCGTCCGGGCCCCCGCTAAGGCCAGGACCGGCAAACACTGCATCCGGCTTTCTCCTGACGATCTTGAAGACAACGTGGTCCTCTATCAGACCATTCGAGCAGAAAGCCGAGCGCGCTATCGCGTGATCGTTCACGCACGCGGCGAAGGAACCATACGAGTAGATTTCTATCAATACGGCGGCAGGCCCCGATCAGAAGATGCCGAACGTGTTCTGAATGTCTTTAAGGCAACAGACACCTGGCAACGTTACACCTTTGTCATGTCCCCCAGTGAGGCGGGCAAGATCCACCAGGTGGCCATCGCTCTTTATGCTCTGGAGGGCAGTTCCATCTACTTCGATGATATCAGTATTCGCCGTATCACGGAGAAACAGTGAAGCAGCTCGCGCGTCATGGACTGACTCATAGCGGATCGCCGAGACCGCGAGTCGGCCTGCCATCCGG
>Ga0208129_1000716_pt1 | contig 13920 bp, 16 predicted proteins | sample ETNtaG_13_FD_185759 | JGI IMG/M metagenome (GOLD analysis project Ga0208129, IMG submission 185759) | Marine microbial and viral communities from oxygen minimum zone, Eastern Pacific Ocean - ETNP201306PF47B (SPAdes) (version 2) | ecosystem: Environmental > Aquatic > Marine > Oceanic ...
GAATGGCGCACCATTCGTGATATTGAATCTGATTATACGTTTGGGCATTTTGAATTGCCAAATTTCTTAATGAACGCCATGGTAAAAATGCCAGACATATCAGAAATAAAACAAGAAGATTTTAACAAACAAAAACAAGTTTTTACAGGACATTTTCATCATAGACAAATATCAAAGAATATCCAGTATTTAGGTTCACCGTTTGCTCAAAATTATGCAGATGCAAGTGATCCAGAACGTGGTATGATGGTTTTAGAATATGGTAACGAACCACGTTATATTAATTGGACAGAAGGTCCAACATATAAAGTAATAAAATTTAGTGAACTAATCAATAATACTGATGCTGTTTTGAAACCAGATATGCATATAAGAGTTATGATTGACGTAGAAGTTACATATGAAGAACTAAACTTTATAAAAGAAGAATTTATAAAAAAATACAACTTGCGTGAACTATCAATAATGCAAGATTCAAAAGCATTACAAGATGACACCAATAAAGGTGTTGCCGTTAAGTTTGAATCAGTTGATACTATTGTATTAAATCAACTAGCAACAATAGAATCTGATTCATTTGATAAACAATTATTAAGAAAAATTTATCAAGATTTATGATTACACTAAAAACAATAACAGTTAAGAATTTTATGAGTGTTGGTAATCAAACTCAAGCAGTTAAGTTTGATAGAAGTCATCTAACATTAGTATTAGGACAAAATTTAGATTTAGGTGGTGATGATGTTGGAGCAAGAAACGGTACAGGTAAAACAACAATAGTAAATGCCTTATCATACGCATTATATGGTGAAGCATTAACAAAAATACGCAAAGACAATTTAATTAATAAAACTAATAATAAAAATTTATTAGTTACAGTTGAATTTGAAAAAGATAGTGTACCATACAAAATAGAACGTGGTCGTAAACCAAACTTTTTAAAATATTATGTAGATGATCAAGAGCAAGAAATTACAGATGAAGCACAAGGAGATTCACGTTTAACACAAGAAGATATTACTAAATTAATTGGTATGTCATCAACAATGTTTAAACACATTGTAGCATTAAACACATACACAGAACCATTTTTAGCAATGCGTCCAAATGATCAACGTGAAATAATAGAACAGTTATTAGGAATTACACTATTATCAGAAAAAGCAGAAGCATTAAAAGAATTACAAAGAGCAACACGAGATGAAATAAAAGAAGAAGAATATAAGATTGATGCAATTAAACAATCAAACGAAAAAATTCAAGAAACAATAGACAGTACTAAACGAAGACAAAAACTTTGGAAAGAACAACGAGACAATGAAGTTATAGAACTTGATACAAAGATTTCTGGTATGAAAGAAATTGATATTGATACAGAAATTGCAAATCATAAATTATTAGAAACATGGCTAAAAAATCATGAAACCATACGTACATTAGAAAGTACAAAATCAAAAAATGAAATGGCTGTTACACAAGCCAAGAAACAAGTAGAAAAAATAGTAAGTTCACTTAAAACAATGGAACAACCTATATGTCCAACTTGTGAGCAACCTATAACAGATGAAAAGCATCAGCACTTATTAGAAGATTCGAAAACACAAAAAACAGAAATACAAACACATATCAATACATTAACAGAAGAACTTAATGATTCTATAAAAAACATACAAAGTATAGGTGAAATAAACGATAAGCCAGAAACACATTATGATGATGCTGAAGAGGCCTACAATCATAAAAGTCATTTAAAAAGACTGCAAAAAGAATTAGGAAAGAAAGCAAAAGACAAAGATCCATATGCCGAACAAATTGAAGAACTAGAAAAAACCGGATTGCAAGACATTAACTATACAGCAATAAACAGATTAGGAAAGTTACAAGAACACCAAGACTTTTTATATAAACTGTTAACATCAAAAGATTCATTTGTACGTAAACGTATTATAGATCAAAACTTACAATTCTTAAATCAACGACTACAAGCATATTTGGCATCACTTGGTTTACCACATACAGTTATTTTTCAAAATGACTTATCAGTTGAAATTACAGAGTTAGGTAGAGATTTAGACTTTGATAATTTAAGTAGAGGTGAACGCAATAGACTTATACTTGGGTTAAGTTTTACATTTAGAGATGTATGGGAGAATTTATATAATCAAGTTAACTTATTGTTTATAGATGAATTAATTGATAACGGATTAGATACAAGTGGCGTTGAGTCTGCAATTGCAATACTTAAAGTTATTGCTAGAGAACGCAACAAAAACATATTCTTAATATCACACAAAGATGAATTGCAAAGCAGAGTTAACAATGTACTAAACGTAGTTAAAGAAAATGGATATACGTCGTATGCAAATGATGTAACAATTATATGAACTTAAAAGTTTTAAATGAACTAGAACGTGTTTTAAAAGCATCTCCTCAAGTATTAAGAGATAAAAGAAAATTACAACAAATAATCCAAGCAACATTTAATATATGGTTAGATGATGTTTCGTTTAGGTCAATTGGTAATCTTGTAGATAAAATTGATGATGCTGTATTGTCAAAATATTTTGGTGAAATATGGCAACCTAGAACTAAAAAATTTAAGTATAGTGGACTTAAACTAGTAGATGAAATAAATGCTCTTAAACCAAGATCAGTCTTAGATTTAGGCTGTGGATATAATGAATTCAAAGGAAAAATTGATAACTTAATAGGAATCGACCCATATAATAAAAATGCAGATATTCAAATAGGTATTTTAGATTATATTCCAGATCATAAATTTGATGTAATAATTTGTTTAGGATCAATTAATTTTGGATCAACAGATAAGATTTTTGCTGAACTAGAACATACTGTAAAACTATGTGACCAAGGTGGAAGAATGTTTTTTAGAGTAAACCCAGGGCATCAACATACACCACCTGAATCGAAATGGATATCTTTTTATCCATGGGATGCAACATTTATTCAAAATTGTGCCGACTATTTTAATTTAAAAATTTTAGACTTACGCAATGATTCACAAGATAGAATGTATTTTGTTTGGCATAAACTTACCTAAGTCTTTTACGATGTGTGCAAATAGTATGCCCTACACCATAACTTTCTATACTTGCATACCCCCACTTACGAAGTAAATTAACTGAATTTCTACTTTCTTTAGTTTCAACATATATCCATGGTTTATATAATTTTATAGTATGCTCTGCTCCTTTTATAACATCAAGTTCTGAACCTTGTACATCAATTTTTATAAATTCACACGTTGGCAACCCTAATCCATCGATTGACATTGTTTTAACTGTTTGAGATGTCCAGTCTTCTTTAGGAATTATGCTTGAATATCCACTTGTATACTGATTTGGTGGGTCATATAATAATGTAGTACCTTTTTGCGTACTTGCTACTGCTTCTATAACTTCGGCTTTACCTCTAGTTTTAGATGTATTTTCTCGTAAACAATAGGCAGTAACAGGATGAGGTTCTATTGCAATAACTTTTTTAAAATATTTCATTCCGGGTACTGTTACTAAACCAAAATTTGCACCTACATCTATAAGAACTTTTCTTTCTTGTATCTGAAAAATAATTGCTTTAAGCCTATCCCAATCTCTATACTTTGATTTCATTCCACTACGGCATGATCCGGCTAGTGGTATTTCATAGATTGGTACTGTCCAACCTTCAACATCTTTTGTTTGCATTAGTCATATTTAAAGGCGGAATTGCTTCCGCCTTTAATTATCTATTGTGGTAATGAACCTTCTATACCTTGTACATAAAAATTCATACCAGCCAACATACCATCGTCTGCAACCGCACCAGCAGGAACTACTAATTCTCCTGCTTGATTATAAATCGGTCCTTCAAATGAATGTACTGCACCAGATGTTAAATCTTTTTGCAATTTAATTGCTTCAAATTTTGTATCTGGATCCATATTTCTATAAGGTGACATTTTTACCATGCCCTTATCAAGTCCCCACCATGTGTCTTGAGACTCCCATGTACCATTTGCCACTGCTTCGGCTCTGGCAACATAATAAGAATCCCAATCATCGATGATTGCTGTCATATGTGCGTTAGGACAGAAATGTGCTTGATCTGATGCTTGACCAAATGCTTTAACACCGGCTTTCTCTGCCACTTGACATGGTGCAAATGTATCAGTGTGTTGAACGATAATATCTGCTCCTTGACTGATTAAGACTTTGGCCGCATCTGCTTCTTTACCTGGATCATACCAAGTAAATGCCCAAATAACTTTTATTTGAATATCTGGATTTACTTTTGATGCCGCCAAGTAAAATGCGTTAATACCTCGTACTACTTCCGGAATTGGAAATGATGCAATGTATCCAACAATGTTTGATTTAGTTTCTTTTCCAGCAATATGACCAATAATAGTCCTGCCTTCATAGAATCTTGCTGAATATGTAGAAACATTATTGTCTCTTTTATATCCAGTTGCGTGTTCAAATTTAACATTTGGATATTCTTTGGCTACTTCCAAAGTTTGATCCATGTAGTTAAATGACGTTGTAAAAATTAAATCGTGGCCAGACTGTGCTAACTTGCGAATGGCTCTAACAGCATCTGCATTTTCTGGGACACCCTCGATATAAGTGGTGTCAAACCCAAGTTCGTTTTCAATTGCCTGCCTGCCGATGTCATGTCTGTATGTCCAACCATGATCACCCGCGGGGCCAATGAAAATAAATCCAACTTTTGGTTCAGCGAATGCAACACTACTAAAAGCCAGCACAGTTATAGCCACTAACCATGCGGTTAATGTTTTCATAACTATTACTCCTATTACCTAATGTTGTTGAAATGTGAAATGATGTATTCACACCGTATTTATTATAATAACTTTATTCCTACCTAAAAATAAATCTTTTGTAATATCCGTCATGGTACCTGTAACTTGTAGACATACACTTTTATATCCTTATCTTTGTAATTATGGTTCACTAAATCTGTTGGTAAATTTATTTGTAAAAGTTTACAAAGTTCTGTATTATCTTTTGGTGTGTGTATTTTAGATACATTCTGTTTAACAAATCTCATAATAGCACTATTCTGCATTTGAATTTCTTTCCACATATTATCTAAATCTTTGTAGTATGGAGCATAATTTGGATACGTGATATTAAAATGTCCACACTTTTTCCACCACTCTAAACATTCAATATCATTACGATACACCATAACAATAGGATGCCAATCTTTAAATCTATTCAATTGATAAGCATATACATGACTTTTGATTATACGTTTGCCTGTACCTGAAAATGGTGTATTCCAATCCATTGACTCAAACTCCATACCTGGATCCCAATATGCTCCCAAATGCATAAGTTGTTTTTGTCCAGGAGTGTCTGCATCATGATAGTATAATCTATTTTCAGAGTAATCTGTTTGGTCAATAGATGGAGACCAGTAGATGTGTTTTACTACTGAACTCCATTTTGATCCTGGTGCACCTGTAAAAAGAATATACACTATTCTGTTAACTCTGCTTTGTAAACAGAATTGAACCCTAATTGATTTTTTCCAAAATCTACTAAAGTTTTCAATGCATCTGGTGTGATAAACGACTTGAGTGTTTTCACTGCGGCGTCACCTTCTGCACCTGTTCTCCATTCGTACTTGCCAACTTTCTTTTCGATAGCGGCAACTGATTCTGGATCTTGTATCATTTTATCAAGTGCGGCTACAAGTTTGTCCTTATTTGGATTTCCTGCATTTACCCAGAATGCTTTCTGTAATGCATCTCTCCAACTCTTAACAAGTTTGTATGCATCATAAAAGTCACCACTTGGTGCAACACCGTGCATCTTTTCGTAAAGTGCTTCAAAAGTCGGCTCTGTAAAGTTAGGATCTTCTTCATGGTTTCCTGTTTGAACATTTAAAAGTCCATGATGGAACCAAGTATATGCGTCACCTTCTGCTATCACAGGTAATACGTGTTTCTTGTAAGCGGCAGGGTTTTCCCTAGTTGCGTTCAAGTCTCCTCTTCTAAATGCAAGTCTTCTTTCGGAACCACTCATGCCTTTAACCCAAATAATTTTTTCTTCAAAAACTTTGGCATAATCCGCATTAGGTCCGCCCAACAGCAATGTGATTGCCATTATTTCAGGTGTCATACCTGAACCTGATGGAAACTGTATAGGACCGTTTTTAGTATCGGCCTTGTTTCTTGCTCCAACAATGATGTTCAAGTTCATTTGTCCAATTGATTCCCAATCCAAATAATTGTAATCTACTGGCTCTAACAAATATGAAATGCCATTACCACCATGTGATACAAGTATTGTTTTGTCGTCGAATCTCAATTTATTTTGAAATTCATTTGGTCCTAATTGGTCTCTTGCACCTGGCTTATAAATCAAGTTAATCTTTTCACCTAAATGCTTTTCCCATTCAGCAACCACTATCTGTGCCCATACAGATGTACCACCTGATGGTTTTTGCGGCACTATTAAATTGTAGTCCGCCATTGCAGTTGTGGTTACAAACCATACAACTGCCGCTACTATAAATTTAAGCATAATCTAATCTACTCCTTTTTGTAACACCAAACCAAACCAATGTAATCACGCCCATCATAATCACAATAAAAATTGGTCTACTAAACATATCAGACACGGTGTACAAAGAACTCATCTGATACGATAAACTGTAAATCCTATCACTCAACAAAAATCCAATCAACAAAGCAGGCCTACTGATTTGATAAGTTTTACATAATATTCCTAACACGGAAAATCCTAATAATACTGCAATATCTTCCCAACCACCAGTGTACTGCAATGATGCCCACACAATGGTTGCAATTATAAAAGGAAAATAATACACATATGGCAATTTTGTAATCCAACCTGCAAAATAACTTAATCCATAACAAATTATTGCAGTTATTAAAGTGCCTATTAAAAATGCAAAAGTCATACTGTTAAACAATTTGTCGTCATAAAATGTATCTGGTGATCCAAGATCAATTCCTAGATACAAAAATAACCCCATCAATATAGCGGCAAATGGAGCACCTGGTATACCAAACAACACAGTAGGTATAAATGAGGATGCCTTTTGAGCATTATTGGCTCCTTCTGCACCTATCACACCACGCACATTTCCTTCACCAAACTTTTCTTTTGGGTGTGCCGCTACGGTTGATCCGTATGCTAACCAGTCTGCCATAGCACCTCCTAAACCAGGAAGTAAGCCTATAAATGATCCTATGAAGCCTCCACGTAAACTGTCCTTATAAAACTTTAATGTATCTAACATACCTAATTTGATTTGTGTCCAACTGCTATCAAGTTTTTTGTGAATGGTGGTTTGCTTACGTTTTAACCAACCTTCCCATAATTCGGGCACAGCAAATAATCCTGCCACAAATGGTAGTATCTGTATGCTATCTTCAAGATATCTCCAACCCATTGTAAATCGTGGCACATTGTTAACATCAACTCCTACTAGTCCAAACCAAACACCAAGTACTATTGCTAAACAACTTCTCACATATTTTTTTGTAGAAACAAATCCAACTGTAACAAAAGCAAATACAACAATGACCCACAATTCAGGTATGCCCATGTACATCACAACATTAGTATACCAAGGTAACAACAGAAATGTTAATGACCCAAACAACAATCCATTTAAACTTGATGACGTTATTGCCGCTGATAAGGCTCTACTAGCCTGTCCATTCTTTGCCATAGGAAAACCATCTACCATAGTTGCCGCGGCAGAGTTAGCACCAGGTATGCCTAACAGCACACCACTGAACGAATCACCTGTAGTAGATGATGCCACCACAGCCACGCAAAATATTACACCAAGATATGGATCACTTGCGAAATATGGCATAACACCAAACAGAGTAATCAACCCAGTGGTTGCTCCAGCGGCTGGTATAATGCCTATGACTAGTCCAAAGACTATTCCTGCAAGTAAAACTATTATTTCCATAGGCATATAACCATTGGAAATTTCATAATGAAATCCATAAATTCTCCTAATAATGTTTTTGGAATTGTTTAGTGAACTCTTATGCAAGGCGTTACTAAACCTATGATACTTTATATATGTTCTGAAAATGTTGGGGGAGTTTTTCGGGGATTACTCCCCCCAAACTTATGACTTTAGAATGAGTATTTCAATCCTATTGCCATCTGTGTTGTGTCTGTAGTTGTACCATCATTATCAGTCATTTGATATTCAGCATACGCCAAAACATCACCACTTAATGAATGACTTGCGCCAGTAGTAATATAAGAGGCTGTGCCTTCTTTATCACCATAGCCTACAGCCACAGTTGTGCCACCAATATCATATGAAGCAGTTGCTTCTATACCAGTTAGGTCAGTAGTTGTGTCTTTAAACGAATATGTACCAGCAAGAGTTAATCCCTCAATGTCCATACTCGCACTTCCAACCGTATAGTTAATACTGTTAACAGCATCATCAACATAACCACCACTTACTGAAAGTGGACCTAAGTCCGCTGAAACAGAAAGATCAGTTACATCAACGCCGTCTTGACCAGAAGCACCATCAATTTTAAACATCGTGTCCGCAGAAATTGATCCAAGGTCATTGGAATATTTCAACGTATTAGATGTTCTATCAGCATAATAAAATACAGAATTATTTCCGTAAACATTAAAGATATTTGTTTTTGATACGCCACCAGTCGGATTGGCTTGACGACCGCCTGATACTGAACCAAGTGTACCCATGTCTATACCTGCATAAGCAAGTCTAGAATCAAAAGTATCTGATCCAGAATCGTCAGCATCAATACCAACTTCTAGTTTTGCGAATCCAGTCATGCCAACTGCTCCTTCAGAAAGTGTTTCTGAAAAATCAATGCCAATTTTGGATCCATTGTTTTCGGCTTTCATAACTGCTTCGCCGCTGGAATTATCGTCATTACTTAATTTGTAATTGATAGCCCCATAAACATCTAGATCTGCCGCATTTACACTAAATGCAAAACCTAGAGCAATTAAGCCTAAGAGTAATTTTTTCATGAATAATCCTCCTAATATTAATCCATAACAATAGGTACCGTTAATATCTTAACAATACCTACACTATAGTTATGCTAGTTTTTGGATGGGGAAATCTATGTTGATAATTCTTTTACACAATCTTTGTGCTCTTTCCAAAAAGAATCAAATTCTCGATAAATGTAATCTTCATAAAATGGTCCTGCATATTGAAGAGGTATTTGCCACATTGCAGGATCCCATAATACAAACTGCCCTTGTCTTGTAATCTTTACACATAATAACCACTTATCATCGGGTTCACAAGCATCTTTGGCTTGTTGAATCCAATCGTCTAACATTGCAATTGGTTTTCTAAGAGCAAGATTGTGCCATGGAAACTCTCCATAATTTTTTGCTTCTATTACTAATTTAGGAAACGACGGCCCAGGATGAATGTCACCTTTATAGCCTCTAGTTTGATCTTCGGACAATGTTTCAGTTCTAACAATATTTTGCCCGCCAACAAAAGCACCAGAATACGGCACCCTTGTAAATGACTCGTCATATAGTTCTGTTAAAAAATTTGCAATATCACGTTCGTATGACTTGCCTTTGTTTTTCGATTTTCTTCCACTCACTAAAATTTATTTCCACACTCTGGACAAGTATGTAGTATAGAATGTGAATTTAAACTTGTAGGTGAATCTTTTTCAAACCACAAAGTAAATATTGTTGCTACTTTTGGATCAGCAAACTTATAACAATATTCACCTGTGCGTTTATCTGCTGTATAATCATAATCTACATTTTTTTTAAGACTAATGCCCGATAAAAAATTTCTTGCTCCAGGCAAAGGTCTTATTTTAGTTCCCCAAACGTCTTGTCCATATTGGTTTTTAAATGCAAAAGAATACGTCATATCTTTTACATTTTCTGCTCTTACCAAAACCTCTGTCCAACTGTTTAATGACATGATTCTTAATTTTACTATCTATTAAACAGATTGTCAAGATTTATCTAACAACCATTACCAAAAATTTTCAGGCTGGGTGTTCAAGCAACATAGTTAATAGTATAATATATTAGGAAACATTAATATGACTTGGACTACAGCAGAAGCAGAAGAAAAAATAGAAGAACTAAAACACTGGATTAGGACTTTTATAGTAAGAGAATTTCCAGAATTAGACAACTTACCGGTATGTCCATACGCACCCCCAGCCTTAAAAAACAACACAATTAGAATTAAAATAGTGCAAGATGATTTAGCAACTGCATTAAAAGGATTTGCTGACAACTGGACAGACAGTGATGACGATGGTAAAATTGAAGTGCTGGCAGTCTTAACACCAACTGAACGTTATACAGGAAAAGAATTTGAAGCCATAGCAGAAGAAGTTAATGATCATATTATGCCATCAAATTTAGTAGTACTTGATGACCATCCAGATAATTTAGAACAAGTTGGTGAACTAATTTTTAATTTTGGCAAATCTGCATTAGTATTAATGGCGAGACTTGATGTATTAAATGGCGGGTCGATTCAATTAGCAAAAAATACAAACTATTATAAACACTGGCCAAAGGATTATTTAGAATGGGTTACTCTGTGGCGATTTAAAAAAGTTCCAGAAGCATTTAAAAAATACGTCGATTAATAAAAAATTTTACCCCACCCCTCTCAAGAAGATAACATATTATAATATACGCATATTATAATTTCTCAATCAGGCAATATAACGTCTCTGCAAACATAATGAAATGCGCCGCAAGGTGGTGAATCATTCGACGTCACAAAATAAATGATGATGCTCTGTAAAAAAGATACAACATCAATTCATATATAAATGTTCTAAACAGGTGTGTATGAATCGCGTTGGTAAGAATAATGCAAATGGGTACCGCACAACCGCCCAGTTACGACAGCAAAATTAGATGACTGCGAGGCTCACATGATGCTTCAAGATCAAGTTCGGCTGGAAACAGCCGAATTATGACTGCTTGGTCTACATGATACGAAGAGAAAAAATGCATGAGCAAAAGCGAAATGCAAGTTGGCGTAGCCAACTCTATTAAGGTAAAAACTGTTTGAATAATGTGTGAGCAACGTCTTTCTTTGCAATTTGACCAGTTGCATTATTAACCCATTGCTTACCATGAAATGTATAGTTTTGACCATCACCACCTTTGGCAATTTGTCCTTTTACTAACCTAATAGTTGGTGCTGTAGAATGTGATTTTTCAACTTCTTTTTTTGCTACTTCTTTTTCTTTAGGATTCATTTTAGACGCAACTTTTTCTAACTCTTTTTTAGTTTCTGCTTCTTTCTTTGCCGCGTCGACTTTTTCTTTAGAAGTTTTTGCCTTTTCCTTTTCGAGGCGTTCTTTCTTATATTGCTTGTACAGTTCAATGTACATACTAGGATAATTTACAACCTTTTGAGCCAAAGTACCAATCGCACTACCTAATGCTCCAGGACCTCTGCTAATTGGTCTTTCTGTTATAAACTCTCGTAATCTCATTACTGTGTACTTATCATAGAAAGTGGCACACAAACAATGTATAACAAAGTTCAATGTGCCACCGATATTTTTAGTCTATGTGAATTATGCTTTGCCTTTCCATAATGCCCACAAAATACCTAGAGTAATTAAGCCGATAAGGCCTTGAGATCCCAGGTCAGATACAATTGCACTGATGTTGCCGATTACGCCCATTGATAAAAATGGGACTGCAGAACCGAATACAACTTCTAGTACGATTGATAACCAGATCAACGATACGGCGACGTCGCCTACGTGTCCGATTACGTCAGTAATATTTTTCCACATTTAAAGGTTCCTCCTCATGTGATGACCTTTCGATTGCCCCCGACCTCGAAAAGTTACTATAATTATAACATTTTTTTGGGTGGATTAAATACCTAGATAATGGTTTTTTCACCTAAATCATTATTTTAATATGCTAATACACAGGTTTTCCGGAAAAAAGTTATCCAGAAAAAGTTCAAAAGAGTGTCTAAAAAAACGGCATTTTTGTTTTTTTTGTGGTTTCTAAATTCTCTTTTATTATCTCTCCAATCATATCTCGCTCATTTGGAGACAGCCAATGTGCTTCACTGTATGTTAAACCACCACGCATATACCAGCAAAGTTTTAGTAATTGATGCTTAATTCTTTTAGATTGTGTTTCAAAATCTTTGAGAGTCTGTTTTATCTCAGACTCCGATTGTGTTAAGATCGAGATGCGAAAAAATCAGAGTTATCAAAGAGGATTGGTACAGAATAAGTTTTTGGTGCACCCTTCTTAACATCTTCTTCCGGTGACTCAACTGTAATTGGAGGAACTTTCCCAGTTGATGACATTTTTACTAAATGCTCTCTAATTACATTCACGTGTTTTAATTGTACATTAGAAATAAATTCTGTAATCGATGTTTTATCATTTACTGGACCTTCGGGTGTTACAACAGCATCAATATTATTAGTTAATGACTCAACATTAATTTCTGTAAGTGCTCGAAATATTTTATTAAACTCTTCTTGTTTTTCTTTATCATCAAGATCGGCACTACCAATTGTTCTAGCAAGTCGTTGTTTTTCAAACGTAGATCTACGAATCAAACTTAACTGTTGATAATTGTTAGGTTTACAAATTACTTTAAGACCATTATCTAATTGACAAGAAGTATCAGCCATCTCTAAATCAACACCAGCAAGTACTTTTTGAAGATCAACATTATGATCTTGTTTAGTTCCAGTATTTGGTACTATACTTGTAACAGGCATACTTTCTCCATACGTGGCAATGCGTATAGCAATTAAAATAAAATCTATATCCATAGCCGGCATTAACCATGCATTGGTTATAGCAGGTACACATGACTGAATTACTTTAACCGTACTTTCCCCACTTAATAAAGCATCTGGAGTTTTCATTGTTAACTCATCTGTGGCTGTCATAGGAAATACTCCTACTTCTCCATTAGCATCTAAACTTATTATATCAGGTGGATAAAACTGTCCTTTAGAAGGTAATGATATTTTAAGTTCTTCTTTTCTAAAATATGCAGTAAGATTTCCTGGACCTGGCATTCCTTGTTCTATATTCATACTGTATTTAACCACTATAATAGTGGTGTTTAATTTTACAATAAATACAGTATGGCAAAAGAATGGATCTGGCCGCCAGACGGTGATAATGTACCTGAGTGGGCAACAGAAGAGACTCAAGCACAAGTTTTAAGTGTATTACAAAAATCACACGGGGTTTCTGGAAAAGAAAAGAAAACAAGAGACGATTTAGAGAAATCCGCAAAAAAAGAAGTTAAAACAGGAGATGAAAGTAAGAAAACTATTTCACATAAACGATCTTTCTCAGCTAAACCCTTAAATCACATTGATTCTAAGTATAATGTATCACACTTAAATACATCATTATAAACAATTTTTATTTAGCTGACAATCACCGAACCCAGCCCCTAGTCCTCGCCATCCTCCTCCACTAACTCATAAATAAACTTCGAATCCCTAATTATTCCCCAAAAAAACCAAAGCCAAATTTTTTCCTTGCAAACCCAAGAAATTTTCAAGCAAAACCTATCAAATCGTTCACAAATTTCAAATAAAAGTACAGAATTTCAAAAACTTAGCGAGTTTTCACAAAACTCACTGAATATTGGTGACATTGGAGTTGAGCGAAGATTTGAAAACATTTGCTAAAAAGGGGATAATATCTTAGAGGGCGATTCCTGGGAAAAATAAAAATAGTACCAAAAAACCGAACAAGAAAAAATATTAGAAACCAATCAAGTAATCGAAAGATTACGAACAAAAAGTATCGATACTGAAAAAAAGATTGAAAAAGAAAATATGAATGTAAAAATCTCAAAAATCTCCCATTATTTCATATA
>Ga0208129_1000721_pt1 | contig 13863 bp, 8 predicted proteins | sample ETNtaG_13_FD_185759 | JGI IMG/M metagenome (GOLD analysis project Ga0208129, IMG submission 185759) | Marine microbial and viral communities from oxygen minimum zone, Eastern Pacific Ocean - ETNP201306PF47B (SPAdes) (version 2) | ecosystem: Environmental > Aquatic > Marine > Oceanic ...
TCATCCTCATTTTCTTCATTATCTCGTTCAACCCATCGTTGGTATTCTGAATGATGCTCATCACGATCATTCTCGCTAATTATGTTTGGATCTGATCTTCTTAAAAAACGTTCTGCATCTTCACTGGTTTCGTGATCAAATACTCTCAAAAATCGAATTTGATTTAACTTCAGTGTTCTTTGATTTGCGCTTTCTAGCTCCTTAGCTAACTGATTGTTTATTTTCAGCTTATTTTTAGCCAGTAACTTCTCAGGTGTTTTGGATTGTCTAAAAAGTTCCCGCCACATTTGTTCAATAATTCTCTCATTATTACTTTTTAGTATTCCGAGTAATTGGTCTGCAGCTTCTGAATATAATCCCAATTTAATGAGATTCTGAATATGGCGTTTATTAAAATTTGAGTGATGGCGATGGTTGCGTTTTTGATTTTTTCCTAAAATTTCCTTAGCGGTCCCGTTGAGTACAGAGTTCGGAGTGAGTTCCAAATTATTCAGAATGTTTAATGCTTCTTCCGCAAGTTCAGTGTTTTTCGCCTGAATGGATATTGCAGTTAATACCATTGCGGCCTCATAGCCAGCTCCAGAGTCAGCTAAAATCCGTGCGCCATGAATGGCGTCCCTCAATCTATGATGGGCCTCATCGGAACCGTCAAACATGAGATCAGGAAGTTTTTCAACGACCGGATCTGCAACATTACCCTCATTGACCAGACTCTGCGATTGCCCCTCCCCGGTAATACCCAGAATGAACAGGAACGCCCATAGGAGGCAGTTATTCTGGAGATATGCACGGTACATTGAACCTAAAGAGAAGATTACCCGAAATTAGTTATTTAGGCCAAGATTTTTAAGTTCAACCATTCACCGGTGGCGGTGGCTTGTGGATAAAGTAGCTGGGCAAGCTATTTATTGGCTACTCTCCCGGCACACCACACCCCACCAACAGCACGGCTGCGATTGTTGTGTGCATGAGGTGTTTCATTTCCCTTCAGACCTCAATTCTTCATCCGTCATTGCCGTCTTGTTCGCTGTGTCGATATTCGTGGCGTTCGTTGCCGGCATACTCATGGCACCGCGGAGGATGGCCGTGTCATCCAGTGCCCCCAGTTGTGGTTGTCGCAACCCCGTTTCGACAGTTCTTTTGCGATGGAGAACCTGAACACCTCCACCCCGATGATGGGCACCTCTGCAGCACTGTTCATTACGCGCTCCTAGTCTGCGGGTTTCTGGGGCACCCTGACCAGTTGAAAAGAATGCCCGGTTTGGTGGATGAATCGTCTAAATCTACTCTATGCAGCGCCAGGGTTGAAGAGTTGACCAAGGGATGGCAGAGGATCATTTCCTTCTCCCACAAATCCTCATCGATCAACACCTCCACTTCTCCCGAGCAGTCATTGATCAAGGCCAGCAAGCTTACCGCCCCGGGAAGGATTTCCAGATACTTCCACAAACGCTCCGGTGATCCAAAGCTGAGCTTGCTTGAATCCAGCAAGGCCGGCAATTGCTTGAGATTGACTTGCTTGCCCTGTTCGACAGAGAGGAGAAAGTGGCGCTTCCCTTTCTTGTCCCGTAAAAAAAGGTTCTTGGTGGCCCCTCCTTGCAACTCCAGATTGAGCGCTTTGGATTCCTCGACAGTGAAAACGGGCTGATGATCCTCTCGCTGGTAACGGATATCCTGTTTCTCCAGGAAATTGAACAAGGGTTCGGGGTCTGTGGAGGGCGATTCTCTGACCTGATCAGCACTCATAAAACTCCATGCAACATACGTCACCGCGCAGCGTTTCTTTTTCCCTGGTCATCGTATCAACATCCAAATGCTGTTTGACGGCTTCATAGTTTCCGTTTTTGGAAGATACATAAATTGAACTATTCGGAACCGATTCACACCACCCCACCAGCAGCATGGCTTCAACGATTGCAATAAATGCCGATTCCTTAACGAGGCAACCACTCATCCCGATGAGCGCAGTTTTCAAGGCGTTTTAACCGTTGCCACTGAACCAGAACCTATCAGCGTTCAAGTGGTGGATTGGGTTGGTTTGGTTCCAGGCAAGTTCGAGATTCACGAGGGGCGTCCTATTTCGGTCTATTTCAGGGCTTCACCGAACAGGACTATAGGCATGCCGGAACTGAAGCGCGATTCACTAGGCAAGTGACCATGGCTTCCGCATGTCACGGGTTCGCAGGCGGTTTGCTTCGTTATCGTTTTTGAAGCGTTCCTTAACGGGATCCCACTTCAACGGACGGCCCAATTTGATGGACAGATTTGCAAGATGGCAGACGGTGGAGACTCGATGACCTATATCGACAGGGAAATACGGATCTCTTCGAGTCTTAACACAATCCAGGAAGTTACGATGTTCACCGGCAGGATTGGTGAATAGACGGGTCTCCCCAGCTTCAATCACCGAGTTAAGAATCTTATCCGAACTGGCCTGGAGCTTGCCTCGCCAACCGACATTGCCAACCCAACCCTTGGATCCAATAAACTTCAGGCTGGGATTTCCGGAGTTGCAGGTCATGACAACACCGTTGGCATAGCGATAGGTCACATCATAGTCCTTCACCGTGTCATAGAGGCCACCTTCCCAGTGATTTCCCTTTCCATCGACCTCTGTGGGTCCGGATCGTTCTGTGTTGTTCGCCCATTGTGCGGTGTCGAATAAGTGTGTACCCCAATCACAAATGATTCCGCCGGAGTAATCCCAAATCCAACGGAAGTGGAAATGGACACGATCTTTCGTGTAGGGGGCTTCGGGTGCGGGACCGAGCCACATGTCGTAATCCAAATCTGGCGGAACAGGTTGTGGTGTTGGATTACCGGGAACCGTGGGTTGCTTCGGCAGAATAACTTCGATCTTTTCCAGTTTTCCGACACGGCCATTGCGAACCAACTCGGCCATTCGATGGTAGACCGGCACAGAGCGATCCTCCGTACTCGTCTGTAAGACCTTGCCCCGTTTTCTTACCTCACGAATCAATGTCTTTCCTTCATCAATCGTTAAGGTGGGTTTCTCACACTGCACATCCTTGCCGCTTCGGAGTGCCATGACACTGATCAATGTGTGCCAGTGATCGGGCGTTGAAATCATCACGGCATCAATGTCCGGTCGAGCCAACACCTCCCTGAAATCCTTCGTTGTTGAGCAACCCGTGTCACCGTGATGTGCATCCACCATTTTCTTGGCTTCCGCCATGCGAGCACCATCCACATCGCATACCATAACAACCTGAGCGTCAGGCTGTTTGAGATAGGAACGGAGATTATGGTTCGTCCCGTGGGAGCCTACGCCGATGAACCCGACCGTTATCTTGTTGCTAGGCGCATTCACGCCAAACAATTCGGAAGCTGCAAAGGAAGGGGCTACTCCCGCTACCAAGGTGGACTTAATAAAGGAACGACGAGTGAGGTGGATCCGTTTCATAACGATTCTGCATGAATTGATTGGAAACCGCTTTTCTGGCGATGGAAACATGCGCCCTGGAGCGCCGCATGAATGATCGCTTGTTGGCGGTGAATGTAGGAAAATCGCACGGGACGGTCAAGATCGAACGCCTCTTCGTAATTTGAGATGTCTGGTGCTTGGACTATACCCTGCTGCGCTGGGGCAACACACCCCTCCCACAGCACGACCGCGATTGTTGTCATGATTCCGTTGTTTCATTGTTACTTTGAAGCTGAATCACATCCTTTCACTTGGAGGGGTGTAATATGTATCAAATAACAAGTCCAAAACACCAAATTTCCAAGTGATTAAACATATAATGCTGAAAAGAAATAAAATCACTAATAAGTATATTTTGTATCCTTTTGACAAATTACTTTCGATTTCATTTATCTTCAGTTTTCACTTCTTCATCCGTCTTGCCGCCGTGTTTAAGTGTCCACTACCTGTTTGTCTTGCCCAAACTTCACCAGCTTAAGTCCAGAATGACAGGCCAATGGTCGCTTGCCCCATCAGGCCTGTCGTGGTCGATTGTGACTCCAGCGACTCTATCCTGCCAACCAAGGGGCAGGAGGATGTGGTCCAGCACAGTCTTCGAACCCTTGTAGTTGTAGGTGTACCTCTTTTCCATCGGTTCAACCCACTTCAAGCTATTCACTAGTTCATCGTTACCTCCGGGAACGTAGTCCTTCATCTTCTTCAAGGCCTGTGAAGTGGGAGTCGCCTGCTCGCTAGTGTCGGCATCTGGAACAATCGGATCCCAATCGTTTAGATCCCCAAGCACCAAGGTGGCATAACCAGCAGCCGAAAGCCTGTTAAGCTGCTTTGCAACTGCGTCGGCCTGCTTCTCCCTCTTAGACACCGCACTCGGTTCGGTGGGAACTGCCTTTAGGTGCAGGCCAATGATGGCAGTCTGCTCGCCGTTGAGCAGGCAGGTTAGAATCACGCATTTTGACGGGTAAACAGGATCAATGGGATGAGAGGCTTTGATATCGGTCATATTTTTGCTGCCTTTCTTGCTCAGAAAAACAACATCCTGCTCCAGATGAGTGTCACGACTCTCAAGGAAATGGAGGTCATATTGCAGGCCCTTGCCTTGGAGAGCTTCCCGGAGTCGCCTGGCCGCAACCTCGTTGATCACCTCCTGAAGGCAGAGGATGTCCGGGGCGTGCCTTGCGACAATGGTGGCAACTGCCTGATGTTGCTGTTCGATTTCAGATTCCGTGTCCTTCTCCTCTAATCCCCAAATACCCTTCTTCTTCAATGCCACCACCTGGGTCTCACTTCCCAGGAGCCACTCCGTGTTGAAAGTCATTATGGACAGCCCAGAGGTCTTTGGTTCAAGCAAAGGTGCCGGCTGTTTTGCTTCATCAGAAGGAGTCGACTGCTGTGCCTTCCCTTCCAACACCAACAGCACGGCTGCGATTGTTGTGATTAGGAGGTATTTCATTACATGTGTCTCTGACCTATTGATTTCCAATGACTTAATTTTTGAGCGTTTTCTCAGTCACACCTTTGGTCACACTTTTTTCGCTCTTCTACACCAAAAACCCTAAAACATAAGGAAAGCGGCGATTTTTATGTGTTTGCGGCAACGATTTTGATTTATTTGGATCCCAAAAGACAGCCCCAAATCCGTTTTCAGTATCCAGTGCTAGGTGTGAAAGGATCAGCGATATGCGAGAAAAATCACTCCGTTGCAGTAGAACCAAAATCCCAAGGCGTTTTAACTGTTTCCGCAGAGGTTGGTTTAGTTGCCAGCAGCTTTCGCATTCACATCCGCGCCTTTAGCAATAAGCAGTTCGGCGATTTCCTTGTGACCGCTATAAGCCGCCCAGACTAACTCTTTATATGGTCCAGTTTAAGTAACCTCGACCACCCGCCAGAATGGCGATGATGGCGATCACCACCAGCAACTCAATCAGCGTAAACGCCCTGCTTGGCTTGGTTTTCATTCGGGTTCCATTCTAAACCCGTTTCGCCGCCGTGTCTGCAAGTTAAAAAACCACGGTTAAGCTCGCGGTGGCGGCGGAGACAGCCGGTTCGCCACCCAAGCGGTTGGGTGTCTGCCTCGGCTTTTCTGGCTCGCTTGATTACCCGGATCGCGTTCGGAAATAGGGACTCACGGGGACACTTTCTCTCCCCGAAAATACTTTTGGCGGAACGCCGAAAAGGACATGCGGAACGCATGTGCCACCCAAGCCTGCTGGTATGGTTTGGCTGTTTGAAACTGTCCCGGCCTGCGAGGACCGGTCACGAATCGTGGGTTGACAATTGGGTCAGCCAAGCCAACATCGGCGCCATGAACAGTCGTTTCTTTCCGGGCTTCGCCGTCGCGGTGTCCACGCAGTCGTCCACCGGTGCAGGCCCCGTGTTCCATGCTTGCGCCAACCCGCGCCAACCCTTCACTCATCACGCGACCGGCCGCCGGTCGGCTTGGGTTTGCCTCCTGTTGGCCGGCTGCTTTCTCGGTGCATCTCTCCCGGCGGCGACAGGGGCCGAGGAGGACAAGGCCCGACAGATTCTCGAGGCGTCCGGTTTCAAGGGGGGATTCATCGCGCACGTTGGCTGCGGCGACGGCAAACTCACCGCAGCGTTGCCAGTATCGGAACACACCATCGTCCATGGACTGGACCGGGACGCCTCCCGCATCGAGGTAGCCCGGCGGCACATTCGCTCGCTCGGCCTGTATGGGCGGGTTTCGGTGGAACAATGGGATGAGAAAGCCCTCCCCTACGTGGACAACCTGGTCAACCTGCTCGTCGTCGAGAATCCGGATCTCGTTGCGCCGGGCGAAATCATGCGGGTTCTAGCCCCGGACAGCGCGGCAATCATCCGCAAGAACGGCGAGTGGGTCAAACAGGTCAAGCCCCGGCCGGAAAACATCGATGAATGGACCCACTACCTGCATGATCCCAGCGGTAACGCCGTGGCTCATGACGACGTGGTGGGTCCGCCCCGCCACTATCAATGGATTGGCAGCCCCCGCTGGTCCCGGCACCACGACCACATGGCCAGCATGAGCGCTATGGTTTCCGCCGGGGGAAGGGTGTTTTACATCTTCGACGAGGGCCCCACCTCGTCCGCCCAACTGCCGGCACAATGGTCCCTGGTCGCGCGGGACGCCTTCAACGGGAGCATCCTTTGGCGAAAGCCGATCGAGCAATGGCAAACCCACTTCTGGCCGCTCAAGAGCGGGCCGGCGCATTTGCCCCGCCGACTGCTTGCCGAGGGAGACACGGTCTATGTCACGCTCGGGTTGCACGCGCCGGTCACCGCGCTGGACGCCGCCACCGGGGAAGTGTCACGAACCTTCGCGGGCACCGAGTTCACGCAGGAAATGATTTTCTCGGACGGGGTGTTGCTGCTCTCCATGAACGAGGGGCTCAAGGACGAACCGGAATTCAACCCCCGGGACACCTTCGTCTGGGACAACACCAAAAGAGCCAACCGGGACTGGGCATGGCAACAGGGCAGTAGAGTGGTGATGGCGGTCGACGCCGGGACTGGTGCGACACTGTGGAAAAAGAACCGGCCGGTGGCGCCCTTGACCTTGGCCTCGGACGGAAGGCGGATTTACTTTTTCGATGGCGAAAAACTGGTCTGTCTTAACCGGAAAACCGGCGCCGAGGTGTGGATCTCCGAGGGGATCGGGACGCGGGCGCCCCTTTTCACCAGCTTCGCCCCGAGGCTGGTGGTTTACGGGGGGGCGGTTTTGTTCTCGACCGGAAAAAGCTCGATGGCCGGCTACTCGGCGGAGACCGGCAAGAGCCTGTGGACCTCCAAGCAGGCCCGCTCCGGGCACCAATCGCCGGGGGATTTGCTGGTGGTCGACGGCTTGGTCTGGTCCGGGGCCACCGCCGGCGGACGCGACTCGGGCGTGTTCACCGGGCGCAATCCGTTGACCGGCGAGGTCGAGGTCGAGTTTCCGCCGGACACGGACATCTACTGGTTTCACCAGCGATGTTATCCCAGCAAGGCCACCGACAAATACCTGCTGCCCTCGCGCACCGGGATCGAGTTTATCGACTACAAGAAGAAGACCTGGCAGACCCACCACTGGGTTCGCGGCGGCTGCATTTACGGGGTTATGCCGTGCAACGGTCTGGTTTACACGCCGCCCCATTCCTGCGCCTGTTATGTCGAGGCAAAGCTGAACGGATTCACGGCGCTGGCCGCGCAGAACCCAAATCGTGCACTGCCCAAGGTCCCGGCCGCCGGGGACCGGCTGGTGCGCGGCCCAGCCTACGACAAAATCTTGCCCGTCCCCCGGCTGGCAACAAAAAGCGCCTGGCCCACCTACCGCCACGACACCGCCCGCAGCGGCTATACCGAGACCCCCTTGTCGGCGAACCTGGAAACCGCATGGGCCGCGTCGCTGGGAGGGCGCCTGAGTGCGTTGACGGTTGCCCAAGAGCGGGTGTTCGTCGCTTCCGTGGATGCCCATTCAGTGCACGCGTTGGATGTGGAAACCGGAACCGTGGTCTGGACCCGGGCCACCGGAGGTCGGGTCGATTCACCCCCGACCTACCACGAGGGGCGTGTGTTGTTCGGTTCCAACGACGGCTGGGTTTATTGCCTGCGTGCCTTGGATGGAGAACTGGTCTGGCGCTTCCGGGCCGGGCCAGCGGATCATCGGATGATGGCCTTCGAGCAGCTCGAGTCAGTTTGGCCGGTGCCCGGCAGCGTGCTGGTCCAGAACGGCGTCCTCTATTGCGTGGCGGGCCGGTCGATGTTCCTGGACGGCGGCCTGCGGATGATCCGGCTGGATCCCGAAACCGGCCGGAAACTCTCCGAGAACGTGCTCGACGAACTCGATCCCGAAACTGGAAAAAATCTTCAGTCCAAGGTCCGCGGCCTGAACATGCCGGTTTCCCTGCCGGACATCCTGTCCAGCGACGGCAAACACGTTTACATGCGGTCGCAACGATTCGACCTCGAGGGTCGGCGGCAGGCCCTCGACCCCCGGGACGCGGCGGATCAACTCGGCGAGGGCGCGCACCTGTTTTGCACGATCGGGTTTCTGGACGATTCCTGGTTTCACCGCTCCTACTGGCTCTACGGGAAAACAGTGACCTCCGGCTGGGGCGGCTGGTTCAAGGCCGGCCGGTTCGTTCCCTCCGGACGCATCCTGGTCACCGACGGGTCCTCCATTTACGGCTATGCCCGGCAGCCTGCCTACATGTGCCAGTCCCCGGTCCTAGAATATCACCTTTACTCGGCCCGAAAGGAGATCGACAGCGGCGGAATCCAGCGCGTGACCAAAACGGACAAACGTATCAACCAGCAGAGTGAAAAACGCAATGCCACGGCAGCCGACTGGGGCTTGCGCCGGAAATTTTCCAAGAACGACCTTGGTGCCATCGGCTTGAACTGGTCGCAGGACGCCCCGGTGCTCCAAGTCCGGAGCATGGCCGCAGCAGCCCAAACCCTGTTTGTGGCCGGGCCACCCGACCTGGCTGATGAGGAAAAGGCGTTCTACTTTCCCAATTCCCCCGAGGTGCTGGCCGATCGCGAGAAACAGGCCGCAGCCCTGCGGGGCAGCCGGGGTGCGCTGCTGCAGGCCATCTCGACCCGTGACGGAAAAACCTTGGCCCAATACCGGCTCGATGCCCTCCCGGTTTACGACAGCATGGCCTTGGCACACGGCAGGTTGTTTCTCTCCTTAAAGAACGGGCAGGTCCTGTGCATGCGGGCCAAGTGAACTGGTTGAGGGGCTCAAAGCGGCAACAATTGCCGACAATGCGGCGCGAGCGCATCCCACCGAACTAAAGAATGTTCGCAAGCCGCGCTTGGCCAAGCCGGTTTGCGGCGGCAGTATCCGTGGCCGCAACACTTTGTCGAACAATGCTTCCGGGAATTAAACAGTTTGATTTGAGCGGGAAAGTCGCCGTGATCACCGGCGGCTCGAAAGGCTTGGGCGAGGCAATGGCCGCCGGCTTGGCCAGTGCGGGTGCGGACCTCATGCTGGTCAGTCGCAATGATGCTGAAGCCAAGGCCAAGGCAGCCAAACTCGCCAAGGAGTACGACTGCAAGGCGATCGGTTTTGCCGCGGATGTCTCCAGGCAAGCCGACACGGAGGCGATGGCGACGGAGGCGATCGATGCGCTTGGCCGAGTGGACATTCTCATCAACAGCGCCGGCATTAACACCCGTGGCCCTATCGATGAACTCACTTACGAGCAGTTCTCCGAAGTGCAGCGCATCAACGTCGACGGGATATGGCTTGCCTGTCGAGCGGTCCTGCCGCACATGAAAAAACGGAAGTACGGACGCATCATCAACATGGCCAGTGCGCTTGGCCTCGTCGCAATTTCAAATCGAACACCCTACGCCACAAGCAAGGGAGGTGTGGTTCAACTCACTCGTGCGCTGGCACTCGAGTTGGCCGAGTGCGGCATCACCGTGAATGCCATTTGCCCGGGGCCGTTTCTGACGCCAATGAATATCCCGATTGCTGACACGGAGGAGGGCACCAAATTCATCCTCGGTGCGACAGCACTCGAGCGCTGGGGCGACCTTCGGGAAATCCAGGGAGCCGCAATTTATCTTGCCAGCGATGCGGCGAGCTACACCACTGGCTCGATGCTCAGTGTGGACGGCGGCTGGACGGCCCAGTAGTCGTTAATAAAAAAGCAGTCGCAAGCCGGCGACAAACGAGAATAAATAGAGCAGCAACTCAAATAGTTTCTGTGGGACTACTTGAATGACTTTTCGGCCGATGAAAATCCCGGCGAAGATGCCGGGCAGCACAAAAAGATCAATCTTCAGGGACTCGGTGTTAATCAGGCCAAGGTTGGCAACAAGCGGCAGCTTGAGAATGTTCACCAATAGGAAACAACGCGCACCCAATCCAAGGAATGTTTCCTTGGTCATTTTCTCAACCAACGCGTAGATTGAAAAGACCGGGCCCGCGGCGTTTGCCATGATGGTCGAGGTGCCTATCATCATGCCGCTGCCCCATCTAAACCCGACAGACTTTGGCAGCATGGCCAGCGCCTGGCCAAGCCGAAGACTGACCAATTGCAGGGCTAACATCACCAGGACAATAAGACCGATCCCCTTCCGGGCGGTGGACTCGTCGATGTGGTCCAGTAAAAAATAGCCCGCAACCAGGCCGACGAACGTGGGAGGCAGCAGCGGCATGAGTTCCTTCCACGAGGAGTAACGGCGAAACAACGGATAGACAGTCAGGTCGCAAACGATGAGCAGAGGCACAATGATGCCGACCGACGGCTTGGCCCCAAACAACTCGGCCATGATCAGCACATTGACCATGGCCAAGCCGGGAAAGCCGGTCTTGGAGAAACCCAGACAGAACGCTCCAAACAAGGCAATCAGCCAGGTTGCAGTGGGATTGTCGCCAAAAAAATCCAAGCGTTTAACCTCGGCAAACTCAGAGCTTCAACATCACACTCGCCGTGGCTGCCGACGCGGGGTCGCCACGCTGATCTAGAGACTTGATAATCTCCCGAGCCGATCGCTTCACCTTGCCGCTGAACTTCTCCTCGCCGTTGACAGTGATCATCACCGGTTTGTCGAGGTTCAACAATTGATCGGATAAACGAACCACCAATCGCGGTGTTTTCTCAGCAGTGATATTGATCGCCTGGCCGTCGACTTCCGCCGTCAGGCGTTGCCCCCTGCCCAGGTGTTTCTCCGGAATCTGGAGCCAATAAAACCGCGAAGTGATGCCCTTCGCCTGGCGCCAAATAATTTTCTTCGGCCAGGGATTCCGGGTGAACTTGGCCATCCATGGCAGAGACTCTGCATCCTTTCCTTTCATCCAATGCCCCATCTCTAGATAGATGCGCACCATGTTATCGTAGCCCTCAGGATCAGCCTTGCGCAGGTCAGCCAGCAAGCCCTTCCATTTTTCGGCGACCTTGTTGCGATTGTAGGCCCCGTCCTTTCCACCCATGAACAAGCCAAAACCGATGTTGCGCAGGTTGTCCGGCCTGGCATCGTTCGGGTGACCGGCCATCATCGAAGCCGCCGCCCAGCGGTCCGCCATGCGTGGCGCAAGCTGGTAAACACCATCACCTCCAGCAGAGTAGCCCATCAGATAAACACGGTTAGGATCTACGTCACGGGTCGCCACATAGTTTTCGATCAAGCGATCGAACAAGCCATCGATGTGCGATTGATGCCATAGGTTCCAGGTATCGGTCGGCGCGCGCGGGGCGACATAAATTCCCTCGGTCGGCTGATAAAGCTTGATCTGGTTTTTCCACTGGCTGTCGTTCACCTGGGTCGGCGCGCCACCCCCGCCGTGCATCGAGATCCACAGCGAACGTCCGCCCTTCGGCGCGTCACCAAAAACCTTCTCGAGGTAGCGCAACTTCTTATCTCCCAATTGTATGGACTTGGCCTCGATCTCGAAGGCACGCTGTTTGGCCAAGCGCCGGCAGTGATCTGCCCAAAGCAGCTCAATCGCCTTTTTGGCATCTGCCTTGGACAGATCGCCCTTGGCCCAATCGCCGGGGAGCGTGTCCGGGCGCACATTGGATGGAGCGGCGAGCCAAGCGGTCACGGCGGCGAGTTGAGATTTCTCGATTGACGCTTGGTCAGGGAGCTTCTCCCACTGAACATCGACTGTCACCTCGCCGCCTTTGCTTCGGCGTATCGGGATCTGTTTGACCTTATCCCCCTTTGTGAACCGAAGCCAAAGCGGCGTGTTCGGGTTACAGGTAAAGCCGGTGATGTCGTTTAGGTCAGCACGCCCAGCCTTGGTTTTGTGCGAAGCGAGCACCTTGTTTTTTGAGTCAATCAACTCAGCCTGCACCTCGAGTCGCTTGCCGCCCTCCCTCTCACGCACGCGCACGAATAAATCGTCCTCGACGTTGTCCTTGTTGCTTTTACCCCTGTAACGATCGGTGACGTTGAAGGCATTGACCTGTGTGGCGTCGATATCCCAAACCATCGGAAAGCGAGTGCTGGTTTTCTTCCAGGACGTCGCGTAAATCGAATGTTCCCAATTGGACTTGTCGGCTTTCGATGCCGCGCCGACAAACCAGCCCCGATTCAGCCCGGCGGCGTTGTATTCGTCCGATCCTGTGAAATGCCAGCCATCATCCCAAATTTCGGACCACGTATGATTGCCACGTTTGTTCGTCCACAGCGGCGTCCCCGCGACGCGCGATGCGACACCCACCGAGCGACAGGCATCGACGAGGATGATGGACAGACCGGTGCACGTCGCCCTGCCCTGCGCAATCGACTCAGCCGGACTTTGATTGGGCCGCTTCCGGCCGGTGTTGTAGTGGACATTGATGAGGTTAAAGAGCTTGCTGTTGATCGCCTGCACCGCCTCAGTGGCGGTTGACGCCTTGGCCACAATGGCTCGGCATTTCCTGTAAAAGTCCGGCCGCCAATGCTCACGTGTCTCGTCGAGGCTGGCATAAGGCAAAACATCGTTAAAAAAAAGAGTCTCTGGCAACTGGGCACACCAAGGGAACTCCTTGCGCGCCTTCATCGCCAGATCGAGATTCTCGGTGAGGAACGCGCTTTCGATCGACGATAGATCGCCGGGTGGCATGCCTTCGACGAGGAACTCGGCGGCACGTTGGCCAAGTTCGCCGTGCGTTTTTTGGGCGGTGGCGATGAACGCCTCGAGCTCGGCGCGGTTGTCACCGGCCTTGGCCAAGGCGGCATCGAGCGCCTCGCCCGCTTGGCCAAGCGCAACGGCACCCGCCAACAGGCTGGCGGCAAAAAAAAGTTTCATCCGTGTCAGAAACTGAATCCGCATGCACAGGACGTTACCCGCCTGCCTGGCCAAGATCAACGGTTGGGAGAGTCGATGACCGGCGGCGTGGGTGCGGTTGCCGGCGGAGGAAGCGGCCGAACATAGTGGATGCCGTATTCACCGGAGACAACGCGGCGAAAGTTACCCTGCAGGCTGGTGAGCGGCCAGACGATGAAAATGATGTCGGTGATCAGCCAGACGAACTGTCCCAGCCAGCAGAGAAATACAGACCCAATGGTTGGCAGCAGGTACACAAACCCGAACGTCTTCCAAAACGCCGCCGAGTAACTGTTGCTGCGGAGCGCAAACCAGCAGCCTGAATAGTACAATGCAAAAAGATCTCCAAAGAACACCACGGCAATCAGGCCGCTCATCAGTCCCATGATGGAAACGCCAAATAGAGCGTCATCAGAAATCCAGCCCGTCATGAGCATGCTCAACAGGGCCGCCACGATGGGCAGCGATGCCAGCACGATCACTGGCCACATCCAAAACCGCACCATCGCGATGAAGTGGCCACGCCGGAACTGCCGCTCATCCACCGGTGTCACCAGGATTTGCTCAAGCGCGCCGCTCGTCTTGGCCTCGTGGATGGTCGTCACCGCATGGCGCGCTACTTCGAGCCGGATCCAAAACGATCCCACCCAAATCAACGAGGCCATAAATATCCACA
>Ga0208129_1000725_pt1 | contig 13825 bp, 9 predicted proteins | sample ETNtaG_13_FD_185759 | JGI IMG/M metagenome (GOLD analysis project Ga0208129, IMG submission 185759) | Marine microbial and viral communities from oxygen minimum zone, Eastern Pacific Ocean - ETNP201306PF47B (SPAdes) (version 2) | ecosystem: Environmental > Aquatic > Marine > Oceanic ...
ATTGGAAGGACGAAGCAGGTACACTTCATGTACCTAAAAGAAAGATTGACGATATACTGTTTTATAACAAATATTCTGAAGGTTGATTTATTCTCTCAATAGATAATATACCAGAAGTCAGGAAAAGGAGAGCACATGCAAAGAGCATTTTCAACGATATTATTTGTAATTATTTTAATAGCATTATTTACAGGAAATCTGAGGTCTCTATCCTCAAATTCTGAGGTAAAAAATATGAAACATAACAGGCTTATACACGAAAAGAGCCCTTATTTACTACAGCATGCAGAGAACCCCGTAGATTGGTATGCCTGGGAACCGGAGGCTTTTGAAAAAGCCAGAAAGGAAAATAAACCTATTTTTCTTTCCATTGGTTATTCGACATGTCATTGGTGTCACGTAATGGCGCACGAGTCTTTTGAGAACCCTGAGGTCGCAAGACTGATGAATGAGGTATTTGTATGCATTAAGGTCGACAGAGAAGAACGCCCGGACATTGACAATATTTATATGCGTGTCTGTCAAATGATGACTGGCAGCGGTGGTTGGCCGCTTACTATCCTCATGACACCTGATAAGAAACCATTTTTCGCCGGTACATACATCCCCAGGGAAAGTCACCACGGACGGCTAGGTATGCTGGATTTGGTTCCACGCATCAAAGAGGTCTGGGACACACAACACGCCGATATCCTGAAATTTGCTGATCAGATTACGGCCAGTCTTAATCAGCTTTCTCAAGGCTCCACAGGAGATGAACTTGATAAGTCAACCTTAAAGACGGCGTATGAACAACTTTCCCGTCGATTCAGTGAACAGTACGGTGGCTTCGGTAATGCACCAAAATTCCCAAGCCCTCAGAACCTTCTATTTTTACTACGCTACTGGCAGAGTACGAATGACGAGAAAGCCTTGAGGATGGTGGTAAAGACCCTTCAATCGATGCAGGAGGGTGGTATATATGATCACATTGGATTTGGTTTCCATAGATATTCTACAGATTCCCATTGGCTCGTCCCGCACTTCGAAAAGATGCTTTATGATCAGGCAATGCTGGCAATGGCGTATATAGAGGCATATCAGGCGACAGGAAAGAAAGAGTTAAGAGAGACCGCAAAAAAGATTTTTACTTACGTCCTGAGAGACATGACAGACTCGAAGGGAGGATTTTACTCCGCTGAGGATGCTGACAGCGAAGGTGTGGAAGGAAAGTTTTATGTCTGGACGGAAGATGAGATTCGTAAAGTCCTGAAAGGTGAAGAGGCAGACCTGATTATAAATGTATATAACATCGACAAGACCGGTAATTTCAGAGATGAAGCATCCGTGGAGAACACAGGTGCTAATATCCTGCATCTTGAAAAAACCCTTACAGAAGTCGCCTTTAAGAATAAGACATCTGTGGATGAACTCAAAGAGCGTGTAGAAGCCGCCAGACAGAAATTATTCACAGCCCGCAATAAAAGAATCCATCCGCACAAGGATGACAAGATATTAACAGACTGGAATGGATTAATGATAGCCGCTCTGGCAAAAGGTGCTCAGGTCTGCAATGAGCCAGAGTACGCAGATGCGGCAAAGCGTGCGGCGGATTTCATTCTTACGGATATGCGCAGGCCGGATGGAAGAATTCTTCACCGTTACCGTGATGGACATGCTGCAATACTTGCCAATGTAGATGATTACGCCTTCCTGATCTGGGGATTACTGGAGCTCTATGAAACAGTCTTCGACGTACATTACCTCCAGACAGCACTGAACCTGAACAGTGAAATGATAAGATATTTCTGGGATGAACAAAATGGTGGTTTTTATTTTACCGCAGATGATGCGGAAGAACTGATAGTCCGGCAGAAAGATATTTATGATGGTGCCATACCATCCGGGAATTCCGTGGCTGTCTTAAACTTATTCAGACTGGCACGAATCACTGCAAACTCCGATCTTGAAGATAAGGCAAATAAGATAATGCTTGCCTTTTCCAAAGATGTGAAGAGTGTACCTTCCGGTTATACACAGATGATGGTTGGCCTCGATTTTGGAATAGGGCCTTCTTATGAAATTGTCATAGTCGGCAACCCGGAGGCAAAGGACACTAAGGAAATGCTTAACTCCCTCAGAAAACACTTTGTACCCAACAAGGTCGTACTCTTAAGGCCATCTGATCAGGAAGAACCGGATATTATTCGCCTTGCCAAATTTACAGAATATCAATCAAGCTTCGACGGCAAAGCCACTGCATATGTATGTCTTGACTACGCATGCAAGATGCCGACAACAGATACTGAAGAAATGCTTAAACTGCTTAATGTATCTTCTGAGTAAGAAGTTCGAAGTTAAGTGAATAGTCAAATTTGTGAAGAAGTGAATAAAATGAAACTTGAAGGGATTTTCCCGCCTGTTATGACTCCTTTTTGATGATAATGGTTGCTTCCTATGAAGAAAAAAACTCTCGATGACAATTATTACATGAGAATGGCAATCCGTCTGGCCAGGAAAGGTATTGGCAAGACCAACCCGAATCCCATGGTCGGTACCATAATTGTAAAGGATGGAAAGATCATCGGCCGAGGCTATCACAAAAAATGTGGTGATTACCATGCCGAGATAAATGCCATAAATAATGTTAAAGGCAGCATCAGGGGTTCAACTTTTTACATTACCCTGGAACCGTGTAGTCACTATGGACGAACTCCTCCCTGTGTTGACACATTAATCAAGAAGAAATTGGAACGGGTAGTTGTCGGCACACCTGACCCTAACCCTGAAGTAAATGGTAAAGGTATTAAAATCCTCAGATCAAAAGGTATAAAGGTTGATGTTGGGATACTTGGCTCCGAATGCAGACAGTTAAATGAGCACTATTTTAAATTTATCAAATCGGGGATTCCTTACGTAACCGTAAAGTATGCACAGACACTGGACGGACGGATTGCAACAAAGACCGGAGATTCACAATGGATAAGCTCTGAAGCATCGCGCAAATATGTTCACTTCCTACGCAGCACAAATGACGGAATTATGGTTGGCGCAGGAACTGTTACTGCCGACAATCCACAATTAACGGTTAGACACGTAAAGGGAAAGAATCCCTTGCGCATAATAGTTGACAGTAAACTTCGTATACCCATCAAGTCATCTGTCCTGACAGATGACAATCCACACCAAACAATAATTGCCACCACATCCAGCGCCCCTTCCAGGAAGATAACAGCAATCAAGAAGTTGGGAGCAGAAGTATTGGTAGTGAAAAAAGAGAGGAATGGCAAGGTAAGTTTCTCAAGCCTCTTAAAAGAACTTGGCAAGAGAGAGATTATGTCCGTACTGGTAGAGGGTGGCTCTGGAATGATCACCGCTCTACTTAAAGTAAATCTCGTAGACAAAATGATAATACCAATATCACCCAGGATCCTGGGAAAAGGTCTGGAAGCAATAGGCGACCTCAATATAAACAAGATAAAAGACGCCATTAAATTTTCATCATTTAAAACAATGAAAAAGGGTGATGACCTTATCTTTGAGGGTACAATATTAAGGAATGCCTAGCCTCTATATTATTTGAGAGGCGCATGTGGTTGCACTCATGGAGGAAGTCGCGCCCCTTTCTGTGGGGTAATGCCATCTAACGACCTATTGGTAAGGTGAGTGTCGGCCTTTCAACTTTTATCTTACCCGCTTGAATGGCAAAGATCTGACTAAAAAGTGAATAGGTTCTTTTAGATTCGACATCCGTGTCATCAATATAAAACCAACTCCCTCGGTACTTAATCCTGACAAATGCATCAGAAGGTTTCTCAGAACTTGATTTGATTTGAAATAAATTACTAAAAAGGCCACTCCAATAAAAAGGACGACCATCTGCATATTTGGTAGTCGTCAATTTTCCTTTCCTTACATCCTCTTGAGGTACTTCAACGGATTGTGAAAGTAAATATAATATACCCATAACAGAACGTGTTCTTATACTTACATGGTTTGGGTTGTGGTCCATAACATTGATGACCAATGGATAGTCTGTTTTGTTCGGTGTTAAACGCAACATTTCTATCAGTTTAAGCGTCTCAGGCAACTCTAATGCTTCTTCGGCAAAGCTAAGAACCAGTGTGGATTCGACATCAATAAGCTCATAATTTAAATTAATAAAATTTTGCCTCTGTAACGTACGCATCAGTTCGGCGACAGTGAGGAAATCCTTATACTCCGGGGCATAATCTGGCGTAGGACCAGAGGCGCCTGGAGCATTTCTAATGCCATTAATGTCTTGTATACATAAGCGAAATATGCGTTCAACACTCCATCCTGAATTGTTCAAGAGCATAAGGACATCTAAAGAGATTTGTTCGAGTATATTTTTTACAAACTTCTCTCCTTGTAATGGCTGATAGGTAATCGTGGGCTTGTCTTCGTATTTTGGAAATAGAAAGAAACTAAACCTATTCCCAAGTGGAGTTGCTCCTTCAGAAAATGAATAACTCATTCCGGAATCCTCACTTCCTAAAAGCAATTGGGAATTAATATTGGTCACAGCGAGCATTTTAGGGGAATCATTATATCGAAGTTTGACTAAATTCAAAAGATTCTGTTGATCCTCAATGTTACTAATGACGTTATTATATTTAAGCCATTCATTTTTCATAGCATGAGGGCCAATATTAAAGCAGCCCATTGTGGTGAATGTCATCGTGAAAAGCAAAAGTACTAAAATCTTTAACCTTAATGAAAATGAATTGTTCCCGTATAGAATCATAGTATATAGTTCACATAGTTTCTGGCAGGTGCATAAATCAACTAACATGAATCAGCCGTACCAATAGCCCTCTTATTTTACGGCTGTTAGTACTTATAATACATTTACGGGCTACTTATTGTAAGGCCATTTAAGAATATAATTAAGTTTGCTGCTAGTTGTCGATACTATAAACAATTGTTAAAGAATATCAAGTTTTATGGTGAATTGTTTTTTTGAGTAAAAACTTATTTATTAAAGGTAAAAATACTAAAAAGATGGGGAAAGAGGGAGATTATTACTATACTACTTTTTCATGTCGTACACGCGCTTTAATATCCATAACCAGACTGAAAACTGCAGGGATCAGGAGCAGCGTAAAGATAGTAGACACTATAAGGCCCCCTAATACTACACTGCCAAGACCGCGATAAAGTTCACTCCCTGCCCCCGGGAATACAACTAACGGCAGCATGGCAAACACAGTTGTCGCCACACTCATAAATATCGGCCGGATACGTGTCCTCACACTCTCTATAAGCGCCTGACGGGATACCATATTCCCGTCCCGCATGTTATTAAGAGTCTGATGCACAATCAGGATAGCATTGTTTATCACAGTCCCTATTAATATAACAAAACCCAGCATGGTAAGTACATCCATAGTCTGTAACGTAAACAGGTTCAGGAATGCAAGCCCTGCAAAACCTCCAACAGCGGCTAAAGGAACACTGAACATTATAACTACCGGGTACAAGAATGACTCAAAGAGTGCGGCCATTAATAGATATGAAATCCCAATAGCCAGGATAAAGTTCCATTGCAATGACTCGCGCGCCTCTTGAAGTTTATCGGCCGTACCTGCAAGATTGGCCTTATAAAGACCGCCCAGTAAACCTTTCTTCATCATCGGTTTAATTATTTGCGTATCTATTGTGTCAAGCGCTCTTTCCAGCGGCATTGTGCGTGGAGGTATTACCTGGATAATGATAGAACGCTCCCTTTCAATATGATCTATCTCTTCCGGACCTACACCCAATTGTATATCCGCTACGGTACTTAAAGGTACATAATCACCTGATGGTGTATAAATGAATATATGCTCTAGGTCCTGAGTTCGTTCGATATATTTACTCTGGCCAAAGATAACAAGATCTATTTTGTCTCCCTGATGCCAGTAATCACCGGCATAGGCTCCATCTACCAGAGTATCAGTAATATATCCTATGTCAGAGGCCGTTAATTCCAGCTCGGTCGCATATTCCAATAGTGGCCTGACCTGCAATTCGGGACTCCCAAGCTCAAGACTGGGTTTAGGCATAGCCTGTGTACCCGGAGGAAATACTTGTCTTACCATACCAAACACCTGAGCACCAGAATAAACCAGACGATTCAAATCAGGTCCTGTAAGTTCAATGTCTATTGTACGGCCTCCACTTAATGCCCGTTCAAATAGACTTGCCTGCTGAACTATAGTAATCATTCCCGGAATCTTACCACACACCCGCCTGATAACAGGTATAAGTTCTGCAACCCTTTCAGGTTCAGACGACAACATACCCATAAAGATAGACCTCCCGCGAGAAACATAAAATCCATGCTTAATTGGAGGCCCATCCAGCATCTGCGCTTCCTTAGTCCCCTTTTTGGCATGCCAGTAAGGGCTCAGTTCCTTTTCCAAAACCAGCCCGATAGCCTTTTGTTCTTCCAGACTATATCCGGGTGGAGGAAGCATAATGGCCAGAATCATATTGCGATTGCCTTCCGGCAAATACTCCATTTCAGGAATCATACACCAGGTAAGAAGAATTGATATAAATATCAATGCAAAAATTGTCGCTAAACGCCTTTTTAATGTATTAGTTAAATAATCTACAATCTCTACAATCTTATCAGTTAAATTACGCCCAAACGAAACCAGTCGACGACTACTGCTTAAGAAAACCTCATTACCGGTATTTTCACTTTTCTTCCTTCTGGAGAGAATCCTGGCAGCTGCAGTTGGTATTACCGTAATGGCGACGATGAGTGACAGACCTACGGCAAAACTTATTGCTAATGCTATATCCCTGAATAATTGCCCAACCTCCTGTTCAACGAGGATTACCGGAATAAAGACTCCTATGGTAGTCAGTGTGGAGGCTAATACCGCACCCCATACTTCCGTAGTCCCTTTATAAGCCGCCTCAAATGGATTCTCTCCGGACTGCCAATGACGGTAAATATTTTCCAGGACTACGATAGCACTGTCAACCACCATCCCGACAGCAAAAGCTATCCCTGCCAGACTAACTACATTAAGCGAACGCCCCAGAAGAGTAACCATAAGAAACGTGCCTATAGCACTGATAGGTATAGCCAGACCGATTACGAGTGTGCTTCGCCAGCTTCTAAGGAATAGTAAGAGCACCATGACCGCAAGAAGGCCGCCAACTACAACATTTTGCCGAACCAGGCCTATTGATGATTTTATATAGTCAGTCTCATCATAAACCTGTTCTAGCTGCAGGCCTCTGTCTTTCAATAAATTTTCATTTAATTCACGGCATGCCTCTCTTATACTTGCCATAACCGTCAGGACATTAGCTCCAACCTCCCTCTGTGCATTTACGGCAATGGAGGGCTCATTTCTTTGCCTGACAAATGCCTGGAGTTTTTTGTATCCAAGCCTCACTTCGGCTATATCCCTGACATAAACCGGAATATCATCCCGTTTTGCAATGACCAGATTCTCTATTTCTTCAACTGACTTAAACTGCCCTAAAGTTCTCACTATAAATCTATTTTTACCCTCATCCATATCTCCACCGCTTATATTTGTGTTGGTAGAAATGAGAGCCTTGCGTACATCTAAGATTGTCAGCTGGCTAATTGCCAAAGCATGCGGGTCTATGATAACCTGCATCTCTCTCTCAGCCCCTCCATAGATATTACTGTTAGCAACTCCCGGCACCCTCTCAAACCTTGCCTCAATATGATCTTCCGCGAAATCTCGCAACTCATTAATATCAATATTGTTTCCCGGAAGTGTTCGCAGCGTAAACCAGGCAATAGGCCGGTCACCGGTATTTACTGTGCTTATAACCGGCTCATCAACATTCTCCGGATACTCCTGTACCTGTTCCAGTTTATTAGCAACATCCAGAAGGGCAGTACTTTTATCTGTTCCAACCTGAAACTCCAGTAATATCTCCCCACGGCTGTTGAAGCTCTTCGAGGTTAATTTTCTGAGGTTTTCTACACTTTTCAGCATCTCCTCCTGTTCATGAATTATCTCCTGTTCAACTTCTTCCGGGCTAGCCCCAATCCAGCGGGTTTCTACTGTTATTTGTGGTTTTTCAACGTCAGGAACAAGCTGAGTGGGAATGCGAAACAAGGCGAGAAGACCAAAGAGTAATACAAATATCGCCCCTACTGCTACTTTTACGGGATTGTTTGTTGAATATTCTATAATCTTCATTACAAGTCAAAATTGAAAGTAATTAACACTAACTTTTTTCGTGTTTAACAACCGTCGATCCTTAGCACACACTGCGTCTTGACTCATTTTCCATTTCTCGTCCCTCGCCATTCTTCCCTTTTAATTCTTTGGCTTTTCATCAATCTCATCAGGATCCATTCTTCCGGTTACCTGGATGTCCTGACCGTTGAGCACTCTCTCATTACCCCTTACAATCACATCAATTCCAGGCTTTATATCGCCAATAATCTGGATTAAATTTTTGTGGACAATACCGGTCTGAACCGGGACCTCTGCAACCTTTCCATCTACTGTCAGATAAATAAACTCCATGCCTCCACGCCTTACTATACCATCCTTCAAGATCATTGTTGCTGATAATAAAGAACCTGTTTCAAAGGTTGCCTCTGCAAACATGCCACTTTTAATTGCATCATCTTTATTATCTATTTTGACATAAACAGGAAATGTTCTGGCGCGTTTGTCTGCCTGAGATACTATGTGAACAATATGACCGGTTCTTTTTATAATCCCCAGTGCCGGAAAGCCGACTTCACTCTCATCACCCACCTTCATATACTGAATGTATTTCTCCGGAACAGGAACTCTTACCTTCACATAGTCCATTTGCAACATGGAGACAACGCTGTCTCCCTTTTTGAGCCATTGACCTACCTCAGTATATTCTTCAGTAATCCTCCCATCAAATGGCGCCGTAATCGTACACTTTCCAATGTCGTCTTCAACACCTTCTACCTTTGCTTCGTGTGCGATTAACTTAGTTTCAACCTCGTCTAATTCCGAATGAGAAATTGCATCACCTTCATATAGTTCTTTCGCACGCTCATATTCTATAAGAGCGAGATGTTTATCTGCCTTCGCCCCTTTAAGTCGTATTTCCAGGGATGTTGTATTGAGCCTTGCCAATACCTGTCCCTTTTTAACATAGTCACCCCTTTTAACAGGAAATTCCACTACCAACCCCTCTATTGCACAAGCAACAATACTCTCCCTCAGCGGAAAGACAGTTCCCACCATTTTAACCGGCTTACGCACATCCATTTCAATGATGCGTGACACAACTACAGGCGCTTTGAACATTTGTTCCTGTGCCAGACTCCTGTCACACATAAAGAACAAAGCATTTGTGTAAAAGATCAGGATTCCGACACACAAAAACAAATAGTGTCGTTTCTTATTGTGACTATACAGAGTTCTCAGTCCCGAATTGTCCATTCAGATTCTCCCTTATTTTTCCCAAAAGTCTTTGTAAATTTGCAACATCCTTAGACGAAATACCTTTAACGGCTCCATCTCTTACTCCTTGAGCACATTCAGTCATCTTCTTCCATACACCTTCTACCTTCTTAGTTGGTGAAATTAATTTTTGACGTCGGTCACGAGAAGATACCTTTCGCTTGATCCAGCCCTTTTGCTCCATCCTGTCAAGTGTCCTGACCAGAGTAGGTCCTTCTACACCAATCAGTTCTGCCAGTTTAACCTGAGAGATTTCACCCTCCAGAGCCAGGCCTGCGAGGACCTGCCATTGGGCAAACGTAATCCCGTAGTGCTGCAGTTCAGCATCTAATGCTTTCCTTAAAGCCCGGTATGCCATTGCTACGGAGTAACCAATACTTTCCTTAAAATCGTATTCCAACATAATAGATAGCCCACTATTTAATAGTATACTATTATTCTATCTGTTTAGTATCAGAAATCAAGACATAATTAAATTTTGCAGATAGAAGAGAAGGGGATTTTAAAGTAATTAATGAGGAAGCGATTTAGGATATGTATATATTATGAGGCAGTTTTAAAATAAAAAAGGGAACTTGCGTTGTATAAACGACAAGTTCCCTTCTATTATCAAATATCTTACTATTTCAAAACTAAGGATTATTAACCATCATGCAAAATGTATGTATCGGTTCCACCTGTAACTGCAGCATTATCCAAATAGATGTTATCTCTCGTAGTACCGTCACTATCGTATCAACCGGCAAGTGGGGAATTAACAAACTCCACATGGCCGTCAACGTAAACTACGTTTTGCCCTCTAGCGCTATGATTATCAGAACTCGCTGTAGCACTGGGTGTACCAGGAGGGCGGTCAGCAGCAAGTGCAACGTCAGCATCGTCTGCCTGTGTATGGAACCTGTCATATCCATAACTACTCTGTGCCGATGTAAAGGCTTCCGTTCCGCCGGAAGTTGAAGCGATACAGACAGTTTCCGCTACGCTCCAACTGTCTGGTTGAACACAAACTCTAACTTTAAAGGTGGTACAAATAACGGGGGCAGGTCAAAATGGGAAAAAGTCTTGATTCAATCAGAAAGGATAGTTCAACTCGAACAGGGAGATTTAGAGGCCTATAAATATGCAATTATGGCCAACTTCAGGCTTAAAAGATTTGAAGACGCGCAAAATCTGTGTAATCTTATCCTGGATTTAACAGGATCAGGGAATAACACATACAGCAAATATGCCAAAGAGATGCTGGAGGTTTTATCAGGAAAGTAAATCAGGTACTTATTAAAATACTATCTACTATAAAGCGATTATAGCGATTTTGTTCTTGTCTGCCAGTTTAACGGTATCTTCTTTATCAAGGATCAAAGTCTTTTTCGCCTCTATCGCTAATGTGGATACGCCTGCCTCTTTCAGGTAATCGACAGTTTCTGTGCCGATAGTTGGCACATCAAAGCGCGGGTCCTGACCCTTCTTGCTTAACTTTATTACCACAACTTTACCGCGGCCAAGTTCGCCACCACGTTTGATCGTTTCATTTGTCCCCTCAATCGCTTCGACTGCCAGGACTATTCTATCCTTTACCACAATGCATTGCCCTATCTCCATCCCTGCAACCTCCTTTGCAATCTTCCATCCGAACTTTATATCGGCTGTTTCATTTTCTGATGGTTTCCTCTTAGTCAAACAACCTTTCTCTGCCAAAAGGTCCTTCACGTAATCTATAGAACTGATAAGTTCTATACCGTCTTCGGCCAGTTCGTTTGCAACGGCTTCAAGGATAGAATGGTCGTGCTTGCTCTTGAGTTTTTTGTACCACATGTTGATAGCTCTCAGGTCAGGCCTTAATTTTAAGTGCTTAAACCTTGAATGTATGTGTGACTTTGTCAACCCCCCTGCCATCACAGCTTTTTCTATATGTTCGTTCTTTAATGTCTTTATCAATTTGCCCATCTTGGCAATACCGACCCAGTATAATTTCTCAACGTATTTCTCAATTTCAGGGGATGCTTCGTTTTCAATAGCAACTGCTATTAAACTTATACCCTTAGCCTTTGCGCTCTGTGCAAAGAGTATCGGAAATCTGCCATTACCTGCAATCAATCCTAATCTTTTCATTTCTCTAACTTCTCTTCCAACTGTTTTATCTTCTTCTGTAAATCCTTTACAGTCTCTCTCATCTCCGGCAGTCTTTGTATAATCATATAACATTTTCTCATTCTTTCGATCTCTATTGCAGGTGTACCCAGAAATGTACCGCCTGAAGGCAGGTCATTTGTAACTCCGGTCCAGCCGCCCACTTTCACATTGTCTCCCACCTTGATATGGCCTGCAACACCTGACCCGCCAGCCAGGATAACGTTATTTCCAATTTGAACACTGCCCGCAATTCCAACCTGTGAGGTTACCAGAACATCTTCGCCAATCTCAACATTGTGAGCAATCATTACCTCGCTGTCTATCTTTGTACCTCTCCTGATTCTGGTCTCCCCCAGTACGGCACGGTTGATTGTTGTATTGGCGCCGATATCAACATCATCTTCTATTACGGTAATTCCAATCTGAGGTATTTTATAATAGGTACTTCCGTCCGGAGCATATCCATAACCGCTGCAGCCAATGACTGAATTACTATGGATCACTACACGTTCTCCAATTATGGTACCTTTGTGGAGTACGGTATTTGGATGGATTATGGTATCCTTCCCTATCTGACAATCATCCCCTACATAAACACCGGGATATAAAACCACATTATCAGCCACATTCGCATTTTCACCAATAAAGACAAATGGGTAAGCGGTTACATTAGAGGCTAATTCAGCAGAATCACTTACTCTGGCTGAGTCATCCACTGTCCCTGAATATACCTTCTCAGGATTCATCATAAGATCAACAACCTTTGCAAATGCCAGGTAAGGGTTTTTGGTTACCAGCAGGTTTTTTCCTTCAGCTTCCATTCCCGGTGACACCAGGATTGCGGATGCCCCAGTCGATCCAAGCTTTTTTATATACTTCTTATTAGATACAAAGGTGATGTAACCTTCCACTGCCTCATCAATCGTCATTACACCCTTTATCTTTATATTTTCGTCGCCAATTACCTCTCCGCCTACGTAATCGGCAAGCTCTTTTAATGTCTTTTCCATTTATACTTTCCCGTAATTGTATGAATTGTTATAGATTTTCTTGATTACTATTAATATGCATATTAAGAAAATCCATATGACGATTCCCGTTACTAACTTGCTATCACCACCAAACAGCCATATCAGCTTTTCCCTGAAACGCGAGATGAATATAGAGTCTGTCTTCGACATAAACACCATCCCTGAATGTAGGCCGATGGAGAGGTACAGTGATTTCGTTCGAATCAATGCATAAGAGAGCACTATACCAACCAGAAAGAGCCCTATAATAGCAGGCAGATGTTTAACTAAATCAAAAAACAGAGGCTTAAAAAATTGCGCCATGGTTACAAAGCCGACAAACGGCTGAAAACCTGTAGAAACAAAAACATCAGCCCTGAAAAAATGCAGAACCGAGTAAATCAAACTGCACACGACTACAGCCACCGGCACTGACATATTTTCCATAAAAGACTGTAACAGGAACCCCCTGAAAAATATTTCCTCCATAAAGCCTATTAAACAGCCTATTAATAGGTACTTGAAGATGTCTACTATCGACTCTCTTAATACATCGGAATCCAGTTGATCGTAAATTATAAAATCAAGATGAATAACCCACGCACCGGAAAGAAGTCCAATACCATAATAGATGAGTAGCGCCAATACCGCCAGTGAAAAACCAAATAAAAACTGCCTGAAGAAACCCGGTCCCATCTTCAGACTTGAAGAAATCAGTGTGCCGAATCTCAGCGACTTCCTGTAGACTAAGAACACTATCAGGGCAGCCACCATTAATACCCTTCTCATCACCTTGCCGAAATTATATATACCATCTTCGTAGTCCACCGAATCCGCCATGAAACCTGTCTTCTCCAGCATAAAGTCCAGAGGCACCTTCTTGATGGGCGCAATGATACAGCTGGCAAATACTATAATCAAGAACAGCAGGATTAATTTTTTATATTGTTTCATCTTATAAATAGGACGCGCCCGCCAAAATGCTCGTCGGACAGGAATTTCTCGTAGATTGACACGGAAAGAAATAAAATAACTAACGAATTATGAATGAAGGATTCCTAAATCCCCTAATCCCCAAATTCCTTAATTATCTGATGACAAGTGGGTGTATGTGAACTGACAAACTGGATTTGAAATCTAACACAATACCCGTAAACAGTCAAGTCAAAAGCCTTTATCTGTCGGCATATTCAGCCTGACAAATAAGATGCTAAGTCCGTCTGCAGACAAGTGTTTAAAATT
>Ga0208129_1000730_pt1 | contig 13804 bp, 9 predicted proteins | sample ETNtaG_13_FD_185759 | JGI IMG/M metagenome (GOLD analysis project Ga0208129, IMG submission 185759) | Marine microbial and viral communities from oxygen minimum zone, Eastern Pacific Ocean - ETNP201306PF47B (SPAdes) (version 2) | ecosystem: Environmental > Aquatic > Marine > Oceanic ...
TCACCGGTACACTATCACAATTATCAGAAGGGTTTGAGGTTATTGCACAGGTTTTAAGTTTTATGAACAGGGAATATTTTCACCCTGCAAAAATCGGACTTGCATAGCCGGAACCAAGTTTACCCGCCCGAACTGATTGGCAGGCGGGTAGGCATTTTTAACTCATTCTACTCAGGATAACAATGAAGATCAGATATCCTTTGATTAAGGAATTACAAAGGAAGATAGAAAAGACCTATGCACTGAATACAGGAATTACCAATATCGAACAGTATATTATCGGCGATAAAGGTTATGAAGAATTCTACGCAAAAGAAAAAATCAGGATGGTAGTTAATAGTCATTCGGGAGCAAAGGTCTTAATAAGAGATGCAGGAGAGACGCTTAAAGTAAGTATTTATTATCCCGATGAATTAATAAGAGAATTAGAAAGCAACGATCCAAGACTTGGCCTTCATGATGGCAATGTTGATTTATGTGCAAGCTTTGTTGAAGAACTGGATCATTTCCTGTTTATAGCTCAGAATTATAAACAAAATCGCCCTTTCAGCCTTCTCGAACTGGAATTACAGGCAAACGTAACCAAATACCTGGTACTAAAATATTTTATTGCGCTACAAAATAAATCAATAAAGCTGAGTAAATTTGATAAGGAATATATAAGGTACCATCTCTTTTACAAACGCAAATATGATATTGAGGATACTTCAGAGAGAAAAAGATATGAGGATGCCGTAAAATTCGGCATGATGTATACAAAACACATCGACCTTCTCCCACAGGAAGACCGCTTGCGTGATTTAAGACAATTCAGCAGGATGACCTGCCCATCCAAGATAAGACACATACAATCAGCCAGGAATTAGATCCATTTTATAACCGCATGGAAGAACAATTTTAAAAAGATTGTACCTCCTTTCTTTCAAACCAACCGTAAAGTGTAGCTATGAAACAAATCTTTGCTTTCCGGTAGTAATATATAACGTTGGAAGTATAAATAAAGTTAGTATTGTGGAAGTAATGACACCGCCAATTACTACTGTAGCAAGTGGCCTCTGAACTTCGGCTCCTACTCCGGTTGAAATGGCCATTGGTAAAAAACCTACTGCATCAGTAACAGCAGTTGCAATTACGGGTATTAAACGCTGTCTGGCCGCTGTCGAAACAGCATCTTTTAATAATAATCCCTCTTCTTTCAAATTATGGATAGTAGATATTAAAATCTGCCCGTTAAGAACGGCAATACCACTGAGAGCTATAAAGCCAATAGCCGCACTCACACTAAAAGGCAGACCCCTGCTCAACAGAGCGAAAATCCCGCCTATGAACGCAAAAGGGATACCTGTATAAATGATAAGAACATCATATAAATTCTTCAGGCTGAAACATAACATTGCAAAAATAAGCATCAGTGTTATTGGAACAACAATCATAAAACGTGTTTTAGAACGCTCTAAATGTTCAAACTGGCCGCCCCATTCGATTACATAACCTTCGGGCAATTCTATCTCATTTTCGATTTTATGACGTGCCTCTTGTACAAATGAAGCTACATCTCTTTCCCTGACATTACATTGGATCTTAATTAAGCGCCGCCCCCACTCTCTATTTATCGTTGAAGGACTATCTGTCTCCTCAATTTCAGCTAACTTCTTAAGTGGTAATAGATGACCATGCTCTGTAGGGATAAGTGTGTTGGCAAGAGTATTTATGTCTGTACGATGTTTATCCTGCAAGCGAACTACAAGAGAAAATCTTCTTTGCCCTTCAAAGATATCCCCCACATGCCTCGTGCCAACCGATTCTACCATGTCTAATACATCGCGCGCGGGTATTCCGTATCTTGCAATTTGATCCTGATGTACCTTAATCTTAAGAGTGGGTTGTCCTGTAATTTGCTCTGCGGCAACATCTGAAGCGCCCCCAATCTTCATAAGTGTATTTTGTACCTTGCTGCTGAGACTAACTAATTCTTCGAAATTATCACCGTATATTTTTATCCCAATATCGGACCTGATACCGGAGATCATCTCGTTCAATCTCATCTCTATGGGTTGTGTGAAAACCATGTTGACGCCCGGCAAGTCACTAAGTTTCTCATCTATACTCCTGGCCAGTTGTGCCTGGGTTTTAGCCAGTTTCCATCGACCTTTCGGATTAAGTGTTATAAAAACATCAGTCAATTCTATTCCCATAGGGTCTGTCGCAACTTCAGCCGTTCCTACACGACTCCAGACATGCCTGATCTCATCAGGGAAAGCCTCCAGCAGCAATCTTTCAATCTTAGAATTATAGTCAACAGCTTCCTCTATGGATACTCCGGCAAGGCGTATTGTACTAATGGCTATGGTGCCTTCATTGAGCCTGGGTATAAATTCTCCTCCAAGTCTAAGTCCCACAAATACCGATACAGCCAACAATGTTAATACAGTGCCAAATAACACATACTTTAAACGGATAACCTGAGGAAGTAAAAAGTCGTATCCTGTTCTTAACCAACGTTCCAGAAAACCTTCTTTTATCCGTATTTTTCCCGGCAGGAAATAATAAGAGAGTATGGGCGAGAGAAAAACTGCAATTCCTAAAGCGCCGGCCATCGCAAAGATAAATGTCCATGCCATGGGTTTAAACATTTTACCTTCAATTCCTTCTAAAGTTAGTATTGGAACAAACACGAGTATTATGATTCCTACACCAAAGATAATCGGGCGAATTACGCCTTTGCCTGATTCTATGATGCATTGTTGGCGCTCTGTACTTGTTAAAGTCCTTTTCAATAAGCCTTGTTTTTCTCTTAATTTCCGCAAATTGGCTTCCGTCATTACAACAGACCCATCTACGATAATACCAAAATCAATAGCCCCCAGACTCAAGAGACTGGCGGCAATTGACAGTTCATGCATACCCATAATGGCAAAAAGCATGGAAAATGGAATTACCATTGCTACCAGCAGGCCGGCCCGATAGTTGTAAAGAATCAGAAACAATACGATGATGACTAATATTGCCCCATAAATTAAATTATGTTTAACCGTTTTAATTACGTCTTGTATAAGCCCGGTACGGTCATAAACTATTTCCGCCATCACATCATCAGGCAGAGATTTACGGACATTTTTAAGGCTTTCTTTTAATCCTTGAGTTACTTTTTTGCTGTTTTCACCCATTAAGGCAAAACCTAACCCCATAACAACCTCTCCCTTGCCGTTAGCTGTAACCGCGCCGCGACGGATCTCATGTCCTATTGCCACTTCAGCTACATCCTTAATACGGACGGGACTTCCCTTATGTGCCTTTATCGTAATATTCTCAATCTCTTTGACTGTAGTTACTCTACCCAATCCATGGACAAGTAACGATTGTCCTGCGGATACGATGCGGCCACCTCCCACATTATGGTTATTCTGTTCAAGCGACTTAAATATTGATTCCAGAGTCAGGTTATGCTTTACCAGAGATTCCGGTGAGACGATTACCTGGTATTGCCGTACATAACCACCCCATGAATTAACTTCTGCAACACCAGGCACCTTACTGAGTTCGGGTTTTATGACCCAATCGTGAAGGGTCCGAAGTTCATCCAGGGTGCGTTCGGGATTTGTTGATCGTATAATATAATGAAAAACTTCTCCGAGGCCGGTTGAAATAGGTCCTAATTTTGGCCGATCTATATCTGCCGGCAGTTCAACACTTCCAATTCGTTCTGATATAAATTGTCTTGAGTTATAAATATCAGTCTCGTCATTAAATGTAACAACGATCTGGGATAATCCGAACTTAGAGATAGAGCGTACATTTATAAGGCCTGGAAGGCCGGAAATGGAAAGTTCGATGGGTAATGTAATTTGTTGTTCAATTTCAGATGGGTTAAGATTGGGTGCAACTGTATTAATCTGTACCTGTATAGGTGTAGTGTCCGGGAATGCATCAACAGGAATACGAAATATTGTTCTGACACCATACCCAAAACATATTATGAAAAATAATATGATATATATTCTATTTTTCAGTGAAAACTCTATAATTTTATTCATTTATCAGTAAATTAAAGGAATCGTTTATGATGAATGGAATTTGTTTCAGCTTGGAATTAATAATCCATTGTTAGTGCGCGCAACCTTCTCCAAACTTGGACTTGAGTAATTCTGATTTTAATGTAAAACTGCCATCAACAACCAATTCATCCAGCGGGGAAAGACCTTTAAAGATTTCTATATTTTCCTTATCGCTTTCACCGGTTTCCACCCTTCTGGCTTCGAAAAGATCATCCGATAGCTTAATAAAAACAAAGTTTCTCCCATCCAATCGCTGCACAGATTTGGCAGGGACATTAATTTTCTTACTATAATTTTGCGATAAAAGCTGTACTTCACCAAACATTCCATGCTTTAAGAAGGCACCTGGATTTTTAACTACTGCGCGTCCTTTCAACATGCGGCTTTCTTCGTCTATATTTGAAGCAAGCCAGGTTATAAACCCCTGTATTTTATTAATACCGTATTCCTTATTAAAACTTGCCTCTACTTTGTCTCCAACTTTAAAAAAGGGTAAATTGTTTTCTGGAATTGATAATTCCAGCCACATTGTTGAAAGATCTACCAGAGAAAATATTACATTTCCCGGTTTCACGAATTCACCAACAACAGCATGTCTTTCTACTATCGTACCGGAGAAAGACGCCCGTATAGGAAGGATAGAAGTGCTTGTTTGTGTTTCTTCAATTTCCTGAATTTCGTCTTCTGATAAACCGAAATTCAGAAGCTGTTGGCGTGTTGTATTAGTATTATTTTTGGCTATTTCGTATTCGGCCCGGGCTCTCTGGTATTCGTGTTGTGAGGCTACCTTTTTATTGAAAAGTCTTTCCTCTCTTTCAAAAACCAGTTTTTTTAATTTCTTATTGGTGAGCGCTGTTAAATATTCTGCCTTTATTCTGGCAACGTCCGGAGAGGCTATTTCAACCAACACCTCATCCTCTGAAACAAAGGCGCCCACATCTACCAGGACTTTTTGGAATATACCGGATGCTAAAGACGTAATGTGTGCAAAGCGATTTTGGTTATAAATAACCCTGCTCAGAACAGTAAACCTGGGCATGGTTTCCCCTCTACTTAATACATTGGTAATTATGCCTGCCTTTACAGCAGATTCAGGAGATTCCAGGCGGATCTTTAATCCCTGTCCAATACTTAGCGAGTTACTCAACTCAGGGTGGCAGATTCCACACTCACTCTCGAAAACCTCGTGTTCTTTACAATAAAGGCCTGCTGATTGTTCTTCGCTTTTGTTGGATTTTAATCCGGGACGGCAAATAAAGCATTCGTCTTCATAAACGCCGTGTTCATTACACCACAAACGCTTTGGGTCTCGAATAGTATTACCTTCGGGAAACAACTCTGGATGGCAAATGTAACATTCGTCTTCATAAACGCCGTGTTCATTACACCACAAACGCTTTGGATTTTGTTTATCTTCTCCTTTCTGGTGTTTCGTAAGAGCTGTTTCTTCAGTTTGATCAGCATAAGCTCTTTCACTCTTAAATTGTGATAAAAGAGATGCTGAAAGGAAGGCCACTATTAAGAGGATCATATTAAAAATCAGGAATTTTGAGTTTTTCTTCATAACTATTTCCTTCTTAAGATGGTAAACGTAAATAATCAGGTGACTGACATGTCTCAAATATAAATAACATCCTTGATAGGAATTAATTTAATGATATTCGTTCCATACCTGATACAGTTTCAAGGTTTATAATGGCGTTATTGTAATCAAGCAGTGTATTTAAATATGCTGTTCGTATCTCTATGAGATCACTTTGCACAGTGAGAAATTCGATAAAATTAATTTTACCTTCCTTGTATGAAATCTCATTAAGCTTCAGGCTTTCATCAACCTGCGGCATAATTTCATCCGTATAAATCGATATCCCCTCTTTTTCTGCCATGAAGGAACGATATGCAGCTTCCACTTCCTTCTGAATTCCCAGATACTTGTTCCTTATATTTATGTCGGCTGTATCTTTGGCAGTCCGGGCTTTTTTAAGTTCTGATTGTTTTCTGTCCCATATTGGTATTGATATAGATATCTCTCCGCCTACAATATCGTCTGCACCGCCTTCTTCCCTTGTAAAAAATCCTGAAAGCTCAGGATTCGGGATTCTCTCTGCTTTACGCAATGATATTTCTTGAGATGCCCTTTCTTTCTCTAACTCCATTGCCTTTAAGTCAGGCCTGGTTTCGTAGGCAGATGCCAAAAGGTCTTCAAGGTTTACCTGTAATGCCTGGTAAGTCAAATCTCCTTTTAAACTCAATGGTTCATCTTTGGACTTTCCCAGCAGTAATTTCAAATCCAAGAGGCTGTTTTGATTATTTTTCTTTGCAGCAAGAAGCTGTTGTTTCGCCAGTCCATATCTTATTTTGATTGAATTCAGCTCTAAAGCAGATATTGCTCCTGCTTTATGTCTTTCCATAGTTGCATTCCATAGTCTTTTAAATATGTCTTCAACATAACTCTGGAGTTTTACAATTTCCAAAGAAGTCAAAACCTCATAAAAACTACTCTTGACATTCGCAATAACATTTCTTTCTACGTCTGCAATTTCAAATTTTACTTTCTCTATTTTATCATTGGATATATTTATTCTTTTTCGTCTCTGACCATAGACCTCAATTTCTTGAGACAATGCGATGGTATAATCCGTGTGTCTTTCAGAAGATGATTCTCTTGCCCCAATTTCGGTTTTCACTTCAGGATTTGAAGGTAAAAGCAATGATGCCTTAATGCGATCCGCATCTGCGATTCCTAATCTATTTCTCGCCACGGCAAGCTGTAAGTTGTTTTCAAATGCTATTTCTATGCATTCCTTGAGATCGACAGTTTTAGTTTTTGTCTCTTCCCGCCGGAGCGGATCAGAGACCTGAGCCGTTGATTTATTAGAAGCCAGAAAGAGTACGGATGCTATTAATGTGACAACAGTCACATATTTAATGTGATATACCGGATAGATCATTTATTCCCTCTTGTTAAATTGTATACGATTGACGCACATAATCTTCACCGCAGATACTAATTACACCCATGAGAGTGCACGTAGCCCTGGTTAGCCATATGCAAACTATTTAGTAAGTTTAGTAACAGCTTAAATAGGAAACCGCTTGAATGAAAATGGAATGACTAAAGGATTGATTGCGGAGGGCGAAAGAGAGTTTTTGTAAAGAGTTCTTTGTATAGAACGTCTTCAGTTATTGAAGAAAGTTGAGATGTATTATTGAAGTAAAAAGTATTTTCGGCTGATTGATTTGTAAAAGAAGGTGAAATAACGCAGCAAACTGTACAGTGATGGAAAGGTTCATCGGGAAGAGCAGGACAGTTATGTTCATCACAGGAGTTTGTTCTCTCTGAAGAGGCAGAATTTGTTTCTACTTTATCGTTAGTACCCTCCAGCGAGAAAACAACCTCCGGAAGGACCGAAAAAGATAAAACCAATATCAAACAAACCTTTAATATGCGAATTTTGCTTAATCTTATTTCCGTAAACATCTAAACATTGTATACTTGAAATTACTAAATGTCAAGGCCATTTATTATCTGCTCGGGATTATGGCATACAAGCGCCCTGGCCTCTTCTTCCCCCACAATCCTGGCAGCACAGTCTACTGCATTAGACAGGATCGGGGGCCGGCCTGTAAGCGAATGGACATCAGAGGCAATAAAATGCACCAACCTGTTCTTTAAAAGCAATTCGACACATTTTTTATCTCCGGGCCCCGCCCGGCCTGTCAAACCCTGTGCATTCACCTGGACAAGGGCTCCAATCTTAACCAATTGACTCACAAGTTCAGGTTTTTTCTGAAATGCAGCTACTCTTTCTGCGTGTGCAATGATTGGGACAATACCGTTGGCCTTGAGATTGAATACGAATTTATCAGTTCCCGGAGGTATGAATACAAAAGGAAGTTCAAAAAGGATGAACTTCCCGCCATTGTTGATCGTAAGCACCTCCCCACTTTCGATATTCCCCACCAGCCCTTCATGAATGTGTACCTCCGATCCGGGCAGTATCTCGATATCAATTTGATTCTCTTTCAGCTTCAGGTTAAGCACATCAACAGCTTCCAGTATCTTATCACTTTTTGCCTCGTATACTCCATCCTTTGAGTGGGGTGTTGCCACGATCTTCTTAATCCCATCATTCGCAGCAATCTTGCAGAGTTCAATCGACTCTTCGATCGTCTCAGGCCCATCATCTATAGAAGGAAGTAAGTGCGTGTGTATGTCTATCATAATAGAAGGCTATTTTTATAATTTTCGCAAGAGCTTGATTAAGTATCCATTATACTGTTGCCACTTGATTTTACAATGACGTATAAATTCCTTCTTTTCTGCCGGCCCCTGTAGATTCCGATTGATTACGCCGGAGTTAACTACGTTTTGACTACAGTCAGTGACCCCTTGCTTGTCCCTGTGTATTCTGATGTTTAAATTTCCTCTTGAATTAAGTATTCAACTTCATTATTATACCCCTAGTCTTTCTACCCATCTTAATTCCTAAAGTAAGATAATAATTCTTTTCTTACTAAACCTTTAGAAAGCAATTTCTTATCATCAAATCCTGGCCAACGAGGTTCCGCGAAATTGTGAATTGTCTGAGACTCCGTAACATTTTATGTTTAATCTTGCTATCTTTTGAACTTACAAGGAGAAGAAGATGCTTAACACAAAAAGACCTCTACTAGTTGTATGCGTCTTGTTTTTATTGCTGCTATCTATGTTTACGGCTAGGACCGTTATTTCAGATACCTTTAAAGTCTTTAGAGAGGGTGTTGTAAGAGACTTACAAGGGATTGCAGAAAAGCAGGCTGAAGTTATCGGGAAGTATTTGGAAAATGAGAAAAAGAACATCAAGGTTGCTGCCTATGATTTGCACCGTTACTATGCAAAATCTGACTACATGGAAGCCCTTGAATATCTTGTCTCAGTTCAGAATATTTATCATTACAAAGAAGCTTTTGTTGCAAATACCGCAGGCAATGTGGTTCTTTCCTCAGATGTTGATAGTACCAGGGCAACCATATCTTCCAGGCAATATTTTCAAAAGGCAATGAATGGAGAAACATTTATTTCCGATATTATTGGTTCGAAAGTTCCAATCAAGAATGAAAATGGCCAGTTGGAGTTAGGGATGCCGACCATGTTTGTATCAACTCCAATCCTCGATGCAAATGCTCAGATCCTGGGAGTTTTGGTTTTCCGTATCGACATTAATCAAATTAATGCATTGATGTTTAAAATGAATGCAACAGATACTGCAGAAATTTATTTAATTAATAAAAACGGTTATATGCTGACCGAATCCCGGTTTACAGATGCCCTCGAACTGGGAGGTCTTATCGAAAAGAGAACAACTCTTGAACTGCAGGTAATAAATCCCGACACAAATAACTTAACCCTGGCAGCAAAGAAGTGTATCGCCGGAGGCAAAGGTTTCAATGATAGTGGGTATGGGTATATGGACTATCGAGGTACGAGAGTGCTTGGTTATTGGGTTTGGATGAAGGAATATAATTGGGGAGTTATTGCAGAAATTGACCTGGATGAATCCTGTGAGGACATACGAAAATATTTTCAGGATACTACCATTAAAAACCTGCGTGGGCTTATGCGTCAGCATATCAGTTTTATAAAGAATCGCATGGACAAGTATAAGAATAATGCATTGTCAATTGCTCGTAAACCACAATCTCTTCAGTATACAAAGGGTGTTTTATCAATAGAGGAATTTATTACGGCCAGTAACTATTTGGAGTTTCTCAGGGATGAGTATAAATATAAGGAGATCTTTATATGTAATTCTGCAGGCATTGTAATGTTAACAACTGAAAAAAGAATGATGGGCAAGGATATTTCCGGGGAAGACTATTTTGTTAAGGCAAAAGAAAATGATGTCTTTATCACTAATATAAAAAAGACAAAATTATTTACTTCGAATAAAGCTGTCAGGGAAAAACGTGATGTGCCAACAATGCTCGTTTCCGCTAAAGTTAAACATAGCACCGGGGATTTTGCAGGCGTGGTAATTCTCCGGGTAGACCTGGAGGATTTTAACAAGCTTATGCATAGCACTGAAATCGGTGCAAGCGGGGAAATGTATCTTGTCAATACCGATGGATTTTTAGTCACAGAATCACGTTTTGCGCATTTGCTAAAAAGGACAGGCATGATAGAGGAAAGAACTGCTTTGGAACTAAAAGGTATTAATCCCAAAACAGGAAACTTGACAAAGGCAATTGAAGAGTGTAAGAGTGGCGAGGGATTTTCTGAATCGGAATATTATGACTACAGAGGAGTGTTTGTATTAGGTACCTGGGATTGGATTCCAGAGTATGAATGGGGAATAATTGTAGAGATTGACCTTACAGAGTCGTTCCATAAGAGTGCATCCTTTTGGGGAATCAAACAATATTTCTAATAAGAAAAGTGTCAGGTCTTGCTTGTCCCTGCCCTCGTCCGTACCAGCACGGGCGGGCGACTCATCATTCCCGCCAAAAGACTTGTCGGGCAAGCAGGCGGGGAGTGTTAAGATTTGTTTTTTTAGTGCTAATATGTGCCTTTTGCTCGCCCTCCCTGCCTGTCGGCAGACAGGGTGTCTGTCTATTGTCTTTTCAATCTTCAATCGTAAATCTTTTTACCTCTCTCCCATCATCTGCACCACCACATTACGCTTTCGCGGGCGATTATCAAAATCTATCACAACTATCTGCTGCCATGTTCCCAACAGGAGCTTGCCATTATCAAAAGGTACTGTGAATGAAGACCCCAGCATGGCCGCACGAACATGAGCATATCCATTGCCATCTCCCCAGGCTGCATCATGATGATACGTAACCCCGGTTGGAGCCATTTTTTCAAAGGCCTCGGGCAAATCCTTCAGTAAACCCGGCTCGTACTCAATAGATGTGATTCCTGCCGTAGAACCAGAAACAAAAACAGTAAGGCTGCCGTTCTTTAGTTCTGATTCCCCCAGGACCTGTTCCACCTGTTGCGTAATATCTACTATGTCTGTGTGCCCGCGCGTGGATATTTCTACATAACCGGTTAAAACCTTCATAATATTTTATAGTAAAGGTAAATATGCAGTTACTTCTTCAAGAACGAAAATCCAGTGTCCTGTCAACATCAACTTTTCGATAATCATAACACTGAAAATCCCATAACTCAACCTGCAAATCAGAGTTAAAATAAAACTATTGACTGCTGATTAAACCTTTTAGATAATGTACAAAAAACAATTTACTCTTTTGGCTCATTTCCATTCATATAATTAAAAGGAGGTAAAAATGGCTCTTGTACCCATGAAACTCATACTCGACGAAGCTAATAAAGGCGGTTACGGTGTTGGTGCTTTTAATGTTAATAATATGGAGCAGCTTCAGGCAATCTGTGATGCTGCAGCAGAGACAAGTTCTCCCGTAATTATTCAGGTAAGCAGGAATGCACTTCAGTATGCCGATAAAGGCCTGTTGGCAGCTATGGTCAGATATATGGCAGAAGAAAAATATCCCCACATTCCAATGTCCCTTCACCTCGACCACGGACCGGATATTGAGACAATAAAAGAGTGTGTCGCCCTTGGCTTTACGTCTGTAATGATAGACGGTTCTCTTGATTACAGCACAAAAGACGAAAAGGGATCACATCCGGTTCGTTCTTTCGACGATAATGTAGCAATAACAAAAGAGGCTGTAGAAATCGCCCATGAAGCGGGAGTAACAGTTGAAGGTGAGATCGGCACCCTGGGAGGCATTGAAGATGATACTGTAGCGGGAGGCGTTCACCTTACAGAACCTGACGAAGCGGAAGAATTCGTTAAACAGACAGGTATAGATGCATTGGCGATAGCTATCGGTACTTCCCACGGTGCATATAAGTTTCCTGTAGGTACTGAAGCCAAACTCGCACTTGATATTGTTGACGACGTACATTCCCGGTGTCCTGATATCAGCCTCGTAATGCACGGAAGCTCTTCTGTACCGGCACACATGGTTGAGGAAGTCAATAAATACGGCGGAAAAGTACCCAATGCCGTCGGTATTCCAACTAACATGATTCAGGATGCCATAGGCAGAGGTATGCGGAAGGTTAACATTGATACAGATGGCCGTCTGGCAATTACGGCTGCTATCCGTAAAGTCTTTGTAGAAAAACCGGCCGCTTTTGATCCAAGACAGTACTTGGGTCCGGCAAGAGACGCCGTTCGTACGTGGATTATAGAAGAGATGAAGGCGTTTGGTACAGCCGGGCATGCAGGAGACTACAAGCCTGTTACGCTTAATGATATGAAAAAACTATACGCTGCAGGTTAGCTTTTTTTAAAAAAAACCACTAAAAACCGCCAAAAACCAGTTTATTATTGACAATAAAAACCATTATTGATAAATTTTATTTTTTCATTAATTTTTGAGACAGGCCGAAGATCGGAACCTTATTAATATGTTGGTTGTAGATAAGTCAAAAGAGGCATTCAGGGAAGCCTTAAAAAGCATTCCCGGCAGTGTAAACAGCCCTGTAAGGGCATTTGGAGCAGTCGGAGGTGATCCTCTATTTATAGAATCAGGTCATGGTTGTTATCTTAATGACATTGATGGTAATAGATATGTAGATTATGTACTTTCCTGGGGCCCATTAATTTTAGGGCACCTTGAGAAGTCAGTTGTAAAGAGCCTGAAAAGAATCTTAAAAAAAGGCACAAGCTTCGGAGCGCCGACTGAACTGGAAACACATCTGGCTCAACTCGTAAAAGAGGCGATGCCTTCGATTGAGAAGATTCGGATGGTTAATTCGGGCACGGAAGCCACAATGAGTGCTATACGGCTGGCAAGAGGTTACACCAGGAGAGACGTCGTTATAAAGTTTGACGGTTGTTATCACGGTCACGTAGACGGCCTTCTTGTCCAGGCTGGTTCGGGGGCTACTACGTTAGGCGTTCCCACGAGCCCTGGAGTCCCGCAGGATTACGTACGAAATACTGTAACCATACCCTTTAACGATCTTGGAGCTGTTAAAGAAGTCTGTAAGAATCGCGGCGAAGAGATTGCCTGCATTATTTTAGAGCCTGTTGCGGGAAATATGGGAGTGATACCTCCACAAAAAGGGTATTTAAAGGGTTTAAGGAAAATAGCAGATAAGCACGGAATCGTTTTGATTTTCGATGAAGTAATGACCGGATTCAGGGTTTCACACGGGGGTGTACAGGCGCTTCAAAAAGTAACTCCGGATTTGACAACACTCGGTAAGGTAATCGGCGGTGGGTTGCCGGTGGGTGCTTATGGCGGCAAGGCAGAAATAATGGACTGTATATCACCGGTTGGCCCGGTATATCAGGCGGGAACTTTATCCGGCAACCCGATGGCAATGACATGCGGTATTGCTACGCTGGAGAAATTAAAAAAGAAGAGTCTTTATAAGAAACTGGAAAGAAACTCTAAAAGGCTGGCAGAAGGCTTGAAGAGATCTGCTGAAGAAGCAGGAATTCCTACATATCATACACGAGTCGGCTCAATGCTTTGCACGTTCTTCAGCGAAGATGAGGTAACTGATTATGAATCTGCTAAAAGGTGCAACACGGAGCGGTATGCATCTTGGTTCCATGGGATGTTGGAAAGAGGATTTTACTTTGCTCCTTCTCAGTTTGAGGCGGCTTTTATTTCAACCGCTCATAGAGAAGAGGATATAGATTCGACAATAGAAGCCAGCTGCGAGGTTATGAAGTCTTTAAGGAATTAAAGAATATAGTAAACGATAAAAGAAA
>Ga0208129_1000746_pt1 | contig 13654 bp, 6 predicted proteins | sample ETNtaG_13_FD_185759 | JGI IMG/M metagenome (GOLD analysis project Ga0208129, IMG submission 185759) | Marine microbial and viral communities from oxygen minimum zone, Eastern Pacific Ocean - ETNP201306PF47B (SPAdes) (version 2) | ecosystem: Environmental > Aquatic > Marine > Oceanic ...
GAAGTACACCGGCCAGAATGTGATCAACCCGCTGGCCGCCATCTGCTCCGGAGCACTCATGCTCGAGATCCTCGGCGAAGACGAGGCGGCCAAGGCCATTGAGAACACTGTGATCCGCGTCACCCGCGAGAAAATCGAGGACTTGGGAGCCGGCCGAATGGGCCACTCCACCACCGAGGTCGGCGACCTCGTTGCCTCAGTCCTGTAACGTCATACCTTAACCCGTTCCAGGCGAACCGGTTAACAAATCCGTCGTTCTACCAATGAGCTCAACTGGCGCAAATCAAAAGCGTTGGACAGGGTTACTAGCCTTGGAACTGGTGTTTGGGAAACTCCTTCTTTCCCTCTCAGTTCGCACACTCATGCAATCCTACGCATGAGAATAAACTGAAATCTGTTAATGGAAGTCCTCACTCTCACAATAAATAGAGCCGGGAGGGTAGTGGGATCTTACGTTTGCGTCCCACTCACAGACATCCATGTCATTTTTGACTTTTTCTGTTTCCCAATGGTAAAAAACGCGACAACATCAAGGGCATGAAAGTATTCGTGACCTTCATACCATTTTTGATCCTTCTGGTTATCACTCGGTTGGTTCAAGGCGCGGAGGATCCTGATGATATTTTCGGTCACTTGAAACCCGCAGACGGATTGGCAGTTTCGGTTTGGGCGCATTCCCCCCTGTTCTTCAATCCGACTGGGATGGATGTGGATGAACGGGGGCGCATCTGGGTTTCGGAGGCTTTGAATTATCGCGGGTTCAACAACCAGAAAAGAAAACCCCGCTGGCATGAAAAAGGGGATCGGATCGTCATCCTCGAGGATACCGATGGCGACGGAAAGGCGGACACTTCGAAGGTGTTTGTCCAGGACAAGGACCTGACGGCTCCGCTGGGCGTCGCGGTGATCGGGAACAAGGTCGTCGTTTCCTGCTCCCCACACCTATTGATGTACGTGAAAAACGACAAGGACGAGGTCGTTCGTAAGGAGAAGTTTCTTTCCGGATGGGGCGGGTTCGACCACGACCATTCCCTGCACAAGATCGAAGTGGGCCCGGACGGTCGATGGTATGGCAACGCCGGCAACGCCGGACCGCATGAAGTCAAGGGACGAGACGGTTGGACGCTGCGGGCGGGAAGCTGGTATACTGGGGGCACTCCTTACAACAAGGAAAACACACCCGGTCTCAAGAGCGACGATGGCCGCGTTTATAGCGGCGGTGTTCTCTTTTCCATTTTGCCGGACGGAACTGGGATGCGAGTGCTCGGTCATGGTTATCGCAATCCCTACGGTCACGGACTCGACTCCTTCGGCAACATATGGATGAACGACAACGATGACACCCAGAGTTGTCGCACCACGTGGATCATGCGGTTCAGCGATTGCGGGTACACTTCGAAAGACGGAACCCGGAGCTGGGGAGTGGACCGGCGACCCGGCCAATCGGTTCGGTCGGCTCACTGGCGTCAGGACGATCCGGGCGTCATTCCATCCGGGCACGTTTATGGAAATGGCTCCCCGACCGGGTTGACCTACTACGAGAACGGCGCTCTCGGCAAACGATACGAGGGAGGGCTTCTGTTGTCCTGCGAGGCAGGTCAAAACATCGTGTGGGGTTATCGCCGAATCGCCGAGGGGGCGGGATTCAGGCTGGAAGGATTTCCGTTTCTCACCTCCACCGGCGTGCAGGATCCGAATTACCAATGGAGCAAGCGGGAGTCGAATCGAGCGATGTGGTTTCGACCGTCCGACGTGATTGTGGGAACCGACGGAGCAGTTTATATCTGCGATTGGTACGACGCGGTGGTTGGAGGTCACCAGATGGATGACTCCAACGGGAGAGGCACAATTTACCGCATTGTGGCCGCGGGAACGAAACCGCGACGAGCCAACTACAAGACCGCTGCCGATTATTTGAAGAGCCCGGCGCCGAGCGTCCGCAACACCGGTTTTCGCAGCTTGGAAAAACAAGGCGAAACAGCCCTCCCCGCATTGAAGGAGATGTTGAGCCAAGGCGATCGCTTCATGCGGGCAAGGGCGGTTTGGGCCTTGGCCGCGCTTGGCGAAAAGGGTTGGCCTGAGCTGAAAGCATTGATGAAAGACGCAGACCCGGAAATAAGGATTGCCGCCTATCGCGCCTTGGTGCAGGCCGGTCATCCCGTGCTTCCACAGGCTGCCGCCCTCGCGAAGGATTCATCCCCGATGGTGCGTCGGGAAGTGGCGTTGTCCATGCGCGACCTGCCGCTCGACCAGGCCCAGGTTGTCTTGGTTGAAATCGCCGCCGGATACGACGGTAAGGACCGCTGGTACCTGGAGGCGTTGGGCACGGGTTGCGAAGGAAAGGAACTTGAGATGTATGCCGCCCTCTTGGGGCATCTCGGCGGGCCGACTCTTACTTGGAGCAAGCCGTTTGCCGATATCGCGTGGCGACTCCATCCGGCCACCGCCATTCCCGCATTGAGTGAGCGGGCGCAAAGCGCCGATCTTACCGTCGGGCAAAGGAGACAAGCCATCGACTCGCTTGCCTTCATCATCCACAAAAGCGCCGCCAGGGCGATGGAGGTGGCAGCGGGCAAAGGGCCGGAGGATTTGCGAGACTATGCCGCCTATTGGCTGAAGCATCGGGCGAAGAACGACTGGAAAAACTTCGGCATCAAGCAATCCGCCGTTCAAGCCCCGAAAGTGGTCTCCGGAAAACTCCCACCGTTGACCGGCAAGGAACGGTTCAGCAGCAAGATACTTAAGAAGGGATTCGTGGACATCGACTTGGACGTCACCGGCGTCTCGACGCTGCACCTGATCGCGACCGATGGCGGCAACGGAATATCATGCGACTGGGTCGATTGGTTGAACCCCGTGCTTATTGACAAGAAGGGCCGCTCCCACGACCTGACCCGGTTCAATTGGACCGGGGTGAATAATGGCTGGGGCGATTTGAACAAGGGAAAGACCTGTGTCGGATCACCATTGAAGGTAGACGGGAAAGTGTACGAAACCGGCCTCGGCGGGCATGCCCCGATGCGATTGGATTACATCTTGCCGGGGCAGCAGTTCGTTCGCTTCAAGGTTCGCGCGGCAGTAGACGACGGAAGTCCTGATCGAGGCGGCGCAACCTATCGCACCCCAATGGCGAGCGTCGCCTTTCAAATCCATCATGACGGATATACGCCGGGCAAGGGCAGTCCGGTGAAAGCGGCCCTGCAGGTGAAGGGTGATTCGACGGTTGGGGCAAAACTCTTTGCCTCAATGGCCTGTTCCACTTGTCACACATTCAAGGGACAAGGCCGCGAGCTTGGGCCGGATCTGACGAAGATCCGGGAAAAATATCCCCCGCCGGAGTTGATGGAAGCCATTGCCGATCCGAACGCGGGCATCCTCGCCGGTTACGAGACCGTCTTGATCGAGACGAAGGATGAACGAACCTTCTATGGATTCGTCATTGCCGATGGGGATTCTCTCACCCTGAAAGACGTTTCCGGAGCGACGCATACGATATCCCGAAAGAACGTCGAGCGGCGTGAAACGCAGAGCTACTCGCTGATGCCGCAGATCCCCTTTGAACCGAAACAACTGGCCGACCTCGTCGCTTATTTGATATCGAAAGGAAAGTAATCATGACCATGTGTACCCGAAAGGATTTTCTCAAGCTGGCCGCCGGGGCTGCATTCGTCCCCTGGGCTCCCCTGTTCGCCGCGCCTGCGTCACGCGGTTTTCAAATCGGCGTGTGCGACTGGAACCTGGGTAAGTCGGCGAATCCGGAGGCGTTGAAACTGGCGGCGGAACTCGATATCGACGGCGTTCAGGTTTCCTTCGGGGCCCCGGGCGGTCCCCATGACCTGCGGAAACCGGAAGCCTTGAAGCGATTTCGCCAAGCGGAAAAGGAGCACGGAACCAAGATGGCGTCGATGGCCATGGGCATCCTGAACGGGCGCCCCTATAAATCGGATCCCAACACCAAGCAGTGGGTGGTCGACAGTATCGATGCCGCCAAAATGGCGGGACTCAAGGTCGTCCTGCTCGCCTTCTTTGGTAAGGGGGATATCAAAGGCGATGTCCAAGGCACGAAGGAAGTGATTCGCCGACTCAAGGCTGTGGCCCCGAAGGCGGAGAAAGCCGGTGTCGTGCTGGGCCTGGAAACATGGCTGGATATGCACGAGCATCTGCATATCATTGATGCGGTGGGCAGCCCGAATGTGCAGGTCTATTACGACTTGGGGAATTCAAATCATCGGGGCTACGACATCTACAAGGAAATCCGGGCCCTCGGCAACGACCAGATATGCGAAGTCCACGCCAAGGATTACGCGGGTAAACTATTCGGTCAGGGCAAGGTCGATTTCTGGGAGGTTCGTCGGGCGTTGGACGACATCGGCTATCGCGGCTGGATCCACATCGAGGGGCGCACGCCATTCGGGTTGCGGGACAGCTATCGGCACGATGCCCATTTCCTGCGGGCGGTATTCCCGCCGGATGCCTAACTCCCCCATCATCTGATACTGTGTGCGTCCCAATTTTGCGTGTTGAGGCAGTATCGCTGGCAGGGCATCGGCAATGCTCAAAACTGGTGTGTGAAGGCCAGTTGAACGATGCCCCAATCGCGTCCGCGGTACAGATTATGGAACGACTCGGTGTATGGGCCAAGCGCACCGTAACGGGTGAAGTACGGGCCGCCAGAAAGTTTCACCGCCGAGTTCGCGCCCTGCCACCGGATACCCAAGCCAATGTGCCACGTCTCCAATTCCGGAGCGGCACTCGAAAGTAAAAGCGAATCATCGATCTCGCCGGTGTCGGTGTACCAACGGCCGGTCAGGCTGAAGTACCATTGCTCATCGATGTCCATCTCAAGCGTTTCATCGACGAACCAAGCCTTGAACCGCGGGGCTTCCTCCGAGTAACCCACGGTTGAACGCAGCACCCAACTCTCGGCCAGCGCCCAGTTGAGCGACGCCTGGCCGCCGTAGCGCAACTCGCGCCCTGTCGTGTCCATGACGAGTCCCATCATTTGGCTGCGGAGCGACGGCGTGAGGATGTTTTCGAGCATCACTCTGACGGTGTGTGTGTCGAGGTCGTCACGGCCCCTGGCCAACGGCTCGAAAGGTTTCTTCTCGTAGCCGGGCGCGATCTCGTCTTTTTGCCAGGCATAGTCAAACTGGAAAAAACCGGTGGTCGGTGCGAACTCCCAGCGCAAGCCGATACCAGCGTTGACACCCCACGGCTCGGCATCGATGTAGCCGTCTGGATATTCCTGGCGATAAAATTCATTCAGCCAAAGCGAGCGATAATCCTGATACCCATCATAGCCGCCAAGCGCACCGTTCAACGTGAGTGAAGGCCAATCGTTGAACGTGTGACGAATCGCCTCCTGCAACGTGTGACGGCTCTCGGAGATGTTCGCCGGTTGCCGCCAAAAAACAAATGCCTCCTCCGCCGGGTCGTAATCGAGATCAAGCGTGCTGTAACTGTACGAGGTCCGGAACTCAGTAACAGCGCGAGTGAAAACATGAGTCGCCGTCGTGTCGGTCAGAAAAATGTCATTTGACCAAAGCCCGTCTGTGCCAATCTCAAGCCCGTGCGCTGACGGAGTGGCTAAGTCCGGGGTAGATTTATCCAAGGGACGGATTGCCTGCGGATCATCCGGCCGAATCGAATCGATGACTTCTCGCACTTTTTCATAGCCCTCGTATCCAGCGTGTGAGTAGGAAATTTCCCAATGACTCCCTCCTGCCGTCTCCGTGAGCACCACGACATACGGGATGCCCCGCCCATTCAGCGACTGGTAAACTTTGCCGTCGACATCATCGAGTACGAGGCTCACGCCGGTTTGCTTGATGTACTGGCGAGTTTTCGCAGCACGACCCTGCTCGATATTCATCGAGATCACCTGTACAGGGAAGCCGGCGGCGTTGCCGCCTTTGGCCGCGTAAAACTTCTGCACGTATTCCTCCAAATCGCTCGAGGCTTTCCGGCACGGCACACACCAATATGCGAAAAAATCGAGAATCACGATACTGCCGGCAAAGTCATCCAGTTTTACTAATTCCTCGCTCTCAAACCTGTTGAGTTTAAATGAAGGGAACACCACCGACGTCGAGGCCCGCAATCCAGCCACACTTAAAAGGGAACCAACCAGGATAGCGAAAGAAACACGAAGCAACCGCATGACAACTATTTGCAGGAGGTGCAGCCAGCGGCCTGGGCACCACCAGATGTCGCCGAACCGGGTTCGATCTGCGCGATCAATCGATTTTGATAAATGAACACGCCGCTCTGTGAAAACAGCATGTTAGGCTTCGAAACCAGTCGCTGCTCAGAGATGCCCACCTGCCCAACGCTGGCACATCCAACTGCGCAAACCAGCAAACTAAACAATAGCATCTTTCTCATCACTGCCCTGAAAGTAGCAAACCAAAGGCCCTGTCAAAACTCTTTTAAATATCTTCATGGAGGGGGTCGTGATCGCACCGTGTCGAGGTGAGTAGCGTGAAAGAAAAATGACACATCCTGTGCCGTGCCTGATGATCCACCGAGACCGCCTCTCCCGCTTGCCGAGCATCCTATCCCATTGAGACTGGAAGTCCGCCCGGTCCCGCGCCCAGTCAGCCTCGCTGTACTTGCAGTGCATTTAAGGGAAGTTTTCAATTTAGCGGAAAAAACCGCCCGCGAGACGGTGCAGCGCACACGACTATTTTGCGAGAATCTCCCGTGCCAATTGCATACCTCTCCTAGTAAGCGGTCTGGCTGCCGTTGACCCCGCTTGAGTGAGAATAACCACGACTCGATCGTTTTTCAAATCTACGGCTCCGATCGTGCCGGAAGCGCCACCGTGCCCAACAACTGCGTTGCCAAAAAGATTGAAGCCTAGTCCGTATCCGCGTGTACCGGGTTGTTTTTCGTAGAGCTTGGCAATTACTTTTTCTGGTATTAATCGCTTGTCGCCAATCTTTCCCCGGACTGAATGAAGTCGGTAGAACTTCACCAGATCGGTGGGAGTGGAGATGAGAGCGCCCGCTGCGTTGACGAAGCCTTTGGATTCTCGCTTCCTCTTTTCCAGATAAGCCGAGATCTCTTCATCATCCCTGCCTGCAATGTGCTTGGCGTAGCGCGGGTGACGCTTGAGCAACTCGAGGTTGGGTTGAAACGTTGTGTTACTCATGCCGAGCGGCTTGAGAAGTCTCTCTTCGAGGATCTCCGGAAACCGCTTTCCTGTTACAATCTCGACGCAACGTGCCACGGCTGCAAAGCCCCGGAATGTGTAAGCGTACTTGGTGCCTGGCTTGGCCGCCAGGCCTTGCTTGGCAAGAGATGTGGCGACCCCGGCCTGGTCACTGGTTCTGATCGGAGAACCCGCGGGGAGACTCCCCATAGTACCACCGGGGAAGCCCGACGTGTGGGACAAGCACTCGGCGATTGTCGGCGACCGAACCTCGGCCCCGCTCTTCCTCATCTTTAATCGTCCATACTCCGGGATGTATTTCGATATCGGATCGTCGAAAGCAAGTTTTCCTTCGCCAACCAGCACGGCGACAAGAGTGGAGGTGATCGACTTGGTCATCGAAGCGATCTGGACGGGGCTGTTCTTTTCCCAACGGCGTGTGCTCTTCGGATCGGTTACCCCGTAAGCCTGGTTGAACAGCACTTTACCGTTTTCGACCACGCACACGGAGCCTCCTGGGATATCCGGAGATGCGACCGCTTTTGTGGCTAGATTATCGAGAGGTTGCCAGCGAGCGGATATGTTTTCTTCAGCGGAAAGAACTGGACAAATGAATAATAGTCCGAGGGTGAGAAGGGTGGCTGTGCGTGGGATCATGTGTCAGTGTCCAAGCTCCGTTCGTTTCAACGGAAACCAGTTGGCAAATACGTACTGCGAACTTCAAAGGTTACAACACTCTGATCCGACGATACACGCGCAGAACGCAAGGTTGGGTTGCCAAATCATGCGTTCATGTTAGTCTTTCGGCATGTTCTCGATGCTCCGATTGACGGTCGCTGTTTTGGCTGCCGTTTCGCTATTGGCCGAGTCTTCAGCGGTCGAAGTGGCGCTGGGCGAAACGGTCTTTACCGTGCCGGACGGCTTCACGGTGGAGCGCGTCGCGGGGCCCCCGTTGGTCGATCGCCCCATCACGGCCTCGTTCGATGAACAGGGCCGGCTGTACGTCTCCGACTCTTCTGGATCGAATGATCCGGTCAAGAAACAACTCGCGGAAAAGCCGCATCGTGTCGTCCGCCTGGAGGATCGCGACGGTGACGGCAAGTTCGATCATTCCGTTGTGTTTGCCGAGAGGATGATGTTTCCCGAGGGCACGCTGTGGCACGACGGGTCGCTTTACGTCGCCGCGCCGCCGAGCATCTGGCGGCTGACGGACACCGACGGCGACGGCGTGGCCGACCAGCGCGAGGAGTGGTTCGAGGGCAAAACGCTCACCGGCTGTGCCAACGACCTGCACGGGCCGTACCTTGGGCGTGACGGGTGGATTTACTGGTGCAAGGGGGCGTTTGCCGAGCAGCGCTACGCGGCGTTCCGGGGTGGCGAGCGGGTCACGCGGGCGGCGCATGTTTTTCGGCGCGACCCGGTCAGTGGACGGCACGAGTCGGTGATGACCGGAGGGATGGACAACCCGGTGGACGTTGTGTTCACAAACACCGGCGAACGCATTTTCACAACAACATTTTTCCAGTATCCCGGCGGCGGAAAACGCGACGGACTCATCCACGCCATTTACGGCGGCGTGTACGGCAAGTCGCACGGCGTGGTGGACGGCCATCCTCGCACCGGCAAACTGATGCCGGTGCTGACGCATTTCGGCGCGGCGGCGCCGTGCGGGCTGGAGCATTACGACTCGACCGTGTTCGGGGCCAACTTCACCGGCAACCTGTTCTCCTGCCTGTTCAACTTGAACCGCGTGCAGCGTCACGCGTTGACTCCCGACGGCGCGACGTTCCGCTCAGTGGACACCGATTTCCTTGCCACGACCAATGCCGACTTTCACCCGACGGACGTGATCGAGGACGCCGACGGTAGCCTGCTCGTGCTCGACACTGGCGGTTGGTACAAGCTCTGTTGCCCGACGTCGCAGTTTTGGCGGCCGGAAGTCTTGGGCGCGATTTATCGCGTCAAGAAAACCGGAATCAAGCCACCGGCCGATCCGCGCGGGGCGAAACTCGAATGGGTTAACACGCCGCCCGGGCGCCTGGCCGAGCGACTCGACGACGAGCGGCCGGTCGTGCAGCAACGCGCCATCATGGCCTTGGCAAAGCACGGTGAGGCTGCCGTTGCCGCCTTAGCGAAGCCGATACGGCAGGGGAGCGAGCCGGCCGGGCTAAACGCGGTTTGGGCACTGGCGCGTATACAGGGGGATGCCGCCCGCCGGGCGGTTCGAGGTGCGTTGGCCAATTCGTCGCCGAACCTCCAGCAGGCGGCGGCGCACTCGGCCGGGCTGCACCGCGACGCAGGTGCGGTCGACGGCTTGGTGCGACTGCTCAAAACCGCCACGCCGCCGGTGCGCCGCGCTGCCGCCGAGGCGCTTGGCCGGATCGGCTCGCCGCGTGCCGCCGCGCCGTTGCTCGCGCTTGCTGACGAGCCGCTAGACCGCGCGCTTGAGCACTCCGTCACGTTCGCGCTGATCGAGATCGCGCAACCGGACGCCGTGACGCTGTCACGCTTGGCCAGGCGCCCGGGGGCGTTGCGCGTCGCGTTGATGGCGCTCGACCAAATGGAAGGTGACCACTTGTTAGCTTCCGACGTGCTGCCGTTGCTAAAGTCCGGTGATGCTGAATTACGCGGGGTGGCGGAGTGGATTTGTGACCAACACCCCGAATGGGGCGATGCGCTGGCCGCGCACTACGCGGCGGAGTTGCGGGCAGTCAAAACGGCCGCACAGAGCGAGGTGCTCGCCGGACGCCTGGCCAAGTTCGCGACCGCGCCGACGATCCAGGCCGGGTTGGCCACAGCTTTGGCCGATGTTTCCCGCGGCAAAGCCGAGCGTCTTACTGTGCTCGCGGCGATGGCAGCCGCACCGGTCAATCCCGCGCCGGACGCCTGGCTCGACGCGATCGACGCGATCGACGCGCCGCTGCAACCGGCAGCTGTGCAGACGCTCGTGAGTCTGCGCCTGGCAAAGCCGCAGCAGCAACGTGTGGCTGCGATGCTGCGTCGGCTTGGCCGTTCGACGGCCTTGGCTGATCCGCAGCGCACGCTGGCCTACTACGGGATTCCCGGCGGGCTGTTGGCCCCGGACGAGGCGGAGTTCAACTATTTGCTTGGCCAGTTCGGCACGGGTAAACCGTTCGCGCAGCGTAGCAACGCGGCCAGGGCGCTGGCCAGGGCCGGGCTGTCGGAGTCGCAGCTGCGCCGGATCGCGAATCAACTCGGCAGTTTGGGAGCCGCTGAGGCGACGGCGCTGCTGCCGGCATTTGGAGGGGGTCGAGACGCAACGCTTGGCCAGGCGCTGTTGGAGGTTCTCGGGCAGGCGAGTTGGTTGCGCGGGTTCGACGACGCTGTGCTGCAAAAGGCCACCGCCGGTTTTGGCAAAACGGTTCAGGGGCAGGCGGCCGATTTGTTGGCCAAGGCCAGGGCGGTTCCGGTGGATCAAGTCAGGCGGCTGCGGGAACTGGCCGACCGGTTACCGGGCGGCGAGGCGCTCCGTGGCAAGGCGGTGTTCCGCGGGCCGAAGGCCGGTTGCTCGACCTGCCACTCGATGGCATACCACGGAGGCCAGTTCGGGCCGGACCTGACGCGGATTGGTCAGGTGCGAAAAAAGATGGGCCTGCTTGAGGCGATTGTTTTCCCGGGTGCCAGCCTCGTGCGCAGCTACGAGACCATGCAGGTGAGTACCGGTGGAGGCGATGTGCTGGCCGGCATCGTGCAGGACCAGGGCGTGGGGTATGTTTCACTCGGGGTTTCGCCGGAAAAAACGATCCGGATTGAGCGTGATAACATCAGGAACATCGAACCGCTCAACATTTCACTGATGCCGGTCGGGATGGATCAAGTGTTGACCCTGCAGGAACTCGCGGATCTCATCGCCTACCTCGAGGCCAGCCGCTGAATCTGTCAATATGATCCCATGCTGGAGTCATATTATGGCTGGAGTATCAGCGTGGCCTTATCTTTTTGGGCTGGTGTGGTGATATATACGCGGTGCGAGTCCGGGTCTCGCCACCAACCGGGTTCGCGACCGGGTGGTTTCTCAGAGCGGGACAGCGTGCTGCCGTTGACAAGGACTTCGCTTGGCACCAAGCCGGCGATCAGGAAATGAACCGGTTCGCCGGGGTAGTATTCAAAATCAATCGAGACATCCTTGTCCGAGCGATGGCGGGTGAGTTTGGCGACGGAACTGAGGGTGACCGTCTGGTTCGGTTGTGAAATGCGGATGGTCTTGATGTCGGGATCGTGGCCGTTGAGGAGGAGGACGTTGGCCAGGATATCCTCCGGATTAATGAAGGCCGGCATTCTTTTTTCGAAATCGACGATACTGTCGGGATAGGTGCCAATCTTTTCGCCATCGGCGAACTGCTGGTGCATCGCGCTGTAGGTGATCAGTTGCACCATGCGTTTCCAGTCCGCGGGTGTGAAACGGAGTTCGGTGCGCCTGGCCAAGCGCTTGGCCAGGTCGGGTCGCTTGGCCAGTTCCTCCTGCAGATGCCAGACGTGATAGCTATAAACCAAGCCGCACCACTGTACCGGCACCCCCAGCCAGGAGTGGGTGAAGAACGTGCTGCCGAACACGGGAATGGTTGCACCAAGCATCATCGGTTTGTCGGGCAGCGACCAAAGATAGATGAATGGAACACCGGTCTCCGCCCAGCGAATGGATTCGCGCAGGTGCGCCTCGTTACCCGTGCAGCGCCATGCGTCGAGGTTGGCGGCGACAGCGTATCCGGCGGCAAGGATGTCTGGCTGGTACATCGGGCACTCCCACATTTGCGCGCCGCGCGGCAGTGAAAAATTGTTGAGGAATTCAAGCGCCTTGAAGCCGGCGGTGAGTGAATCGGTGTCTCCTGTAATCCGCGCGTGCCGCATGAGTTCCATCGTTTGCCGGGCGACGGTGCCAGACACGGCGTCACCGGCTTTTCCGAGTTTGGCATGTTTGCCGCTGAGGGCAGGCTGTCGCCATCCGCCGTCGGAATGTTGCGACTTGGCCAAGCGATCGATCCGCTCATCAAGCGCTTCCATCGCCTCAGCCAGGTGGCCAAAGTGAAATGGCAGTTCCCAGCGTACAATGTGGGTAAGGTTGTGACTGGTGAGGCGGTCAGGACCGCCCTCCTGCAGCATTTGGCTGGCGGCCAGTGTTGCGGCGCTGCGTGCCTTTTGACTGCCGGAAACTAGGCCGTCCAGCCAAAGCAACATTGAAAACCCAGCCGAGTGACTTGATCCCCAGCCTATGCAGTGACGAAACCTGCCTTCGGAGTCGCCGCGGACCGTGTCGAGAAAACCGGTTCTGCAAAGCGCCAACTCGTCCATGAAAGAGCGAGGCGCTGGATTGGGTTTGGGGATACCTCCGTTGTCATCGAGCCAGGCGCGAAGCACCTTCAGGGGGGTGCCTTGTGTTAGTTTGATATTCGATTTTATTGAGAGCGGTCTGCCTGGTGAAACGATGTAAGGTTCCACGGGGCGCCCAGGGTGTTCGGATGCGAACTCCGGCACGGAAGGGATGGACAGAGCCATCCGGTGACTGGCGACTAATTCGGTATCGTTTGGTGATGAAAAGTGTGCCGTGGGCAGTGTGTGTATGCCATCCCATTTTTGGAGCGGATTCCAAGCGAGGGAAAGAGAGAGCTGATTGTTTGGGAGCAGCGACAGATTGGGATGCTGGAGTTGGTTGCGGCTTTCGATGCTGTCGGGAGTAAAATAAAAGTCGGGTTTGTTTGGCGGTAGTTTGCTGTTCTGCCCAAGCGTAATCGTCATGAAGGGGATGGTGATTTTATTTGGGTGCGGTGTGCTTCTATCGTTTTTTGGCGGTGCAAGGTCACGGATGTTGGAAGAGGGTTCAGGTCCGTTCAAGTATTCCAATCCGGGAAACAGGCCCCAGCTTTTCGCGCGTCCGGATGTGCCGTCGCCTATGTGCAGATTGGGACCCGTTGCGCGGATGAGTGTTGTTTTTTTTGTGGCTGAAAATTGATGGTGAACTCTCATCGGATCCCCGTTTTTTGGGAGCACAATTTCAACCTGAGTTGTCCACTCGTTGCCATTTTGTTTTGTGGTGTGGGTAAAAGAGGCAAATTGGCGGTTGTTGTTTTCGTTGAAATTAATTTGGTTTGGCATGACACGGATCGTGTCGGTTGAATCTGCAATCTCGGCCAACGGATGCCAAATGGCCATTTGATACCAACTGTCGCCATCCCGTCCGTAGATTTTGGCGTATTCGTATCGATTTTTGATTGGGACAAATTCGAGTCGGAGTTGGTCGTTTTCGATCGTGACAATCTTCCCGTTTGACTTTTTAGGGTAGGTCTTGAACTCCGTTTCGCGTTGCTTTGAGCCGACCAGATAGGCGGCGAGATCGTGGGTTGCAGGTGTGTTCGGAGAGTTCCAATTCCAGCGGAGAACCGTTTCCTGACCCGGAGATAACCTCGAGATTGTTTTGGGTTTCAACTTTTTGCCGTTTACCGAAAGTGTCACAGGCCACTTGTCGTCGGTGAGGTGACCGAGTCC
>Ga0208129_1000748_pt1 | contig 13610 bp, 24 predicted proteins | sample ETNtaG_13_FD_185759 | JGI IMG/M metagenome (GOLD analysis project Ga0208129, IMG submission 185759) | Marine microbial and viral communities from oxygen minimum zone, Eastern Pacific Ocean - ETNP201306PF47B (SPAdes) (version 2) | ecosystem: Environmental > Aquatic > Marine > Oceanic ...
GGCTTTCCACTTCCATGATTCAGGCATCTTGTCGCATTGCTTCCAATTGTCATAGACCGCGCCCTGTAATACACCGAGCTGACCTAAGCCGTACACCTTCCACCAGTTTTCCCAATAGGTAGAGGTCTTAGCTTTCTCCCTTGCTTCCTCAATCGCTTGGACTATCGCGGGCTCTAATGCTTCATTGTCTTTGTAGGTCAATATTACATGGTCTGCACCATGCGCAACCAATTCAGTATGCGCCCAGAATGATTGCGTAGGGTTGAAATCCACGTAGATAAACTTACGGGTACGGATAGATAGTTGGTGGTATGCCTGCCATGATATGTTATTGGCTTCGTTAACAAAAAGAACATCACGCCTTGCCCCTCTTAACCTTGTCTCCTCTGCTCCGCTAAAGAACTCAATGAATGAGCCATTTGTAAAGGTGTACGTGTAACTGCTTTTGTTCCAGTTCTCAGGGTTGAAGTTGCCCGTTGCCTCCATTATTTTTAAGAAGTCACGCATTGCACCGCGTTTGAGGTGCGGCATTGTTTCGGCCACTATACTTATTTCTGCTCTTGGGGTATCTACTGCGTAAGTAATCAGCAAAGGAATAATAGAAAAAGTCTTGCTTGAAGATGTGCCGCCTTGAACTACTCGCTCTCTGGTGCTAAGTTGTGCTATCTTGGTTTGTGCCGTTGTCTCCTGGAACATCTAAATTGATTCCTGTGAATATAGGTTGTTCAGTAACCGTCTGATGCACTTCCTCTGTTGGCTTACCGTACACTCTATCAAATAGAACGTCTAAGATATGAATAGAACCCTTCCTATAATCCCGTTTCGCCTTGTTCGTTATCAATGCAATCCAGAAAGGAAGTTCCTCGTTGTCCGCTAACTCATCCAACTCGCTGCGAGTCTTCCCAAGTATGTTCTTTATGATGTCCTGCGCTTGTGACTTGGATAATTTAAGGTTATGCTCCTGGAGGAAGTGTTCTTTGATAACCGTTTCTATTTTCTGTGGTCGTCCTTTAGGGTTGCCGCTTTCGCCTTTCCCAAACTGATGCTTAACTATGTCCTTGGCGGCCATGTGCTGTTATTCTGCTGTTATCCTACTAATTTACTAAACCACTGCAAATAAATCTGATGTGATATTTGCGCGGTCATTACTGGTGGAACTGACATCCCGATTAAATATTTTGGCTCTATTTTTTTGAAGTTGTAGTCAAGTGGGTAGCTTCCGCATTTAGAAAACTCACTATTCGTTAACTCTCTTGGATATTGCCAGTGAAGTTTATAAGTTCCGCTTGCAATAGTTTTCAAAACTTCATTAGGGTTTACCTTTTGGTTTGAAAAGAACTTACCTACTGACCCCCCTATTTTAGCTACTGTCCAATCTTTTAGAAAGCCTTTTGATAGTTCCTTGTGTTTTACTATTCCCTCATCTACTTCTCTAAACGGTATCGTATCCTCATTAAAACTAAATTCCAACTTAGGTAACTTCAAATCCTTTCTTTGGCATACAAAGAAAACCCGTTCCCGTTTCTGAGGCACTCCCATTGATGCCGCATTGAGTAGAAACAATTGCACAACATATCCAGCCGCTTCAAATGATGCCTTTATTTTCTTAACGTATGCTTTGGCGTTTCCTTGCAGCATCCCTTTGACGTTCTCAGCTATTACCACTTTCGGCTGTAATCGTTTAGCCAACTCAATGTAATCAAAGAACAAGTCGTCAAGTCTTTGCTTTGCCTGTCCTTCTCTGAATACTTTTTCTTTTCCCCAATCCTTTTCACGGTTTCCAGCCATACTAAAAGACGAACAAGGTGGTGAACCGTCCAAAATATCAAGGTCGAATAATTCCTTTGGTAATTCTGTTCGTTTATTGAAGTCCCGAATATCCTCAACATATAAATGCTTTGGGTTGTGGTTTGTCTTGTAAACCTCCGCAACTTTTGGGTCTATTTCAACGCCTCCGATATGGTCAAATCCAGCTAACTTGTAGCCCATTGTTGAGCCACCTCCACAAATAAAAGTGCCGAATACTTTTAGCCCGTGTGTTTCTATTCCTTTAGCCGGGTATCCATCTGTAAAATTCCATTCATACGGGAATCTGTGGCTCATAAATTTAATAGTTTGTAAACCGCTTGCTCAGGAGTTTCGGCTACTTTAGAAAGTTCTTCTTTTACTTTCCAGTATTCTCCTTCCGTGTAATTCAATTTAATAGTCATTGAGCCGTCAAGGTTGTCCACGTCTATTTCTTGATTTGCTCCTGAGTAGTCAAGTTCTTCGCCTCCCCAATTGTCGGGCGTGTCAAGCCCCCAATCATTCAACTCCTCACTATCCCACTCGTTGGCCAATGAATCCCAATCCCACTCCCCAAAACCTACGTTATCTTTTATGATGAACTCCCGTTGTTGCTCCTCAGTCCAATCGGCAACCATAACAGGCACGTCTTTCAATCCAGCTTCCGCACAAGCCTTCAATCTCATGTTGCCTCCGAGAACCATCATATCGGTATTGACCACGATCGGCCGCTTCTCAAGCATCTCAGGAAAATCCTTTATTGATTGAACCAGCTTCTTGAACATTCCATCCCGTATGACCCTCGGATTGTCAGGGTTGGTCTTGATCTCGTTAATCTTCATGTCCACATCTTCTCAGGTGTCTCGATGTATTTACCGTTTCCGATTCAATCCACTTATTGAAAGCCTCGGTCGCCTTTGCGAGTTCTTCATCCTTCATTCTACGGTAATCGCTATCCTCGCCCACATCTTCGCCAACGTGCGTAGAGTAGTGGTCTGCAACGTATCCGTTGAGTAGCCCTTTCTGTTGGCATCGTATCGAATAGGATGTGTCCCATTTACCGTATTTTGACCATTCGTTGAGTTTTCCGACCTTATTGTAAGTGTCGCGGCTTATTACCCATGTGCCGTATGTCTCAGGTGCGAGATTCAGGTTAGCGTACTTTGAGTGGGTGGTGGTGTTGCGCCAATCGAAGCCGACTATCCCGACCAATGGGTCTGCCATCGTTTCCATTGCTTCCTTTAGCCAGTTGTAAGGTAGCATTATATCATTGCCTGCTATTACGAAAACGTCAGCGTCTGATCCAGCTATCATGGCGTTGAATGATTGAGGGTTTCCGATGTTCTCCTTTTGGAGCGTCAGGGTATCGGCAATGGATGCAGCCCAATCCTTGATCCTCTGGTCTGTTGATGCGTTATCGTTGATAATTACTTCATGGATCGGGTAGCCTGCCTTTTCCGTGTTGGCATCCGTTACCTCCATTGTAAGAGGGAATCGGTCTATGGTGTTCATAAGGTATGCTACTTTCATCTTGCCGGGTTTCCGTAAACGGTGGTGTCTGGTTTTACGTTCTTGACAACGGCAGAACCAAGTCCTATGGTTGCGTTGCTTCCTATGGTCAGTCGGTTGCGGACGGTCGCTCCGAGTTTCAGTTTTACACCATCCTTGATAATGGTATGGCCACCGATTATAGTACCCGTACATATTTCGCAGCCATTGCCTACGATCACATCATGCCCGATATGTGCGTGTGCCATTATGATGTTGTCGTTTCCTATGTAGGTCGTCATCTCCTCGAACGGTCGTTGGATCGTAACGTGTTCGCTGATGATGTTGTTGTTGCCAATACTGACCGAGCCGTGAAAATCATTCTGACCCTTTCCACGGATCTCCCCATTAGAGCCTATTACCGTGTATGGACCTATGATATTGCCTTTTCCAAGCGTTACATTTTTATGGACAATAGCGGTACTGTGGATATGGTTACCGTAGAGGTTGACGTAATCGTGGTCCAGGTAAAGTTCTTCGGATGTCATTTATTTTCCTTACAGAATTTAACCCACTCCGCGTTCGTGAAGTGAGGGTTGCAGAATCCTTTCTTCTTGCCTGATGTAACGTTAGGATGTAGCCCTGATATGTCCTTCAATATGCGCTTGTTGTTCAGGTACTCGTCAGGTAAAGATAGGGCATAATCCACGAAGTCGTTGTCCAAGAGAGGGTATCGGGTTTCCATTGTGTGCCATCCCGACATTCTATCCTCTACAACGAGGATGCCGCGAAGGTATCGCCAATCATACTCCTGATGGGTCATGTGGTACTGCTTTCCCTCGCGGTCGGTGCGTCTGATCACATCATTGATAGGTCTGTCGTATCGGTGAGTGTATCCGTTGAACACCTCATCGCCCCCTGCTCCTGAGTACATTACCTTGCAGAATCTGGATGCCAGTTCAGCTATTGCGAAGTTAGTATAGCATGACCCTACTTTGAGGTCGTCAAGGGCTTGGATTGTTTTGATCGGGTAGTTGCATTTACTGATGTGATTGTCAATGAACGTGTAGTGAACGCCCATTGTATTCATCTTAATGTTGTCAATCTCTGACAACTCCGTAAGGTAGTCAACGGAAAAACAATATGACGCATCCATCCAATGTGCCAACATCCCACTATCGACCCCCCCGCTCAGGTAGCATCCTGCTCCCTCGTATCTGTTTCGCCTTATGGAAATTCCAAACAGTAGTAATAGCCTGTCTCTTGCTTCTTGATAGCTTACTTCATCCACCGTTAGCTTTGCGGGCATCTCGGTAGGTAGGCAAATGATACGCTCAACGCCCGTGTAGATGGTATGTTCGGTCATAACTCCGAGCGAATACTCCCAATCCTCCATAGCATCGAAATCTATCTTCAGGTCAATTACCGCTTTTAATCCTTTGACCTCCGAGCAGATGAACGTTGTGTGTCCCTGTTGGTAGGTGTACAGTTGTTTGATCCCGTAACGGTCTGTGAAACATTGCGTTTTGCCGTTGCTGTAATATAGCACCGCAAAGAAGCCGTTGAGTTCTGATCTTGGGCGATTATTGTCCAAATGATATGCGAGGTACTGCGTGTCATTCTCGAATGTCACACGGTACTTTGAGCAGAGTTCCTTCCAATTGCTAATGAATCCGTTGAGCCACACGGTTGTATCGCCATGAACGCACGGTTGTTTAACGTCCTCAACTATCGGAAGGTGAACGAATGAAACGGTCAGGTCGCCATGCTCCGTTGTGTCGGATGTTATCCCACGCCTACGGATGGCGTATGCCATCGCTTCGCTCTGCTCCCGTGTCCCATTGATTACCGCTGATATTCCACACATTATATGTATTCAGATATTACGGAAACAACAAACGCCAACCCATAACCTCTAATATGAACCACGGAACTCTACTCATATCCAAGTTCTTTCAGTAGTGAATCAAAATGCTCCACATCATTCGGGTGCTGCAGGTATGTTTCAGTATCGGGCAATATCTTATTCTTATCCAAAGGGCGGAAGGTGTAATTCTTTTCGCGCTGCTCCGTGGTCTGAATGAAATCAGGATAGTCAGAGAACGGGTGCTCCTTGACCATTTCGGTTGCAAGTATTATCCTACTTTGTACAAGGTTGGGTGCTGCCAGTAAATCCTCATATCTTACCTGAAGTGTGATTATTCCGTTATTCTCACGCCATTGCCTCACGCACTCCATCCACTCGAAAGGGTTGTGCCATCCCCAATCATTGACCATTGACCGCACCACATTGCGCCCGTCCCTTACAACGTTGATAACGACAACCCCGGCTTTCTGTAAAGCGTAGTACTGGCTTGCTATGTCCGTATCGCGTAATCTGCCACAGGAGTAGATCGTGTCCCATGTACGCTTCCCGACAACAAAATCAACATCACCGACCTGCTTCTGATTGAGCCGCACAAAAGATCCTATTGATATTTCCTGTTCGATCACATAGGTGTTTTCAAATGATCTGAAAAGGTCTTTGAGTAGGGTTGTTCCCGACTTCGCGCAGCCCGTTATGAATATCTTTCTCATAGGGTGAAGGTGTCGGTTATTATCTTCGGGTCAATGAAATAGGCGTTATCCCATTTCTCGAACGGTGTCATGTTGGTGCTGCTCTTTATATCCAATGCCATCAATCCCGATTCCTTTAGCGAGAATGTCTTAACGCTTCCACGTATCCGCCCCTGCATTGAATTGTCGAGCATGAGGTCATCGCCCACCTTCCAGGGCTGCCAATCCCACGCATCCATAAGCCCCTTTGAGATACAGCGACCCGCACCACAGGTGTGTCCTTTCCGATACGGCTCTCTGTATCCGCCCCAATAGAGTGCTTTCCTGGTTGTCAGGTCGTAGAAATAGAAGTCGGTCACGCCTATAAAATCCCATCCCTCATCCATCAATCTTCGGTATTCATCGAAAAGTTCAGGCGATAGGATGTCATCCGAACCCATGCAGATCACGTAGTCAGAACCACGCGCTGCCAATGTGGTGGCGTTCATCTTGGTGGCCAGCGGTTGGTTGGCGATCTCGATATACTCAAAGCCCTGGTCCTCGACCATCGTCCGGGACGTTGCGCCCTCACTCCCTGCCACTATCACGCGGATGTCAGCGTTAAGGTTGTGGACGCCACGGGCGAAAAGTGCGAATACCTCTGGACGTTTCCAGACGCCCGTTACCATTGTTATATTCATTGCTTTAGAATATTCCCGACCGCTTTAATGTCGCCTCCGCACGTCCAACATACGGGGCTGTTATATCCCTTCTTGCGGGCGATCACTTCAAACATATACCTGTCTGCCACGGACACCGTACCACCGAACTGAGATAACGAAAAGAGTTCTATCCGCCCCGCGTTCTTCAATAAAAAATCCTCTTCCAATTCCGTTAGAACATCGTCTGCCATGTCGAAAATAATATCTGTCTCGTAAATACTGCAATGCCTATGAAGATAACCGCCTCGTTCACTATCGGGATAAAGTGGCCTGTCGAGAACACCGCTATTGAGGTCCAGAAAACCATGCACAACCCACAGTTGAACGGCTTGATGTCCCATCTCCGCGTGAATTGATGTACCGCAAGCCCGACTATGGCTGTGAATATGGCCGTTATCATGGTTTCATTCTGTCTTTGATCTTCTCGCGTACCGCCTTGACCGTATGGTAAACCGCAGGGTAGCTGATCCCCACACGCTTCTCAACCTTGCGGAACGAACCCTCCTCCAAGTATGTCAGGAACAGTTCGCGCTCGTACCAGTAGAGGGATTCAAGTAGTTCCATTACCTCCGCGTACCTGCTATCGATGGTTTTATCGTATGGAACATCCACGACCAGCATCTGCTCTATGCTCTCATCCTCCTGTTCAGGTCGTTCACGTTCCAATCTCTTGCGCCCTTTGAAATACGACCTGTTGCCTATCCGTATGATCACCCTTGCGCTCCAGAAGTTGAAGTATCCATCTATCTTTTCAAGTTCAGCGTCACTCTTTCTGCATATCACCTCTGCCGTGTCCTGTAATATGTCCATCGGATCACGTCCGAACCTTGCCGCAAGGCTGTTCAGTCCTTCGTCAGCCATAAGCCTCCTACATAGTCGGTCACGTATCCCGGTCATCTATCCGTTCATATCCAATCAGCCACATCAGGAAATCATGTACCAAAATTAGCAATCTCATTTTAGTGTGAGTATAGCGTAGATAATGAAAAGGATCGTCCACAATGCGAGGGACATCAATACCGCATACTTCCAGTCAGGTCTTTGGTCGTTCATTTCTTCTTACCGTTAGCTGCTACGTTCATTCGTAGTTCCCGTGAGGTTCTGAGGTCCACCATTTCCATTGCTTTCATCGTATTTGGATTTTCTTGTTCTGAAGAACCCCTCATGCTGCGGATAGAGTTCATGGAACTTCCTCGCATAGAATGGGCTGTAATTGTTGTTGATCTTGAACCCATCCTCCTTCAGTCCTTTCGGGCCACGATGCCACCGCATGATCGGAAATATGTCCCGCGCTGAATAGTTCTTGAACTTCTTCACCTTCATCGTGATCAGAGTGATCCGCAGAAATTCCCTCCATACTTCGGGGTGCGCTTCATCGTATTCGCAGAATAGCTTGTACTGCTTGTCAGGAAATGGTATCTCGATCATTGGCTTAGTTTCAGATAGCTTTCCACCGCCCTACGTTGGGGGCTTGATTGATTAGCCCCGAATCCTTTCTTCGGATTGTGAACGGGTCTTATCTTCTTTGTCAAAACAAGGTGCTCATAAGCACCCAAGTATGGAGCAATGAAAGCAAATTTTTCATCCTCCCTGTACCACTTTTCCACCAGCTCCCATGCTTCGGCAGGGCTGATCGGATCGTGAGGTCGTTCTATTTCGCTGCCATAATGTTGAATGTACGCTCTCGGCTCTTGTTTCTTGAAGTCTCTGAACGCTGAAAGCACCTTACCAAAGATGGCAACGGAAAGGAATTGCCCAAAGGTATCAGGCTCTACGGGTTTATTGCCAATGTTCAATTCCCTTGCAGCAGCAGCTTCAAACGCTTCTATTATCTCAGGGCTTGCCATGTGAAACTTCTTATTCACAAACTCATTGATCTGTTCAATCAGTAGTCTCCCCTGTTCCGACTTTGGGAACGGTTGACACCCTACTAAAGATGGAAGGCCTGCTATTGTCGCTCGTAGATCGTACATTTTTTAAGTGTTTAAGTAATTCAACGTCTAATTGTTCTTCTCGTGATTCTGTTGCTTCTACCTGGTTAAGATAGCTTTCAAATTTAGGGCTGAATAATGTTGAGGGTCTAAGGAACTTTGAAAATTTCTCATCCGATTCCCATTCATTCGCCTTTTTATCTATCACGGTCTTAAAGTCATCCACCGAATACCCGTCATTCAGTCGGACCTTTATCGGGTCGGCTGTTGCTTTTGAATTGTACTTATAATTTGTGCCTAACCTCACATTGAGATAGTTTACTATCTCTTTAATATCTTTTCCTTTCCTTTCTTTTCCTTTCCTTTCCTTTATAGCATTGCCTTCGCTATGCGATTGCATTGCGTTCGCATCCTTATTCCATCGTTTGTGTGCTGAATCCCTTGCTTTCTTACTCTTTTCAGCCCTATCATCTAACCTTTTTTGAACGCTTAACGAGCCGAATGTATCACCATCAAGCGCAAACAGCCCGAAGTCAATTACAATACTTTTAATAGTATCGCTATCCGTTCGTAGGTCATACGCAATGCTATCGTAATCCGTTGGCAATGCGTTCGCATTATTGTAGAGGTCTTCAATGATAGACCAAAATACACCATACCCCATCATTCCATGTTTCATCAGTAGCCGCTTTATCTTAGCGTCCTGACGGGAGTTAAAATCATGTGTGAAGTAGAATGTATCTTTAGCCATTTATAATGTCTTAGGGGAGGCGTTGACGCGCCCAACCTCCCGACCGCATAGGTAGCCGAGTGTTGCTTTTCCCCTGTTGAAATTGTGTTTCATTTCCTATGCTTTTAAGATGTACCGTGTCATAAGTACTTTACAAATATAATTAAAAAAGTGCTTGCTGCTTCACACTTTCCTTTAGTTTTTCCTCCATCCACTTCGCAGACCTTCCCAATGTGCGCCCCAATTTCACCACCCGTTCGCGTAGTTCGGGGTCAACGGAGGATAGTTTTTCTATGGCCCGCCTTGAATGAAGGACAGTAGAGTGGTCCACCTTCCCGATGTGTTTACCTATGTCCCCAAGTGTCAGATCGTTGTCGATCACCCTATTCGCCATGAGCCAATGGCATATCTGCCTCGATTCGACCAGGTTTCTCTTTCTGCTTTTCGATAGCATCTTTTCAACTGTAACTCCGCGTTCGTCCGCAACGATCGATTTCAGGCGGTTGATTTTCTGCTCCATTGTCAGAATATTATTGTCAGATATTATCCTCTGTGCAATCGCTCCGAGCGTTATGGTTGTCAGTAGAATCGCAAGAGGTATCATGGGGTTCTCAGTTATTTCAGTCAGTGGGAGATACTCTCCTTCCATTATGTTAGTCAAACACGCAGAACCCCTTGTGGGTCAAGACGTTAAGACCTTACGCGCTCATATATTCATCCACTACGGAGATAACCTCATCTATGGTTCTGCAAACTGCCGTCCTGTACATTCTGTGGTGAGCTTTTGACAAGAAGGTCTTCTGCGATTCGCTCAGAACGCCTTTTTTCGATTTCAGTTCTATCAACAGGCCGTGAAATTCACAGTTCGGATGCAGAACAATAATGTCCGCAACACCTGCCAACACGCCAAGCCGTTTCAGCTTCGCTCCACGGGCAGGGGTCGTGACCCGCTCGTTGGCAACATGGAACGAAAGCGCGGAGGGGTATTGCATCCGTATGTATCTGATGCTTGCGGCCTGGAGATTTTCTTCCTCTGTCATTTTTTATCGGTCAAGCCGGCTTAACTGAGATTGACGGACGGGTGTAGGACACTGACGCAGGTGGCACGACCTCTCCATTCTCGTCAACTACTGTATTGCCCTTTTCGTGAGCGACTGCGGCCTCTTTGTACTGCGCCTCTTTTTCTTTGATCGCCTTGTTGAGCTCTACCCATTCAGGGATCTCCTTAAAAGAACATCGTCTCGACCCGTCACGCAGGTCGAACCTCCACCCCATGTCGGTGAATGACCTCTCGCCATATTTCACGGCCTCATCCATTGCGTACTCCTCGATGTGTGCAATAGCATCCGCCAACTGCTTCTGTCTGGATCGGATGATCGCATAGGCTTTCAGTGGATTTTCGACCCCCTCATCCACGTCCTTCACAAGTTGTTCAATATTCATAGCACTGCTGCTTTTAGGTTTTCCTCGCTCCTTTTTGAAACCGCATACTTTCTTCTGATCTCAGGGATAGATCCGTCACCTTTCAGGAACTCGATGGCCTTCTCCCATTCTGGCGTGTTCTCATTGAGCCAGGGCTTGTCTGCGGCAGCGGTAGCCCTGGTTGCCACCTGCTCACCTGCCGCATCGGTGTCCTTCTCCGTTACAAGTCCTAAAATTGCGCTGATCGCGTATCTGCGGAGATAGCTAATGGCCGACCCCATTACCTGGAAATCGTTCATCTTTGCAAGGGCAACCCCCTGTGGAATATCAGCGGAAAAATCAATGCTTTCGCCACTTTCAACATGAAAGAGCACGGTCTTTAGTTGCTGACCCTCCACGCCCTGATAAAAACCGAGGCCATGTTTTTTCAGTAATGGGGTTATTGCAGTGAAAATGGTCGGCAGGTCAGCGTAGGAGTAGCCATAACCCTCGGTCGCCTTGTGAATGATCGGTACTTCATGTTGGAATGCGGCAAGTGATCGATAGATGTTCTTCATTGTTTTAGAATTTCAGTATTAGTCTTTTGAACGCGATCCACTCCTTGATGATCGGGTCATGCGATAGATCGGCCAGTGCCGCGTATCTCCTTGCGGTCTGTAATTGATCCATCGTGACGCAACCTCTGATCATACGAATAGCACGCTGTCTCATTTTCCCGCGTATTGTTCATAAATGGCATCCGCATCAGGCTCATTCGGTTCGGATAGTTGCCTGAGCCGAACGGCCTGACCCAATTGCGACCATATCCGCATTTCATGCCCGATTGCATCAACGAGATCGGTCACGTCCATGCCGCCATATTGCACAGTCTCAACATCAACGGCCTCATCATCGCGGCATCCGCGCACCGTTAACTGAACACCATGATATTTTATGTCTGTCTCAAATGCACCTTCCATGTCGTTCAGTATTTGTTGACAAAATCCGTTATTAACATGATCGACCTGACGCTCACGCGCTTGTCGTTGAAGAATCGGCTCACCGTCTCACCGCTTAACCCCGTGCCTACCTTAACCCGATACATGGTGATCTTCTTCTTGTTCATCTCCGCCATCACATCTGAGGGGCTTGGGATGCTGATCTGAATCGTCATGGGACAAATGTAGGTAATGGTTTGAATTATCAAAGTGTTTGAAGGTAATTTATATTGATTCTAAATAAGAACCCCGACCTGAGATTGACGATTTTTGTCAATTCGATCCGAGATGCTTACTTTCAACCCCATGAACCGCATCCTATACATAATGATGGTTGCGGTCGCTGCGTTGATAACATTGAACGTATGGCAGTATTACCGATCAAAGGACGTCCGTGACGCTGAGATGGACGCAGTATCGCTGGAGCGCATCCGACAGGCATGGAGCAAGGTGGAGGAGTATCAGCGGCTTTATGAGAATGCAACAGACAGCATTGCCGAACTGGACTCGGTGATCTCGGTGCTCTCAAACAGAAGGACAATCAGGACCACGCGATATGATACGATCTATTACGGTATTTCTCACATTCCTACTGATGCCAGGCAGCTTGTTCTCGCAGACAGAAGGGATTACCTGGAATCCCTACGCGAACGAAGGTCCCCCCAGTAAGGAAGACACTATCGGCATCACTCAGTACGATTGGGAACTGCTGATCTTCGGGGCTTACTATGCGGAAGAATGCGAAGGAAACCTCCATGATGCGGACAGTATCAATACGGTTCATGTTGATAAGATCAGGTGGTACAGGCTTCAGATGACATTGAAGGATTCGACCATCGGCCAGATGGACGCCATCATAGATGAGCAGAAGGACATCATCGACCGCGCTAAGATACGCGAGAAGCGGAAGCGGCTTCTGAACGGACTGAAGGACGGGGGGCTTGGCGGGGGCATCGCAGCATTCGTGGCCTACATCGTCTGGAAGGAGCTGCGGTAGCACATTCCCTTATTTGGAATGATTCTAAATTGCCCGAATATTTGGTAGTCTCAATTATTGTCCGTATATTTGGGCAAGTTAAACAAACAAAAACTAACCAAAAACAGAGAAAGCATGAGAACAGTAAAAGTATATTCAATCGAAAAAGGTACCCACATCGTTTACAATGGTGAAACAGAAGAGGTTCTCACGAACCGTGAATATGAAAACAACCGTACATACAACGTGGTTGAGTTCGTTAACGGTGGGGTTCATCTTGTTTCCCGAAAGATAGTTCTTCGCTTGCCCACCGTACTCGAATTGAAAGAGTACCGTAAAAACAACCCGAAATTCGTTTGTAACGGGCGAACATTCAACACTCACGATGAGGCCGTGCAATTCGTTGTTTCAATGGAAATGAACGGGGTATCAACCTCACCAATTCAAAAAAGATAATCACTAACCAAAAACAGAGAAAGCATGAGAACAGTTACAATTTACAAGGCAGATTTTAAGGGAGGATGGAGTGAGCAGCAGGATATTTTTAATGTTCTCCTACGCGATTTTGGCCTCATCAGTTATGATGCTGGCCGTCATGGAAACCCTCAGTTCACTGATTTAGGGGCAGAAAAATATCCTGATGTGGAGGATGTGGAGGATATAGATGTGCTGGAGTTTAGAGTGGACAGCAATGATGTTGTAGAGCAGTAAAAAAAGCAACAGAATAAACCAAAAACAGAAAGCATGAAAACATCAGAGACGTTTACAATAGTGAAAAAAGGCAATGACACCCACTACGACACGTATGACGAACGATTCTATACTGGCTCATGGCAGCGAACGCAAGACAGCAAAGAATATCTGGAGATGATAATGAAAAACAATCCAGAGAAATTTGAAGAATGCGAAATTGAAAACAACGAAGATTAAAATGAGCAGACGATTCACCGTAACCCTTGATCTGTACCTATACGCTGATAACGACAAGGAGGCCATCAAGCAAGCAAATGAGTTGGCCAAGAAACTGAGTAAGGAAGAAGACAA
>Ga0208129_1000755_pt1 | contig 13561 bp, 12 predicted proteins | sample ETNtaG_13_FD_185759 | JGI IMG/M metagenome (GOLD analysis project Ga0208129, IMG submission 185759) | Marine microbial and viral communities from oxygen minimum zone, Eastern Pacific Ocean - ETNP201306PF47B (SPAdes) (version 2) | ecosystem: Environmental > Aquatic > Marine > Oceanic ...
TCGTTGGCGCGGTATGCTTGCTAGTTCGCGTGCGCGTTTCGCCTTGCGCTCTAGCACTTTTGCTGCGTCGAAGCAACGAGAGGCGTTCGATTCGGCCGGGAAGGCAGCGTCTAGTTCCAGCTTGCGCCCCTCCAGTTCAATCATCAGCCGGCCGTGATGGTCAGGTTTGCCTGCCTGCAATGCCGCTGCTACCACGGTAACGTGTGCAAAGAGTAGCTCACCGTCGCGGCGTAGCTGGGCTGCCTCGGCTTCGAACAGCTCCGCCGCCTCGCGTTGCTTTGTCAGGCGGCGTTCGTCAGCATCCGGCTGCTCAGCCGGCAATGGGCGCAAATCGCGGAAGGCAGCAATCGCCTCATCGAGACTCTGAAAGTCGCGGCGCTCATCGTAGCCTTCGAGCAAGAACGGCGAGACCGTATTCGGCTCGCCAGCGCGGAAAAAAATGCCGGGCTGCTTCTCACCATCTAGGAGCTCGCGAATGCGTTGCCATAACGTCGCTACGCCTGTGGAGGGCAGCGCCGCGGCACGCGTCCCCATCAGGCCACGCGCAGCGGTCTCAGCCAAGTCACCACCCAAATTGCACTCGACTGCCAGAGCCGGTACCAGTTCACGCTCCGAAACTGCCAGTAATTCTGCAAACTGCGCCTCGTCAGCCCCAAATGGGTCGAAAGTTGAGGGCGGCGGCTGGTATGGCTGGCCAGGCGACAGTGTGCGATGACGAAACTTCTGCCGCCGCAACGCCTGCACGATAACGCCCTCCTCGCAGAGCAGTGCGTTACCGCGATGGAACAGCTCGAGCAGCAGCACCGGTCGCGCCTCGCCTATCGAGAAGTGTAGTTCCAGGATGCGGTCGGCGCCCAGCTGCGCAACACGCTCCAGCCGCGCTTTGCGGATATGTCGCCGCAGTTCGGTGATAAAGCCACCCGATGTAGGAGTACCAGCTGGAGCGTCGCCCAGCCAGGTCCAGCCCTGCAAGTCGACTAGTAGCCGCAGCCCCCCGCGTTGGCGATGACGCAGCTTGAAATGCAGCAAATTAGCTTCAGGGCGCTGGACTTGTTCAACACGCGCGCCAATTAGCGACTGCCAGTCCTCAACCAGCACCCGCAGATCAGGACTGCTAAGCGCCTTTTTCATCGCCTCCCGCAGCCTACTCTTCGTCTTCGCTGCGGTAATAGCGTGACAGCACTACCGCTGCACCGACTGCTGCGGTCAGGGCTGTGAAGCTCAGATAGAAGGATGGATTGCTTGCCTTGGTTCGCACCACCTTGAAGTGGGCCGTACCCTTGTTGTTGGTCTCGTCGCTCTCCAGAATTGCTTTGTCCCCCGCTTCGCGTCCATCAAGGTTGTTGAACTGGTCAACACGCACCTCAATCGGTAAGCCGCTTTCAGTGTCGCTGTGCGCTCGGCTCGGCTTAAAACTCGCCGAAACTGTCTGCTCAGCACCATGGTTCAGTGTATTTAGGTACTTAACTTCGACCGTTGCACCATCGACTGTGAACAGTACATCCACGGTGCTTGCGCTGTTCCCAGCGACGTCAACGTTGCCACCGTTATTACGCACCTTAGCGTAGATTGTTATCAGCTGCGAGTCGCCGCGGGCAGTAATCCAAGCCGATGTGTGCGAAAAGGAAATGTCGGTATCCTTGATTTCGAAATCAGGCTCAGGCACCGCTACAGTTATGGACTCGGTATCGGAGGCACCATTAGCACTAGTTACAGAAAGAGTTACAGTATAGGTGTCCGGAACTTCGCTCGAATAGGGAGTTATGCTCATCTGGCCATTGACAGTATGCTCTGCGACTGTGTTGCTCTGTCCCTGGATACTCTGCTCAGCAGGCAAACCGTCCGAAAGGGTCCAGCCACTGCCGGTGGTGGATATGGAAAGGTCATAGGTATCCTGCAGCCAACCGGTATTGGTGATTGTGTAGCGCCAAGTAGTGGTCACGCCCTGTATCACATCGCTGCCACCGTCGGTCGAGTCTGACTCGATGACCAAGTCCACATTGTAGGGCTTGACCGCGGTAATCTCCAATTCAACCGTATTAGTGCTGTTATCAGAGTTAGCTGGGTCGCCGTCGTTGTCTTGCGGCGCGCTTATGTAGCGCGGATCGGTCTTGGCATATACAGCCAGCGTGTTCGAGGAACCACCAGTACAGGGGGAAACACAGTAGACTGTCAAGAGCACCGTCGCGGATGTGCCTTGCTCGATGTCGAGTATATTATCCTCGAGTGGCTCACCCTCCTCGTCAAAGAAAAGGTACATCCACTCACTTCCCGAGAGCCAGCTACCATAAATTTTGGTGGTCTGCCAGTCATAGTTACTACTGGCGGCGTTGGCCAGCGTCAGGGTGAAAACCACATTCTCGTTCTCAACCAAGGTGGCACTGGTCTTGTCGGAGCTCAGCGTTATCGGTGAACCGGCGCTGACAGTCTGCGTAACAACCAGCGAACCAAAGAGCAGCGCTGCCACTGCCAGTACTGTCACGGTCCTGCTACTGCCAACACGAGATACGTTTTCAGGAGTCATCCTTACCATTCCTGCCCCGTGCGAGCGGGACAGGGGTGTACTTAATCCTTATTTTATAAACCTTTGGTGCTGCCATCGTCGGTAGGCGGAGTGATTTAAACCATAAGGCTGAATGGCAGGTGAATGGCAAGAGGAATACCGGTCGAAAAAGACGTGGCGAACTTCGGCACGCTGTTTGCCACTGCAGCTGCCGCCACGCTGCAACTACAGCCGTACAGCGCCACCAATATTATCGTTGCTGGCATGGGTGGTTCCGGTCTTACCGGCCAGCTAGCACAGGCGCTTGCAGAGCGGTGTGGCGGCCTGCGCGTCAGTGCCTGGAACGACTACGGACTGCCGGCGTGGGCTGACGGCAGCAAGCATCTCATCGCCGTCTCATATTCAGGCAACACCGCCGAGACGCTCTCGAGCGTCGCACGCGCTGCTGAGCTAGGCTGTGGGTGGGATGCCATCACTACTGGCGGCCGCCTAGCGGAACTGGCACGACAGTATGGCGCGTCCGTGACGGCGGTTGAGCCGGGTCACCAGCCGCGCGCCGCGCTCCCGTTACTGCTGGTGCCATTGCTGAGGCGACTGACACTTACTGGAATCGAAGAGCAGATTACCGAGACGGCTGAAATTCTCACCGAACCAGTAAGTGACGCCGTGGCCATTGCGGCGCAGCTATGCGGAAAGCTGCCGTTCATCTACGGTGCGAGCGGTCTCGCTACAGTGGCGTACCGCTGGCGCTGCCAGATCGAGGAGAACGCCAAACAGCTGGCTGTGCATCATGCACTACCCGAACTGGACCATAACGAGATTGTCGGCTGGGCCACTCCGCCAGAGAATGCAGTCATCGTCGCGCTGCGAGAGCCGGACGAGCCACCGCAGCTGGCCTCACGCTGGAAAACGACGCAAACGGTGGCGTGGCACGACGTCCCCGTTATCGAGTGCCTAGCGCGCGGCGAAAGTCCACTGGCGCGCTGGCTATCGCTAGTACAACTAGGCGACTGTGTCTCGATAGAGCTAGCGCACCTCAACGGGGTAGAGCCGACCCCAGTAATTGTGATTGAGGAGCTGAAGCGAAGGCTGGATGAGTAATGACGGAAGTGGCGCTCGCTCCATTGGAGCTGGTTCTAGTCACTATCTGGCTCATGCTGCCTGCTTACCTTGCTAACACCATCGCTTCCATAGTTGGAGGTGGGTCACCTATAGATTATGGGCGCAACTGGAACGATGGACAACGCATCCTGGGTGACGGGAAAACCTGGAATGGGCTCATTGGCGGTACGGTCGGAGGCCTGCTGGTTGGTCACCTGCAAATAACCGCTGGCGCAGATTTCTTCAGTGATTGTTACTGCTATGTCTCATGGGGTTCCTCACCCTACCTGATTTTCTTCCTGCTCGCTTTTGGCGCGCTAGCGGGAGACATGGCGGCATCGTTCATCAAACGACGGCAGGGGCAGGAGCGCGGCAGCAAGTCGCCACTGCTCGACATGTATGATTTCATAATCGGTGCGCTGGTCCTGACAGGGCTGTTCGGAGGGGGCTGGCTTGAGTATTGGTTTTTCGGTGGCTGGCCTTCCCATGGCTGGGTGCCTCTCATTACCCTCATCATCGCTACCCCCATCTTGCACCGCAGCGTCAACATTCTCGGTTACAAGCTTGGTGTAAAACAGGTGCCATGGTAGCGACGTACAGCCTCAGTCTGTGCGCCGTGCTTCCTTGAGCTTGGCGCCGAGCTGGTGCAGCAACTCCGCCTTCGCGCCGCCGTACGCCAGTCGCAGGCGGCCGCGTCCAGCAGTCCAGTGCGCCGGATGGCTCGCCGCCTCGGCCTTCGGCGCCAGCCCCATGGATTTCGCAAGCATCGCCAACTCTTCCGTAGTGGGCGACTTGACGCACTCGGCAGTGGGCAGACGACGCCCTTCGGCACGCGCTAGCCGACTGTCGAAGTACTCAGGGTAGATTACGAGTGGGCGTCGGTCGCCCATTTCAGTCAGTGATGAGGACCGCACTGATGACGCCGTGCTGTCCCGGTCGAGATGTGACTCGCGCGCGGCCTGCGTCGGTCTCGATGACAGCACCGCGAGTGATGACATTCTGCCGCACATAGTGCGGATTTGCCGGATTTTCAATGACATCTAGGATTTTCGCGCGGGCAGTCTTCCCCTTAGTAGGGTCGGTCACCGCAGCATAGTTGCTGCGCAGAAGTCGTACCTTGCGGTCGCCGCCACGAGCGCGAGCAAATTTTTGCCGTTTTTCGCCGATGCGGGTCTGCTGCAACTCGCGTCCAATTTCAGCGCGCCGCTTGGAGCGGTGGGGACGAAGTCGTCCACCAGTCGGCTTGCGTTTTGAACGTCCTTGAAATAGTGCCATAGCTGAGCGCTCGCGCACCAGCCCCCTCTATAAAAGAGACGGCCCTCGCAACCTTTTAGGGACTGGCTCCGTGGACTGTCATGAAACGACTCTTTCTGCTGCTGATACTGTTGCTACTCGCATTGCCAGTAAGCGGCGGAATGCACAACACCAGCAATATCGACTTGCAGGGTGAACCAGAGTTCCTAGTGGCTGGGTCTGGTGGTGGCGTGGTGGCATGGCTCGACAGCGAGTTGCACTTCCTACAGGATGACGGTTCAAAGGTAAGCTACACCACTACTGACGATGTAACAGCGCTGGCAGTAGATTACAAAGCGCAGCGCGCGGCGCTCATCGAAGGTGAAAATGTGGTGCTCTACGGGACAGAAGGTGTGCTAGTGTCTGCCAACATCCCGGGCGAGGAACCAGTGGGGGTCGCGCTCTCGTCAGCCGGCAACTATGTTGCAGCTGGCTTTGCCAGTGGCAGCGTGCGACTCTGGAAGTATGGTTCAGGGGAAGAAATGGAGCTGCGCTGGACCTTTCCAGACGATGAGCAAGTGCTCAACGATGGCCAGCAAGAGCAGATTCGCAATGACCTGCAAACTGGCCTGATGCTGGTCCTGAAGGGTGATTACCTAACGGTAGCAGGAAGTGACCAACTCTACATCGTGCGGCGTAATGATGGGGGTCTAAGGGGTGATCTCGGCAAGTACACGTTTGACCAGCTACCGCTCGAGTTGGAGATGTCTGCTGATGGCAAGGTCATCGCCGTAGCGACTGCGGGAAAACTACACGCCTATATCTTGGAAAGTGGTGAACGCAAATGGAAGTTCGCGACCCCAGAAGCGAACAGCAGTCGCGCGCTGGCGGTAGCGCCAGATGGTTCGCTGATTACGCTGCTCCACGGCATCCAGACCCAGATTGTGAGCGGATTCGAGCCTAGCAGCGGTGAACCGGCCTGGAATCATGAACTGGCCAGCGCGCCGGTGACTACCCAGCCCCAGATGGCAGCCACAGGGAGCAGGGTCGCGATTAGCGGGTTGGGACCGAACGCGGATGACTTGACCTTGCTGGACCGCTCCGGCAAACAAATCGGGGGGTTGCTGACTGAGGCGCAGTCACCGCTGATCGGTGCCAGCGACAGCACTCTTGTAATCGCGACACCGCAAGGCATCGCATTCTACACGACCCACACAACTGAGGCGCAGGCTGACTGGCTGCCAGTCGACACGCGCACCATCGGTATCGCGACAGGCGCACTGCTCTTGGTAACTGCGATTGGCGCGATGTGGTGGTTCGAGCTGCTGGAAATGCCGTTTGGTGCCGCACCGCCACCTACACCACCTACTACGAGACAATTACCAGAATCAAGCCGCCAACCTCTAGCGAGCCGATTTCCTTCCGGACAGTCAACTCTACCAAGGACCAGCACGCCGCTGAAGGTAAAGCCAGTGGTTGCGCACGGAACAGCGATTATTGCCTGCCCAGGCTGTAGCGCACAGATGGAAGTGCCCAAGCTGGGGAGAATCCAGAAAGTGGAGTGCAGTGAATGTGGGATGGCTGGTAACGCAGAAATTTAGCAGGATAGATTTTAATAGCCGTAAAGCAGGTCCACACAGATGTCGATAGAAGGGATGGCTGAGCGCGCGGTCGAACTGCGTAAGAAAGGACTATCCACTCGCGAAATCTGCCAAGAGCTGCATCTGGGACAAACGACAGTCGAATGGCTGCTCGCTAAGCAAGCGTCCGAGCCAGAAGACCGACCACCGGCAGATGTCAAGGCCGGCTGGCGCTCAATCGGCGTTTCCGGCCTACGTATGCGCGCTATCGCCGAGATAATGGCCGACATCATCCTAGAGGAACAGGCGCGACACGACTTCGAGGTAGAGGTCATAGCAGGTGTGATGGCAAATGGCGTCTCACTTGGCACACTGCTATCCGACATTCTGGAAGTCGATTTTGCCATGGTGCGCCCGTCGCGAGAGGATACTGCCATTGACTTCGCGTCCAACTATGCCGGCTTAGATGGTAAACAAGTGATAATCGTTGATGATGTTGTCAGCTCCGGTTCCACTTCGCGCGAGGTTATAGAGTTCGTCAAGCAAGAAGGCGGCGAACCGGTGCTGGTAATAGTACTCATAAACAAGCGTGCCGAGAATGACCTTGATGGCGTGCCACTACGCGCGCTGGTTCGTGCGCGACCGGTCGGCGCCTGAATGCACTGGGCGGACGTCGCAGCCGAACGGCTTCTGGAGCGCGGCGACCGGCACGTCATTTCTTCGGGAATAACGCCGTCAGGACCAATCCATGTCGGCAGCATGCGCGAAATCCTGACCGCAGATGCTGTGACGCGTGCAGTGCGTGACGAGGGCGGCGAGGCGGAGCTGGTCTATGTCGCCGACACTGCAGACCCACTACGCAAGGTTTACCCGTTCCTCGACAAGTGCTATAGTAAGTGGGTTGGCCATCCACTGGCCGAGATACCAGCACCAGAGGGGAACGGCAGTTACGCAGATTACTTCCTCGAGCCATTCTTCGAAGCACTGCATGATGTGGGGGTCACACCGCGGGTGGTTGACAACCACGTCGCCTACCGTGAAGGGCACTTTGCCGACTGCACCCGCTCCGCAGTCGAGAGCGTAGGGCAGGTGCGCGAAATCCTGGAGCGCGTTAGCGGACGGCAGCTGCCACGCGAATGGTTCCCCTGGACCTGCCGTGATAATGACGGACGGCTGGTCAACGGACACGTCACGAAGTGTGAATGGCCCTGGCTCGAGTTTGAAAATGCTGAAGGCGATACTGTGCGCAACAACTTGGCCGAGGGTGAGGGGAAGCTTCCATGGCGACTCGACTGGCCTGCCAAATGGAGCTGGCTCGGCGTCACCTTTGAAGCCTTCGGCAAGGACCACGCCACCAAGGGCGGCAGCTTCGACACCGGCAAGGAAATCGTTGAGGCTATCTACGGCAGCAGCCCGCCTGACCACCTAGTCTATGAGTGGATTCACCTCAAGGGCTCCGGCGCGATGCACTCCTCCACTGGCGTAACTGTTTCAGCGGCCGAGATGTTACACATTGCCCCGCCCGAGACACTACGTTGGCTGGTACTGAAACCGCAGCCACAACGACACATTGACTTCGACCCCGGGATGGGGGTACTCAACCTCGTGGACGATTACGACCGCGTCGGGCAGGCGCGCTTTGATGGCAATACTAGCGACGATTCACGTGCATGGGAACTGTCTCAGGTCACGGAAATTCCGGAAGCGCCACCCGCAGTCCCGTATCGTCACCTAGTGACACTGGCACAGTCAAGGCCAGATCTGGATGCCGTAGTCGAGACACTGCAACGAACGGGAGAACTAGGCGACGTTTCCTCTGCAAACCGAAACTGGCTGAAGCAGCGTCTGAACTGCATCCACAACTGGCTTAACGGGGCAGCGCCCGATTCAGTGCGCTTCATGCTGCAGGAACAGCCGCCGCAGCTCGAGCTAAATAAGGGCGAACGCGACACCCTCACCACACTGGCAGACCTGCTCGAGGAGGCAGAATGGCAACCGCAGCCCCTGCACGATCTATTCTATGCGGCGCAGGAAGCGAGTGGGTGCGAGGCGAAGGAACTCTTTGCGCTAATCTACCGCGTGCTGCTCAGCCAGCAACGCGGTCCACGCCTGGGATTCTTCCTCTCTACGCTCGACCGCGAATGGGTCATAGAGCGGTTGCGCAGCTACGCGTAGCGACTAACGCTGCCAACGGTCTATGACATAGCTACCCAAGGCAACGCCCACCACATCAGCCAGCCAGTCACCCAGTTCCATGCTGCGGTCTGGCACCAGCAACTGGTGTAACTCGTCGAGTGCGCCGTAGCAGGCACCAAGAGCGAGCACGAACATCGCGGGCGTGACACCAGGCAGCGGGTGGTAAAGCGAGACAGCGTTCCGTAGCAGGGCCCCTAGCACAGCAAATTCCGCCAGATGCGCCAACTTGTCCGCCAGCGGCAGCCCGCTCGAGGTCACTGGCCCCTGCAATGTCGACTGGTGACTCATGGTCGCAATGAGCGCCATCCATCCTAGCGCCATAGCCCACGCTAACCTCGAGCTCACAGCGTGCCTTCGCGCATGCGCTGCAGGTCGTCCAAGTCATCGGAGTCGAACTGGTTAGGCGGCTCACCCGCCAGCTGGTTTCCCAAATCAACCGACTCGACCGCCCAATACATCACAGACTCATCATTGGTCGAGTGGCCTGGATGGTCGGGATCCTCATGATCGTGCGGTGAAGTGTAGCCGATATTCACTAACGCCACCAGGTGGCCATATTCGTGGACCAGCACCGCCTTCTCAATGTCCTGCGCCGAGACAAAAAGGAATGCGGCGTCCTCGATTTGTTCTTTGAAGATGACTATTGACGATCCACGGTAAGCTACTCCAAGCGCGTCCGGGTTATCGGCATACTCGCCGTTCAGATAGAGTAAGTGGACGACGAAAGTGTCACCTTCCTTGTGGCGCGTACGTTCGCGGTCCTCGAGTACCATCACTTCATCCAATGTATAGGAGTCGTCATCACTGCCGAACGCGTGCTGCTTGATTGATATCGATGACTTTTCAGTCGTCTCCGAGATGCGCTGCTTCACTAGATCCAGCGCGGTGCTGTCGGGAGCATTACCCTCAACATAACTTATTTCGAGCAACAGCTCACCATATGGGTCGCCACGTAGGATTTCGTAACGGCAAGCGCCAGTGGATGGCTCGCAGTCGAAGGGTCCAAGCTTGGAATCGTGCAGGCATCCTGCCAGTGGCAGCAGCAGCGCAAGCACGAGCACTAGTTTCACGTTCACGGCACGCGAATGGCGGGGGAATTTAGCGTCTGCGGCAGGCGCATCAGCACTCACGCAGGAAATTCAGGTAGCTCTCGTAAACTCTGCGCACCGAGGCCAGTTCCACCCACTCATCTGGTGCGTGCAGGTTACCTCCTTTCGGACCAAGGATAGCGGTTGGGGCAACAGAAGCAAGGAAATTGAAGTCACCAACAGATGATGAATCACTTGGTGGATAGTCATTCAACGTGAGCAAGTGCTCGAGCAGCTCTGAATGCTCTGCCGTGTACGCTTCGGGTGGTGGCGTTGGTCGCTCGACTTCCACAACGGTTAGTCTCGAATCAAGCTGCGCTAGTACCTCCTGGACAGTGTCGCGCGACTCGCCTGGCGCAAGATGGCGATCAACGACCAGTTGTGCGTCCTGCGGATGGCTTAGACCACGAGCGCGTGACTCGAACTCCAGCACGACTTGGGTACCTGCAACCTCCATCGCCTCGATTTCAAGCGCTAGCGCCGCCATGTGCGCCAGCGCGCTCTCGCCTTCCTGCGTCGCGTGGCCGCCAGCGGTCTCAAGTGCCAGCCGGAACACCGCACGGCCGGGTGCTGACAGCATGACACGTTCTCCGCTCGGCTCCGGCACCAGCACCAGTTCCGGCGCCAGTTCGCGTAGTCGCGGCAGCGCTGCATTTACGCCGCGGCACCATCCTTCCTCATCGCAAGTCAGCAGCATCGACAGCGGTCGGCGACAGGCCCTTCCGCCTTCGGCACAAGCACGGAATGTTTCCACCGCAATCGCGACACCCGCTTGCATATCTGCCGCGCCGAGGCCAATAAGATTACCACTCTCACGGCGTGGAGAGTGCGGTGCCTCCCATCCCGGCGCGGGTGGTACAGTGTCGAGGTGTCCACAGAGCAGAACTGGACGGCCGTCACCGGGGGCGTGGCACCAGAGGTTGACGGTGCCCTCATCGACCGACTGTAACTCCGGTTCCCACCCGGAAAGATAGTCGGCAAGGAACTTCGCCTTCGCCATTTCGTCACCCATTACCGAGGGGATAGCAACCAGCTGCTCGAGCAGATGCTCTAGCCCTAATTCAGGCAAGGCTTACCTCACCCGCGTGCAACCTCTCCGTCCCAGTGGCAGTGCGCACCTCCAGCGCGCCGTCGGTGCCAATGCTAAGGGCGGTGCCATGGCCACCATCCCATGCGACAGGCTTGCCCAGTAGCTGCTCGTGGAGGCGATAGCGCGCTAGGAACTCCGGCGCAGGCAGCTGCACCAGCCGCTGCAAACTCGTGATAATGGCTATTGTGAGTGGCTTGATGCATGTCTGCCAGTCGGCGGCGGGCGGCAAACTACCACCAACCACCTCTAGGGTCGTTGCACCACCCACTGGGGAGTCACCCTCCAAGTTGACACCAATACCTGCCACCGCGCGGTCACTCTCTGCTTCGCACAGCACCCCTCCCAGTTTGGCTCCATCGCAGAGCAAGTCGTTAGGCCACTTCACCCCGATACGGCCCGGGCAGTGCAGCTGTAGTGCATCGCGCGTTGCCAGTCCCGCACGGAGCGGTAGAAGTGGCTCATTTTCCACGACGATTGACATATAAAGTCCACCAGGCGGTGATTTCCAGTATCGGCCACGGCGGCCGCGGCCCTCCGTCTGTTCCCGCGCAACCACTGCATCCCAGAGTGCCAATCGTGCTTCGAGGGCCCACCGATTAGTCGAATCAACGCTTTCCAGCCAGTGAATCACATGAACGCCCCAAGGCTAGTCTGCTGGATTTCCTCGTTCTCCAACGTATCCTCAATGGACTGGAACACCAGTTCCAGTCGCTGCTGGATGAACGGACGTGCCTCGTAGCGCTGCGCCATCTCATGCGCCAGTCGGCGATACTTCGAGACCGACGCGCGCGAGATGTTGAGCAGTAATCCACCGCCACACTTTGGGCAGCTTTCGCGCAGTGGCGGTCGCCGGTACTTGGCAGTGCACTTCTTGCAGCGCACTCCTTGCGACGCGAAGGCGCGCAAGTTTCCCACGAGATCGCGTATTAGATGCTTCTCAATGGTCCGTTCCGCCACGAACGCGGCGTCGGAAGCACGCAAGCGCTGCGCTAGCTCGAGCGTTGCCTGCGACTTTTCTTGCATTGTCCCCAGCATGACGTAGCGCGACACATGCGGCCCGTCGTTCAGGTCGCCAATGGCGTGGGTAAAACCAAAGTCCTGGTACTGGGCCGGCGTTTCGAGCCGGTCAGCGACTATATCGAGCAGTTTGCGTACGCTGGTAGGATGCTTGCCCTGAGCAGCGGCTTGATAAAATTCGACTGGTAGATGCGTTTCGAGTCCAATATTGTACGCTTCGCTGTCAATCTCAGTCGGATCGATACGGGTACTCAGCACACGCGGGATGTCCATTGTGCCACCGCGCGTCGTTGGGAGGAAGTGCTCCGAGTAGTTGAGGAGGCCGTCGAGCAGCAGCAGCATCGAGTCCTCATCGCCGTCGCAGTTGCGCCGTTTGGCAGCATGTAGGAAGGGATGTCCATACTGTGCACGAGCCTGAGTGAAACCAATGAGCCGCGTCAGCACCCCTGCTGAGGTGTGCGGGCTGAGGCAGATGAGAAGTTGGCCAATGATGTCCTCCGGCTGTGCTGCTTCCGGGAGGCAGTAAAAGCGATCGCAACCATAGAGCTGCGCCAGCTCGTCGTCGATAAAGCGCGCTACCTGCAACAACCAGTCGGCGGCGCGGCGCGAAACCACCAAATCCTGCACTTTCAACTCCAGAATTTGGTCGGGTGTCTTGAGCTCTGCACCCTTGTTATCGCGCACGTAACCCAGCTCACGCGCTCGCTCAACAGTGAGGCCTATTTCAGCCGGGCAGAAATGGGTCAGCGGCAGGTTCATCATATCGTAGCGCAGCGTTCCGTCCTTGTAGACACGCAGGTCGTAGCGCGCGCGTAGCAGCCCCTTCTCCAGTGCTTCGGGTGTGCGAGTGGCGGACATCATCGAGCGGACGCCCTTCACCGGCGGCAACACGCCGATTCCAGCATTGCGTTGCGCCGCTTCCACCTCGGCACGCAAGTCCACATCACGCCGTTTTGCTTGCTCCTTCACCAGCGTGCGCTGGCCACAATGACGGACGGCAAGCGTCTCACTGTTGCACTCGCGACAGTAGCGCAGCTCCACCTCCAGCTCGACTCCCTTGCTAGGGCGGCCGAGTCGGCTCTGTGACGGCTGCGATTCCAGCGCCTTGTTGAGCATACGCTGCGGCCCGCCCGCTGAGCCGACAGGGAAAAGTGCGTGCGGTGGCGGTTTCATGCGTCGCACATCCGCCTTTTCCGGACGGCCCATGCTAGCGCCGAGTCTGGTCGGAGCGCGGATGCAAATCTCGACGCCGGCGATGGCCGAAACCTGCGCCAGCACACTATCCTCAACTTTCGCACCACTATCGCCAAGGCAGTGGAGCAGCGCTTCCGCCTCTGAGCCTATGTGCAGTGAAGAACCGTCAGGTTGGAACGGGACGCCCAGCGTCAGCAGCAGCGGCTGCGCCTCGGCTGGAATCAGGAAGCCTGTACTATCACGGCTGCCAGTTGCCGCAAGCTGGCGCAGCTGTGCCAGCTCATCAACAGTGATGTCGTGCCACAGGAAAGTATGCGCGGGGTGGAGCGGCACGCCGTGCTTCCTTGAAATAGCGAGTGCCGCGGCGAAATCAGGTTCCTCACTAGGAGGTTCGCCACCAACAGCGCGTAACTCGGCTTCCCACCACTCACTGCACCAGCCGCCAGGCACCAGAGGATGGTTATTCTCGAGGAATTCCCCCGGCGAAATCAGCACCTCGCCCACATCAACAATCTCGCGGATGCGGGGTGCAACCGCCTCCGCAGCCTCACGACTGCTG
>Ga0208129_1000756_pt1 | contig 13537 bp, 10 predicted proteins | sample ETNtaG_13_FD_185759 | JGI IMG/M metagenome (GOLD analysis project Ga0208129, IMG submission 185759) | Marine microbial and viral communities from oxygen minimum zone, Eastern Pacific Ocean - ETNP201306PF47B (SPAdes) (version 2) | ecosystem: Environmental > Aquatic > Marine > Oceanic ...
GACCAAAGACGGTGTATCCGTGGCCAAGGAAATAGAACTCAAAGATAAATTTGAGAACATGGGAGCCCAGATGCTCAAGGAAGTCGCGTCCAAGACTTCTGACGTCGCGGGAGACGGAACCACGACAGCGACAGTTTTGGCCCAGTCCATGCTGCACGAAGGCCTCAAGGCCGTTGCCGCCGGCATGAATCCGATGGACCTCAAGCGGGGTATCGACTCAGCAGTTCGCGCTGCGGTCGATCAGTTACAAAGTATCTCCAAACCGTGCTCTGACCATAAGGAAGTGGCCCAGGTGGGCACTGTATCCGCTAATGCCGATACATCGGTTGGCGATATTATTGCCGAGTCCATGGAAAAGGTTGGTAAGGAAGGTGTGATAACCGTTGAAGAAGGCAAGAGCCTTGACAATGAACTTGAGGTGGTCGAGGGGATGCAGTTCGATCGAGGTTATCTTTCTCCTTATTTCATCAATGATCAGGATGCCATGCAGGCCGATATGGAGAACCCATTGATCCTGATCCATGACAAGAAAATTTCCAACATTCGGGAGATGTTGCCGGTTCTGGAAGCAACTGCCAAGGCTGGTCGGCCGCTGCTTGTTATCGCCGAGGATGTGGACGGTGAGGCGCTGGCAACACTGGTGGTCAACAACATTCGCGGTATAGTCAAAGTGTGTGCTGTCAAAGCACCTGGATTCGGTGATCGTCGCAAAGCGATGCTGCAGGATCTTGCAATCCTGACCGGTGGTCAGGTGATTTCCGAGGAAGTCGGGATGAGTCTGGAAGGTGCCAGCATCGACGATCTGGGTAACGCAAAGCGTGTACAGATCAGCAAGGAGAACACCACTGTAATCGATGGTGCGGGCAGCAAGGATGATATCGAGGGCCGCGTCAACCAGATCCGTGTCCAGATCGAGGAAGCCACCTCGGACTATGACAAGGAGAAGATGCAGGAACGTGTTGCCAAGCTTGCCGGAGGCGTCGCCGTGATCAAAGTCGGTGCAGCGACCGAAGTCGAGATGAAAGAGAAAAAGGCCCGTGTCGAAGATGCCCTGCATTCAACCCGAGCAGCCGTAGAAGAAGGGGTGGTTGCCGGTGGTGGAGTGGCACTGGTTCGTTGTCAAGACGCTGTGAATGCCGTGAAGGGAGACAATGCGGATCAGGACCGGGGCATTGCCATTGTTGCTCGTGCCATGGAAGAACCTCTGCGCCAGATCGTTGCCAATGCCGGTGAAGAAGGCTCCGTGGTACTGAACAATGTTGCCTCGAATGAAGGTAATTATGGCTATAACGCGGGTTCCGGCGAATACGGTGACATGATCGAGATGGGTATCCTGGATCCGACCAAAGTGGCCCGGGCGGCGTTGCAGCATGCAGCCTCTATCTCAGGTCTTATGATCACGACCGAAGCCATGGTCAGTGAAGCGCCGGAAGACAAGGCGGCTCCGCCGATGATGCCAGGTGGTATGGATGGTGGCATGGGCGGTATGGGTGGTATGGGCGGCATGATGTAACGTCGCACAGAACCGCTGTTGTTCACCGAAAGCCCCGCGTGTGCGGGGCTTTCTCTTGGCTCTGTTCCTAGTGAAGGGCGCTATCAGCGGCCAAAGGGATATCCAGTCCATACAGTCCATGTAAAATGAACGATCACCGGTTCAATCTGAAGGCGGATCAAATTGTGCGCGATATTTGTGAAACAGGATGACTGGATTGAAATAGGAGGGGATGGGTGACCGAACACCAACACCACGGCCGGGAGGAGTTATGATGAGGAACGCAGCTGATACGCATTTCCAGGCAACAGCTTCCCGCTCCTTGGGAGTCTGGTGGGTGGGACTTGTGTTGGCGTTAACCGGGCTCGCTGCAGCCGCTGTGGAACCGGTCACCGGGGCGCAGCCCTGGGATCCGCAGCCGGAGAAAGCAAGCCTGAATCCGGGGCTCGCGGTTACTTACGCGTACGGTCGCCAGGTTCACGTCGATGACATCGAAACGCTGGATGTTCCTGTCATCGGCCGACCGCTGGCCAAGATCGCACATCGGACTGTCGATGGAAACGTACTCACTTCTGATCGGCCGCTGTTGGTGGCCGCGCACATCAGGGGTCTGATCCGCTTCAACCAGACCGGGACCTACACGTTCCGGGTGGAATCCAATGACGGCGTCAAGGTGCGTATCGGAGGTAAGCGGGTCTGGTACGACCCGGAGATTCACGCCAATCGCTGGTCACCGCCGATTCCTTTCGATGTGGTCCAGACGGGATGGTACGAACTGTGGATCAACTACTACCAGAAAAAGGGGACCTCGGCGCTGCAGTTGATGTGGAAGTTACCCGGGTCTCAATCCAGGGTGCACGTTCCGCCGGATGCACTGGCCCATCTTGATAAGCAAATCGGTCAGTAGTGATGACCCGAACGGTTTAACAGATAAATTAGCGGGTTTTTTTGTGGTCCGCGCCGGCAGCCACCGGCTTGCCACCAGTGTCTATCGGTATAGATATCAGACGATATCGATCAATGCATCGAGCACATCGTTTGGTCGTTCCATCATAAGGGAATGGCCGCTACCCTCGAGAACCGTGACCTTGGATCCGGAAATAGTCTTTGCCAGTTCCTGACCTGTCCTGGCAGGCGTCATGATATCGCGGCGTCCGAGGATAAATAGCGTCGGGCAGCGGACGGCATCCGCGTGGCTGATACCGCTATCATAGCGACTGCAGGCCTCAAGGCCTGTGTGAATCACATGATCCTTGGATTGCTCGAGCAATCTCAGTGTGCCGCCGACCATCCACATGCCCGGGTTTTCGTTGCCACCGAGTTGTGCGGCCTTGCTGTAGCCCCAATAAGTCAGCATATCGATGGCGCCATGGTCGTTCTTGGCAGCACTGCTCAGCAGTGACTTGTGGACCGCCATAGGTACCGCTGTACCGATCAGCGCCAACGAGCGGGCTCTTTCAGGATATCGTGCGGCCAGCGCCAGCGTCACCAGCGAACCCATGCTGTGGCCGACCAGTGCGGCAGTTCTGATTTTTGCTGCATCCATGGCGGCAAGCACGGCATCCGACATGTCTTCAATAGTTTTGGCCGGCGGACCCTCAGATCGACCGTGGCCAGGCAAGTCGGTTGCCAGGACATTGAACCGGTGCCGGGCGAAGTAACGTGCTGGCAGGACCCAGACCGTGTGATCCATACCGGTGCCGTGTACGAAGACCACCGACTCAAGGCCTTTCTGATGCGGCCGGGCGCCGGTGTAAGCATAGGTCTGCTTTTTTTTGGTCTGCAGGTACACAGTAAAAAGGCGGCCGGTTATCAGGTTTTCTGAGAGGATCTCAGTGCCCCATCAAGATCCTGGATAAGGTCATCGGGATCTTCCAACCCGACCGACAGTCGAATCAGACCTTCGGAGATGCCAGCGGCTTCAAGCGCATCCGCATCCATTCGATGGTGTGTGGTACTGGCGGGATGGATGACCAGCGACTTGGCATCACCGACATTGGCTAAATGTGATAGCAGTTCAACCTTCTCGATAAATCGCTGACCAGCCGCACGGCCCCCTTTGACACTGAAGCTGAAAACCGCACCGCAACCCCGAGGCAGGATCTTCTGTGCCAGTTCATGGTCGGGATGGTCAGGCAGTTCCGGGTAGCTCACCCATTCGACCGCAGCTTGTCCACAAAGAAAGTCGACGACTTTTCGGGTGTTCTCAACGTGTCGTTGCATACGCAGTGGCAGTGTCTCCATACCCTGCAGAACCTGGAACGCGGTCGTCGGGCTCATGCAGGCACCAAAGTCTCTAGCGCCTTCTTTCCGAGCCCTGGTAATGAAAGCTGCGGGGCCGAATTCCTGGGCAAAATTCATATTGTGAAAGCCTGCATAAGGCTCGGTCATGGTGGGAAATTTCCCGGACGCCTCCCAGTCGAATCCGCCACCGTCCACCAGCAGCCCCCCAATGATTACGCCATGTCCGCTCAGGAACTTGGTAGCAGAGTGGAAGATGATGTCGGCACCGAGTTCGAAGGGCCGACAGAGATAAGGTGTGGTGAAGGTCGAATCGATCATCAGTGGCAGGCCATGACGATGGGCAACCTCAGCTAATACTGGGATATTCAGTACCTCCAAGCCAGGATTTCCGAGTGTTTCGCCGAATAACAGACGGGTTTCGGGTTGTACCGCTTTAGCGAAAGCGTCCGGATCTCGGGGGTCGACGAACGTGGTTTCTATCCCGAATCGGCGCAGCGTGTAGTCAAGCAGGTTGTGTGTCCCGCCATAGATCGAACGTGACGACACGATGTGCGAACCGGATCCCAACAGTGTGGCGATCGCCAGGTGACAGGCAGCCTGACCACTGGCTGTGGCGATTGCTCCGACACCGCCTTCAAGGGCCGTGATTCGTTCTTCCAGGACGGCGTTGGTGGGGTTTGTGATGCGTGAGTAAACATGACCGGCACGTTCGACATTGAACAGCGATGCCGCATGGTCGGGGCTCTTGAAGACATACGATGCGGTCTGGTAGATCGGCGTTGCCCGGGCTCCCGTTACCGGGTCGGGTTGCTGTCCGGCGTGCAGGGTCAGGGTATCAAACCCGAAAGTTTTGACTGTACTCATTTTTTTCTCCGGGGTCGGCCCAGACAAACAAAACATTGGCAAGAGCTGAAGGGGTTGCCTTTAGCCGGTGCTAGCAAAGCTTAATGGTATTAAGTTGAAAGCACCAATGGCACAATACACAGGCTGGGTCGTCAGTATCGAGATCTAGTCCAGATAGCGGCGGATCAACCGCATTTTGAATCGCCGCAGTTCAGGCAGGTCATACAACCGTCCAGGAGCACCACTGCCTTTGTACGGCATTTAGCGCACAATCTCGCTTCAGCAGGAAACCCGGTACCAGCGTCTTCTGCCGGCGCTTTTGTATCTGCGTTGTATTCGTAGGCCTGGCGTTTTTCATCCACCAGTTTCTGCTGGTGTTCCTCCAGGGGGTCTTCTTTGATCATACCGATCATCTTCATGTGTGCTTCTATGGCATCACCGATCTCGGCCACCAGCGATGGTGTGTACTTGCCACCGCGTTTGAAATAACCCCCCTGGGGGTCGAAAACGCTGCGCAGTTCTTCGACCAGAAAGGTTGCATCCCCACCCTTGCGGAAGACTGCCGAGATGATTCGGGTCAGCGCGACTATCCACTGAAAGTGATCCATGTTTTTGGAGTTGATGAAAATCTCAAATGGTCGCCGCTTCTCGTAAGGGGTTTCAGGGTTTAGCACGATGTCATTGATGGTGACATACAGGGCGTGTTCGGAAAGAGGTGTTTTGATCTTATAGGTGCTACCCACCAACATCTCTGGACGCTCGACCTTTTCGTGCATCTGAATGACATTAGAGGTAGAGTTTTCGGCGCCGGCGATAGTGCCGGTTTGTGAGGCTGATGAAAGCGGTTCTGCGGTTTTCCCGGCGCCGCCAAGCACCTCAAATTCGGTGATTGTTTTGTCTATTTTTATTGTCATTTCAAAACCTTATAACTTCCCGTAATACCCTTCCTTGAGCGCGTCGAACAGATTGGCGGCAGTATGCGTTTCACCGTCATACTCAACCTCTTCGTTGCCTTTAACTTCGATGATCTCACCGTTGTCCAGCGTAAAACGGTAAGTGGTGTTCTCCAGGTCCTCCTCTTTGACCAGGACGCCCTGAAAAGCTTCGGGGTTGAACCTGAAGGTGGTACAGCCCTTGAGACCCTTGTCGTAGGCGTACATGTAGATGTCCTTGAAATCCTCAAACGAAAAATCGGTAGGTACATTTGCTGTCTTGGAAATAGACGAGTCTACCCACTTCTGTGCCGCAGCCTGCACATCCACGTGTTGTTTTGGTGTTATATCGTCAGCACTGAGAAAATAATCTGGCAGCGAGTTGTCTGCGTCTCCATCGGGTTCAGCGCTTGGGTTGATAAGTTTGCGATACTCAAGCAATTCGAAGGACAGGACATCCACTCTTTCCTTGGTCTTGCGCCCCTCCCGGATCACGTTGCGGCTATAGAGGTGCGCGAAAGACGGCTCTATGCCGTTGCTGGCATTATTCGCTAGCGACAGGCTGATGGTTCCGGTCGGTGCAATGGATGTGTGATGGCTGTAGCGAGCGCCTTTATCGGCGATGCGGTCCGTCAGACTATCGGGAAACTGCTGCATGTAGCGACTGTATCGGGCGATAAGAATCGAACCACGCACTTGATCGCCGACCCGGTAACCGTCGTTAACCATCTCCGGACGTCTGGTTAACATCTGGGCAGTGACGGTGAACTTATCCAACATGATCGGTGCTGGCCCTTTTTCTTCAGCGAGTTCGATGCCGGTCTCCCAGCCGACTTCAGCCATTTCCCGCGCCACCCGTTCGGTAAACGCCAGTGAATCTTCGGCACCGTACTTCATCTGCAGCATGGCCAGCGTTGAACCCAGGCCAAGAAAACCCATGCCATGCCGACGCTTGTATTCAATTTCGTGTTGCTGTTTGCTCAGCGGCAAACCGTGGATATCGACGACATTGTCCAGCATTCGCGAAAAGATACTGACCACGCGGCGGAATCTGTCCCAGTCAAAACTGGACCGCTGTGAGAAGGGATGTTCCACGAAGCGTGTCAGGTTGATCGAGCCCAGCAGGCAGCTGCCATAGGGTGGTAGTGGTTGTTCGCCACAGGGGTTGGTTGCCCGGATCTCTTCACAGAACCAGTTGTTGTTCATCTCGTTGATACGATCGACCAGGATAAAACCAGGTTCTGCGTAGTCATAGGTCGAGGACATGATCAGGTTCCACAGTCGCCGGGCAGGAAGGGTGCGGAAGACCTTGCACGCCACCTCACCGTCGTCGTTGAGGGTGTATCCCTCCTGAGTTGGCCAGTTTCGCCACCTAATTTCAGTATTTTTGTCGTCTATTTCCGTCGAAATCGCTGGAAAAACCAGCTCCCAGTCGCCATCGTCCTTGACGGCCTGCATGAACTCGTCCGAGATAAGGCAGGACAGGTTGAACTGCCTGAGACGGCCGTCTTCCCGCTTGGACTGAATGAACTCGACAATGTCGGGGTGGGCCATGTCGAAGGTCCCCATCTGGGCACCCCGGCGTCCGCCAGCAGATGACACGGTGAAACACATGGCATCGAAGATGTCCATGAACGACAGCGGACCCGACGTATAAGCACCAGCGCCGCTGACGAAAGCGCCTTTGGGCCGCAGGGTCGAAAACTCATACCCAATACCACAACCCGCCTTCAAGGTAAGCCCGGCGTCATGCACCTCAGTCAGGATTCCCTTCATCGAGTCAGGAATGGTGCCGGACACAGTGCAGTTGATTGTGCTGGTCGCTGGTTTATGTTCTCTGGCACCGGCGTTGGAGGTAATTCTGCCAGCGGGTATGGCGCCGTTTCGAAGAGCCCAGAGAAATTCTCCGTACCAGTGGTCACGCTTCTCTTGGGTTTGCTCGACATCGGCCAGGGCTCGGGCGACCCGATTCAGGGTGTCGTCGATGGTTTGGTCGATCGGTTCACCGTCTTTGGTTTTGAGCCGGTATTTTTTGTCCCAGATATCAATGGACGTGGGTTGGAACTCGACTTCCGATGAAGCGGAGGCAAACTGTTCCAGATTAAGTGTGCTCATTTACGTTCTCATTTCCCGCGAGACAAACGCCCTCGGAAGGCTCAAACCCCTTTGCCTGGGCGAGCCGATCGCTCTGTTCAAGGGGTTACAGTACAGCGATTCCGGATACGCCACATTGTTTTGGCAGGCCTTTGCAGTAACACTATATGTTGTGGCGTGGGGTAAAGAATACGCCCAACATGTTGGGTCGGTCAACAAGTTTTGTATGTGCCCAGAAAATGACGTGGAAAACGGCGTCAACTTGGGTTTCAGGTGGTCAGGCGGCGGTAGATTTCGGAGACCTTGACCGGCAAATGGCGTACATCATCCACCAGCGTATAGTTTACCTCTCCGTACATGTGTGGCAAGTAATCCCTGGCTTCGTGATCAATGGTTATACAGAACGGGTATATCCCGGCACGTTTGGCCTCAAGGAGAGCCTGGCGCGTGTCCTCGATACCATATTCTCCGCGGTAACCATCATAGTCATCGGGCTTACCGTCCGACAGTGTGATCAACAACCGTGTGCGCGCGTCGATGTCTCGAAATAAACGCGTCAGATGCCGAATGGTAACGCCCATGCGTGTGTAATCCTGTGGCTGGATTCCAGCGATACGTGACTTGACATCGTGGCTGTAGGGCTCATCGATACGCTTGATGCGGTAGAGTTCGCAACGCTTACGGGTCATACCGGAAAAGCCGTATATGGCGTAACGATCCCCAAGGACCTCAAGGGCCTCGCACAACAAGACCAGACTTTCACGCTCCGCCTCGTTAATCCAACCCTTTGTAGAGCCACTGACATCGACCATAAAGATCACCGCAATGTCACGCTCTAACCGGTGTGGGCGGGAAAACAGGTTGTCCGGCATCTCACGACCAGAAAGTGCTTGGATCCTCGCCTCGATTGCAGCGTCGAGGTCAATGTCATCGCCGTGGGTCTGGCGTTTCAGTCGACATTCAACACCACGTAGCGCTTCGAAACTGCGCCGTAGTTCGCTCACCAGACCGTGGTACTTTTCCAGCGTCTGTTCAACGAATGGTTTGTCCAGAGACCGCATGTCGATTTCCCGTAACACGCACCAGCCCTTGCGGTAGTGTCGGCGGCGGAAATCCCATTCGTCATAGTAGAGAGTACCCTCTTCCTGATAGGCCCCCTTCCAGACGTCGTGGGCACTCCTGTCCTCCTGCGCACGGGGGTCGTAGTCTCCTGCCCCCGCCGCCACCAGAAAATCGGGAGGTATCTCCTCCAGATCCAGCAGCAGTGACTCAAGGATACGTCTGACATCAGGTGGCGGGGTAACGGGATTGCCGTCGATTTCCAGCATGAGTTCTGTTGTACCTTCGCTGTTGTCCAGGGTCTGCAGTTCGATCTTGCGCATGTCAGCATCGAGGCTGTTTTCATCTTCGTTCAGGATATCGGCAAGGCGGACCTTCAATTCCTGGCGCTCTTGCTGTAGTCGAGCAGCCAGTACCTGTTCGGCGAGTTCGAGGCGCAGGCTGCCTTGCCAGGGTCGTGGTTCTGGAATCACGATCTCACTAGCGTAGAGCACTTCGAGTTGTTCAAGCGTCGTATCAACACTGGCGCCTTCTTGTCCGAGCACCTCTACCAGCCTGGCCCAGGCAGCATCGCGTTTAACATCGCCAAGGCCCGCACTGAACACATCGATCTGTCGCCCCAGACCGGGCAGTTCACGTTTGATACAGGCTTCAAGCCGTATGTCTTCGAGCGCAAAGAAAAGCGCCAAGGCGCGCGCCTGATCAGCGAAGTGATGCAGCCGGACCGACAGTGGTTCGTCAGTGGCTTTGCGCCGACGAAAGGTTCCGAAGCGGGTCTGAGCCCAGAGGTAAGTGGCCGTTAATTTGTAAAGGCTGAAGTTATCTTGCTTGTCGGAGTATCGATTGAGCATGGGCGGAAGAAAAAGCACTTCGGTGTCGGTAAATACATCGTCACCATTTTCGATTCGCAACGCCCGTCCGGCGAGACCGTGAATGTAGTGATTGAGCACCCCAGCAGCTTCATCGAGGTGGACCGTGACCGGACGTAGGCCGGTATCACGCGCGAAGTCGTCGACCGCCGCAAACGCTTTACTCCCCGGATAAAGTCCCTGCCGGTCATACATGTCCATGGCGTGGATGACCCACTCCTCAACATGCGCCAGATCCATCAGTTCCAATGCTCGTGAAGCGTGCTTGACGAACTGAAACCCCATTTCAGAATTGGTGCGTATAATGACCTCAAGCCAGTGCAGCGCGAAATCCTGCTGGGCGCGACTACAGCTCGACAGCGCTAGGGCCGGTTCTTTTGCCGTGCGTCTGGAAGACAGGACGGCATCGAGCAGTTCGTCGAAACGTTCTTCAAGTGATTCAAAAGATAGAGGTTTTCTGTTCTGGCTCACGGCGAGGATGGGTAAATCGTCAATCCAGATTCCGGCCAAGTATAACGAGGAGCCCTGTCCTTAGAGGGGTCCCAGTGTGTTTGCCTGAGGCGCTGATGTTAGGCACCATGATTACAGTTAACTGGCCGAGGTCTGGATGGAAAAGCTGAATATTGTTCTCGAGTGGCTGCAGTCAAACCCTGCCCTACTCACCCAGGTGTTAATCGGGTCAGTGCTTCTGGCGGGTGTTTATGCCGTGGTGATCTTTGTGGCAATCGCCAGAATGAACCCGGACTATTTCGCTCATGACGGACGCTCGATACCTACCGGGCGAAAACGACGCCCGTTTCTTTGGCTGCTGGCCCGCATAATCAAGAACACGATTGGGTATGTATTGCTACTGCTAGGGGCAGCGATGCTCATTCTGCCCGGGCAAGGGGTGCTGACGATATTGATCGGCATCAGCCTGCTGGATTTCCCAGGCAAACGCCGGCTGGAACTGTACATCGTACTGCGACCCGCGATTCGGCGGACGATCGACAGGATTCGGCATAAGGCCGGTAGCAAACCATTGAACCTGCCGGAGCCTTAGTCACCCTCAAACTCGATCAGTGTGCGCACTGGAACACCGATGTCTTCCAGTTTCTTTCTGCCGCCTAGATTCGGCAGATCGATAACAAAACTCGCCCCGATCACCTCTGCACCGGTTTCCCGAATCAGGGTAGCTGCGGCACAAGCTGTACCACCGGTTGCAATCAGGTCATCAACAATCAGAACCCGGTCACCGGTTGCGACGCTGTCGATGTGTATCTCGACCTCATCGGTTCCGTACTCAAGTTGGTATGTTTGACCGATGGTCTGCCAGGGCAGCTTACCCTTTTTGCGAACAGCAACGAATCCCACGGAAAGTTGGTGCGCGACGGCTCCACCTAAGATGAACCCACGTGCTTCAATGCCTGCCACAGAACTGATGTGGTTACCGGCGAACGGTTGGACCAGTTCATCGACGGTTCGTCGAAAGCCAGCGGGATTCTGGAGCAATGTCGTGATGTCCCGGAAGATTACTCCGGCCTTGGGATAATCAGGTATCGAGCGGACCAGTTCTTCGATATTCATTGTCGATCTACTTCTTAGAGTAGTAGCCGGCCGGCAACAGCGTCCAGCATCTTGACCATCTCAGGGTCTCGCGCGTCGGGGGCAGTGATCAGTGCCGACTCCAGTGCTCGGTCGTCGCCGGAGGGGCAAATCGCAGGTCGCTCGCACATTCTTGGAGCAACCTGCTTGATCAGGGCACGGGCTCGATCTGCGTTGTCCTGCAGCACCGCAATGATAGTCTTGACATCGACATTATCGTGATCCGGGTGCCAGCAGTCATAGTCGGTGACCATGGCGACCGTGCAATAAGGGATTTCGGCTTCCCGGGCGAGCTTGGCTTCTGGCATGTTAGTCATGCCGATGACATCACAACCCCACTGGCGGTACATCTGAGATTCGGCAAAGGTAGAGAATTGCGGCCCCTCCATCGCCAGGTAAGTACCGCCCAGGTGGGCCGGGATGCCCTCGCTGCGGCAGGCCGTCTCGCACCAGTCTGCCAGGCGCGGGTTGACCGGCCGGGCCATTGAGACGTGGGCCACCAGACCCCTGCCAAAAAAGCTTTTCTCCCGTGCGAAAGTACGATCGATGAACTGGTCAACGATCACGAATGTTCCAGGAGACAGTTCTTCGCGAAACGAGCCAACTGCTGAGAGCGATATGATGTCGGTCACACCAGCGCGCTTGAAGACATCGATGTTAGCTCGGTAATTGATGGTTGTGGGGCTGAGCCGATGGCCGCGCCCGTGCCTGGGCAAAAAGACCAAGGATAGTTCGCCGAGTTGTCCGCACAGCAGGGCGTCGGAAGGTTCTCCCCAGGGGCTCTGGAATTCTCGCCACTGGATGTTTTCCAGCCCATCGATGTCATAAAGGCCGCTTCCGCCGATAACGCCCAGTACCGGGTCGGTGTGAATATCGGTCATTGCCTTTGGTCTCGTGGTAGGTGTTTGAAGAACAATAAAGAAATCGTTGCGTTGCCAGGATTCGCGTTGCAGCAAAGCCGCATCAGACTAGAACAAGGTTGCCCCCAGTTCGTTGACCGCAGCCAGCATGTCCGGCTCATCGGTCAGCGCCTCGGCGATTGCACCACGGCAGGCGGTTGTGGGATCCACTCCGCTTTGCATCAGCTTGGCGGCGTGGACCAGCAATCGGGTACTGGCTCCTTCTTCCAGGCCGTTGCCCTTGAGGTTGCGGGTCATACCGGCGAAACGGACCAGTAGATCCGCGGTCCCAGTGTCCAACCCGGATTCATGGCAAATGATGCTGGCCTCCTGTTTCGGGTCGGGATAGTCGAAGTCGATCGCGACGAAACGCTGCCGCGTACTCTGTTTAAGATCTTTAAGAACGCTCTGGTAACCAGGGTTGTAGGAAATGGCCAAGCAGAACGTCGTTGGTGCGGTGATCACTTCGCCGGTCTTCTCCACTGGCAGTGCTCGGCGGTCATCAGCTAAGGGATGAATGACGACGGTGGTGTCCTTGCGGGCCTCGACGATCTCATCCAAGTAGCATAAAGCCCCAATTCTGACCGCCTGTGCCAGTGGCCCGTCGATCCAACGTGTTTCACCCCCGATGATCAGGTAACGACCGACCAGATCGGAAGCGGTCAGGTCATCGTGGCAGGATACAGTGACCAGTGGTCGCTCAAGGCGCCATGCCATGTGTTCCATGAAGCGCGTTTTACCGCAACCGGTAGGGCCTTTGAGTAGAACCGGAATACAGTTCCGGTAAGCGGCTTCAAAGATTTCGACTTCCTTGCCTTGGGTCGCGTAGAAGGGTTCCTGCTCAATGAGGTGGGTCTCTTCAGCTGGCTGATCCATGATGATGCTGTCGCTTGGACGGGGTTCCCCAAAATTGATTGTGGTTGAAGACCGGACGAATCTGCACCGAGTCTAGCGGACAGTGTGAACAAGTGCGCTGAGGAGCTGCTGGGCTTTTTCGATGGTCATGTCGGGTTTGGTGTGTTTATCAGACCGTGAACTGTCTGGCCAGTTTCTTTTTTACCGCGATGTTCTTCAACCTGATATACCGCGGAAGCCCGTTTCTGTAGGGTGGGTAGTCCTCTCCGGCCATCAACGGCGCCAGGTATTGACGGCATCTGGCTGTGATCCCCATCCCGTCACGACTGATAAAACCGCGGGGCATTGTCTTTTCCCGGTTGGCGACGCGGTTGAGATCGGCTTCTCCGATCTTCCAGCGGTAGGGGCTGTTTGAAGTTCGCACGATGGTGGGCATAACCGCATTTTTCCCCTTCAGTGCGAATGCAACAGCCGCTTTGCCAGTGGCGTAGGCCTGTTCCACATCGGTTCTGGACGCAATGTGGCGCGCGGAGCGTTGCAGGTAATCAGCTACCGCCCAGTGGTATTTTAGGCCGAGGTCATCCCTGATCATGGCAGCCACAATTGGAGCAACACCACCGAGCTGGGTATGGCCGAAAGCATCCCGAAGGCCCTGGTCGGCGAGAA